>Ga0209169_10001888_pt1 | contig 12766 bp, 8 predicted proteins | sample HubBroMetageWRM4_FD_188346 | JGI IMG/M metagenome (GOLD analysis project Ga0209169, IMG submission 188346) | Warmed soil microbial communities from the Hubbard Brook experimental Forest, New Hampshire - Hubbard Brook CCASE Soil Metagenome WRM 4... | ecosystem: Environmental > Terrestrial > Soil...
GGCGGAAAAAGCTTCGATACTATTTTGGGCGATCCGACCGGGCCGGACTATCACGTGCTCTGGATCGACCCCTCGGATTCCAATCGAATGATTCTCGGAAGCGATCAAGGCGTCATCGTCACGGTCAACGATGCGAAGACGTGGAGCTCTTGGTATAACCAGCCAACGGCCCAGTTCTATCACGTCGCTACCGACAATGCGTTTCCGTTCAACGCCTACGGCGCGCAGCAAGACTCCGGCGCCGCCATGCAGACCAGTCAGGGCCGCTACGGTACGATCTCCAATCAAGATTTCCGGCCGCTCGACGTCGGCGGCGAAAGCGGCACCCTCGCGCCCGATCCGCGCCACCCCGATCTCGTCTACGGCAACTCGAGCGACGGCGGCCCGACGGCGGTACGCGAAATTCCAGCAATTGGCTGGGAGCAAAATATCGATCCCGTCATCAACTATCCCGACACGCTTTGGCGCGGAACGTGGACGTTACCGATTGCGTTCTCGCCAACGGATCGAAAAACGCTCTACGTCGCGCGGCAGAGAATCTTTCGCACCCGCGATGGCGGCGAAACCTGGCAACTCGTCAGTCCGGATCTCTCGCGCGTCAACGAAGGAACTCCAGCGAATCTCGATCCCACGACGCTCGCCGATACGAATAACTTGACGCGGCATGGCGTCGTCTACGCGATTGCGCCGTCACACTTCAGCAACGCCGAAGTCTGGGCCGGCACCGACGACGGCTACGTTTGGATAACGCGCGATGGCGCGCGAACCTGGCAGAACGTGACGCCTCCGGCGCTCACGCCGTGGAGTAAAGTTGCCGGGATTGAAGCTTCGCCATTTGAGCCCGGTGCTGCGTACGTCGCGGTTGAGCGTCACCGGCTCGATGACTATACGGCGTACATCTATCGCACGCGTGACTACGGGAAGACGTGGACCCCGATCGCGAGCGGAATTCCCGCCGGCTCGTTCGTAAACGCCGTGCGCGAGGATCCCGTTGCGCGAGGCTTGCTCTACGCCGGTACCGAGCGCGGCGTGTATGTCTCGTTCAACGACGGCGCTTCGTGGCAGCCGTTGCAGCTCAATCTCCCGGTCACGTCGATCCGCGACATCGCGATTCACGGTAGCGATCTCGTGGTTGCCACCCACGGGCGATCGCTGTGGGTGATGGACGACGTCACGCCGCTACGGCAGATGCGCGACGCCATGAGTCGCGGCGCGTATCTCTTCGCTCCGACCGCGGCCTACCGCGTCCGGCCGACGAATCAAGAGGGCACCTTTCTTCCGATTGACGAGCCGCAAGTCCCCAACGCCCCGGTCGGACTTTACATCGACTACTACCTTCCCGACGTTCCGCACACGCCGGTCGTTATCGAGATCGTTTCGAGCGACGGAAAAATCGTGCGCAGCTGGTCGAGCGCGCATCCACCCAAACCCGTAGATCCAAAATCGATTAGCTTCTTAGCGCACTGGTTAGCGGAGCACCCGGTACCCGTCGCCGAAGCCGGCGCGCATCGTTTCGTCTGGGACTTTCACCAGAACTCTCCCGATGGACCGCTCGTTCCGCCCGGAACGTACACCGTTCGATTGAGCGTCAACGGAGCAACATTTACTCGCTCCGCTCAGGTGCTGCGCGATCCACGCCTTTCGGCAACCGACGCCGATCTACGCGCGCAGTACGACTTGGCGACCCGCGTCGCCGCGCTGCGAGCCAACGTCACCACCGTACGCGCGAAGGCCGAGCAACACGCCAAACAACTCTCCGGCCCAACCGCCGCCGCTTACCGGCGCGACGTGATCGGCGAAGCGCCCCCGGATAATCCCGACGACTCGGAGGGCGTCTATTCGCACGACCTTTCCAGTTTTCGCTACCTCGAAAACCAGCTCGACAATCTCGAGGGCATGATCGAAAGCGCCGACGCCGCACCGACTCCCGACATGCGAAGCGCCTACGATAAACTCTCAAGCATCTACCAAACCACGCTCGCGCACGCGCAGGAGAACCAATGATGATGACGAGCCGGATCACCCTGAGCCTCATCGCGGGTGCGGCGATGCTATCGGCCTGCGGAGGATCGCAGCCGCCGATCGCGGCGACCGATTCCATATCGCAGCCTGCGACGACCCAAACGAAAACCTTTAAATACACCGGCGAACCACAGACGTTCACCGTGCCGCCCGGCGTTTCGCACGTTATCGTCGGCGCGAGCGGCGCAGGCAGCCCAAGCTACAGCGACGGTCCGAGCGGCCCTAAGTCAATGGGCAGCAACGGCGGCTTCGTAAAGGCAACGATACCGGTTACGCCGGGCGAAAAGTTGGCCATCTTCGTCGGCAGCGCCGGTCGAATCAGCCACGGCGGGTTAGGTGGACGCGGTGGATTCAACGGCGGAGGAACGGGCGGCCGAGGCGACTACCGCACCTACGACGTCAACGGCGGCGTCGGCGGCGGAGGCGCATCTGACATACGCGAGGGCGGTAGCAAATTGGCAAATCGCGTGCTCGTCGCGGCCGGCGGTGGCGGCGGCGGCGTGGCGGTTGGCTACGCTGCGGGCGCGGGTGGCGCGGGCGGCGGACGTGTCGGCGGCGACGGCGGCGGCGGATGTTGCAGCAATCCAAGCGGTTTCGGCGGGTTCGGCGGTTCGCAAAGCGCGGGCGGGCAAGGCGGCTCGGGCGGAGATCGCTCCGGATTCGGTCCCGGCGCAAACGGACATCGCGGAAAACGCGGACGCGGCGGACTCGGCGGCGGCGAGAGCGCCGCTGGCGGCGGAGGTGGCGGGGGTGGCGGCGGCTACTACGGCGGCGGCGGTGGCGGCTCGGGTACGGAAAGTACCAGCGGGGTCGGCGGCGGCGGCGGTGGGGGCGGGGGCTCTTCTTACGTCGAGCCGTCCGCCACGCACGTCAGAAATGTGCAAGGCGGCGCCGGGGCCGGCAACGGCAAGATCGTCATCTCCTGGTAGAGGGCCGGAACACTACCTTCCAGCTTGGAGCGTTCGCGCGTACCAGCGCTCGAGATCGTCGTGGAACTGCGACAGCGCCGGCGAGTGCAAGTAGACCATGTGACCGGATTCGTAGAAGCCGTAGGTGATGTTCTGCTGCAGCTGCGGCGGCAGGTTTAGGTGGTTCAGCGTATAGACGGTGGCAAAAAACGGCGTCGCGAAATCGAAGTAACCGTTTCCTGAGAAGACGCGCAAGTTTGGATTGAAGACCATCGCGGACGCGAGATCCTGCGCGGTATTGGTCGGAAGATTACCGTTGTGCTTCCAGTCCCATTGACGGAAGACGTTGATGAGCGGACGGTAGACTAAGTTGGTGTGGTAGCCCAAAATGTCGCGTAGAAAATAGTTTCCGGATCCGACGAAGGCCGCATCGATTGCGGCATCGGTCGCATCGAAATCGGTGCGCTCGGCAAGACGATCGAGCATGTACGAGGTGTACCTCGCGTCGTACCGGCCGAGTGCGACGCCGTTGTTTCGGAAGAGCTCGGTCACGAAGCGCCAGTACGGAATCCGTAGGTTCGAGTCGCGAATGTACCGCTCGGAGAGGCCCGTGTATTGATGGAGCTTCGCTACAACGTCGTTGTAGGTGGACGGGGAAAGTTTCGCGCCTTGAGCGAGGGCGCTGAGATACTCGCCCATCGCAAATCCTTCGACTTCGGGTAGCAGCGCCGCGAGTGTGGTCGGTGGTCCGGGCAGCGCGTGGTGGTACCAAGCGGCGGCGGCCTCGGTCGGCAAGTAGAGCGGAAACGTCCAGTCGCCGCCGCCGATCGCCGTCGGTGTGAAATTCACGTCCCAGTCAAGCGAGAAGTCGAGAACCGACGAGAGCAGCACGACGCCGTTGATACCGACGCCTTGGCTTTGCAGCGCGTTGACGAGCATCGCCGAACGCGGCGTCCCGTACGATTCGCCGAAGAGGAACTTCGGTGAGTTCCAGCGGCTGAACGTGGTGAGATACCGCGTTACGAACTGCGAGAAAGCGCGCACATCCGGATCGACGCCGAAGAAGTCGCTCGGCTTCCCCGCGCCGACAATCCGGCTGAACCCCGTGTCGGGTGCATCGATGAAAACGAGATCGGTGCGATCGAGCAGTGAGTACTGATTTTCGGCGAGATTAAACGGCGCCATCGGCGTCGCCGTCGCGTCGCCGACTTGTACGCGCATCGGTCCGAAGGAACCCATCCGCAACCAGATCGTCGAGCTTCCCGGGCCGCCGTTGTAGAAGAACGTTACCGGGCGCGTGCGCGGATCGGCCCCGTCGGCCGTAAAGGCCGTGTAAAACATGCGGCACGTGGTTTCGCCTTGCTCGTTCTCAAGCGCGATCGTGCCCGCCCGCGCGGTGTACGGATAGGTTCGGCCGCCAAGGACAATCGTGTGCTTCGTGACCGCGTCCGGCGTGTAGGCCGCAGGAGCCGTTGACGCCGCCGGCGCGGGCGACGCGCCGAGCAGCGCCGCCGCCAAGAACGTTAGGATGACGCTACGCATGGGCGAGCGCTCCGGCGTACCAGCGTTCGAGATCGGCATGAAACTGCGCGAGCGCGCTCGGATGCAGATAGACCATATGTCCTGAGACGTAGAAGCCGTACGTAATATTTCGTTGGATCGCGGGCGCGAGATAGAGGTGATTGAGCGCGTACACCGTTGCAAAAAACGGCGTCGCGAAATCGAAATACCCGTTCGCCGAAAAGACCTTCATGTTCGGGTTATAGGTCATGGCTTTGGCCAGATCGGGCGTCACGTTGAGAACCTGGACGTTGGCACCGTGTTTGAAGTCCCAGGTCTCGCCGTCGGCGAAAATGAGGTCGTAGATCTCGCCACGATAGAGCAGCGGCGTCTGGTACTTCAGCACCTGGCGCAAATAATAGTTGGACATCGAAACGAAGGCCGAGTCGATCGCAGCGTCGGTAGCATCCCAGTCGGGTGAGACCGCGACGCGATCGAGCACGTAGGTTCGAAAGCGCGAATCGATGCGACCGACGGTCATGCCGCGCTCGCGCAGCAGCTCGTTTTGGAAGCGATCGTAGGGAATGCGCAGATTCGAGTTCCGAATATACTGGTCGGAGAGCCCGGTATATTGACGTAGTTTGGCGACAACGTCGTTGTAGCGATCGGGAGCCAGTTGGGCGCCTTGTCCAAGCGCGTCGAGGTACTCGCCGAGCGCGAAGTTTTGCACCTCCGCGAGCAGCGCGTTCAACGATGGCGCTCCGGATAGCGCGTGGTGGTACCACGCCGTTGCTGCTTCGGTGGGCAGATAGAGAATGTAGGCCCAATCGCCGCCGCCGACCGGTGCGCCGTCGTTATAGTCGATGTTCGAGTTCAGAAACGACGAGAGCAAGACGATGCCGTTGAGCCCGATGCCGCGGTCTTGCAGGTCGCTTGCGAGCACCGACGAGCGCGTCGTGCCGTACGATTCGCCGAAAAGAAAGCGGGGCGAGTTCCAGCGGTTGAAGTTGGTCAGATAACGCTGAATGAACTGGGCGAACGCCTCGGCGTCTTCGTCAACACCCCAAAAGTCTTTGCGCGTGCCAACGCCGATGAAGCGGCCGTAGCCACTGCCGGGCATGTCGATGAAGACGAGGTCGGTTTTATCCAGCAGGCTGTAGGGATTGTCGACCAGCCGATACGGCGGCGGCCCGGTGAGGGTGCCGTCGCCGGTCGCGACGCGAACCGGCCCGAAGGATCCCATGCGCAGCCACATCGTCGAGCTTCCGGGACCGCCGTTGTAAAGGAAGGTCACCGCGCGCTTCGTCGGGGTCGCGCCGTCGAGCGTGTAGGCTGTATAAAAGATGCGTGCCTGCGGCTGGTCATCCACGTTGCGCAGGGTGATCGTGCCGGCGCGCGCGGTGTATGCCAGCGTCCGGCCGTCAAGCGTCAGCGTGTGATGCGTCACCGCGTCCGGCGTGCCGGGCGGAATAGCCGCCGGCTTTGCGACCGCGCGGAACGGTAACCCAAGCAGGAGCGCGCCGACTAATAGAACGCGCCACGGCGTGAAAGGCAAACTTCAAACCTCCAATGCGAACGCGAAATATTGACGCTGCGGCTTGACGATCCTGCCCCGGCTGCGCCGCGAGCGAATCAAAGTTTGCTCAAAGAGCGCTATTTTCCCGATCCATACAGCTCGGACTTCAGCCGGCCAATCGCTCCGGCGATCGAGTCGAGATAGGGCAGCATCAGTTGCTTGATCCGCTTGAGCCGCTCCATTCCTTGCTCGGTAATCGCGTAGACACGCCTGGAACGCTTGGTCGGGTGTTCCCACGTCGCGGTAACGAAGCCGCGCTCTTCAAGCCGGCGCAGCAGCGGATAGATCTTGTTCGTGTTGACGGCGACCAAGTCGCCGCAAAGTGCATCGATCCGCTGCATCAAACCGTACCCGTGATCGGGTTGCCGCTCGATAAGGTGGAGAATCAAGGCAGGAAAGACGGTCTTGCTCTTGATCGGGCCGCGGACGACCTCATCGACGCGATGCGCCACGGATTCTACGCGGTTGCCGGCACCGGCGTCTCGTATTCGTACGCGCCCTCGATCTCGCCGGCATAGCGCTGCTCCACGACGCGGCGCTTGATCTTCATAGACGGCGAAAGCTCGCCCCCCTCGACGCTGAACTCGCGTGGAACGACGATGATACGGCGGATCTGTTCGTAGCTTGCCAATCCGCGGGTCTGCTTGTGGACCTCACGCGTAAGGAAAGCGCGAACGTCGTCGCGCTGGGCGAGCATTTCCGGCGTCGCATCGCCGGGCAGATTCGGGAGTTCCAACCGGACGAGCGACCAATTCGGGCAAATTAGCGCGATCGGATGCGGACGCCCACTGCCTACCACCATTGCCTGCGTGACGAAGATCGATCGCTTGATATTCGCTTCGATGCGAGCCGGCGAGATCCACTTCCCGGTGCCGGTCTTGAAGATTTCGTTCTTCCGGTCGGTAATACGCAGAAATCCCGCTTCGTCGATGTCACCGATGTCGCCGGTGTGCAGCCAGCCGTCGACGATCGCCGCCGCCGTCGCCTCCGGATCGCGATAGTAGCCCTGCATGACGTTGCGTCCGCGAACGAGGATCTCGCCATCGTCGGCGATTCGAACGTCCACGCCGCTGATCGGACGCCCGACCGCGCCGTATTCGTTCTGCGAGAGTTTGCTTACCGACGTCACCGGCGAGGTTTCCGTTTGGCCGTAACCCTGCATGATCGGAACGCCCAGGCCAAGGAAAATCATGGCCGTATCGAGGTGGAGCGGAGCGCTTCCACTGGTGAGAAATTTGATGCGATCGAGGCCTAGCGCGTGACGGATTTTCCCGAGCACGAGCCGCTTGGCGAGGGCGTACTGGAACGAGAGCCAGGCGCTCGCGGGCGGCCCGAAGGTTTTAGAAAACATGTATCGCCGTCCCACGGCCAGCGCCCAAGGAACGAGCTTCGCCTGCAAGCCGCCCGCGCTGCGCGCTTGGCCCTTGACGCCGGCGAGGACGCGATCGAAGATGCGCGGCACGGCCGTCATTTCCGACGGGCGCACGTCACGCAGGTCGTGGAGTAGGTCGTTGGGATCGTGGCAGATGAAATAGCGCACCTTCGCGACGAGATAGATGTAGATCAGCGTGTGCTCGTAGATGTGCGAATAGGGAAGCACCGAGATCACGTCGCGTCCGCCCTCGATGCCCTCGAAGCCGCACGCGAGCGAGACCTGCGCGTCGAACGCCAAATTGTCGTGCGAGAGCATGACGCCTTTGGGAGCGCCGGTCGTGCCGGAGGTGTAGATCAAAACGGCAAGATCGTCGGGCACCAGTGTCGCTTCACAGGCTGACGGCAGCTCAGGGTTCGCCGTGCGTATCACGGCACCGTCCGCTTCAAAGACCGCGAGCCCGTCCGCATCCGCTCCGTCGAATCGCACGACGCGCGGCAGGGCAACCCCGCTTTCGTGAAGCCGGGCCAACGTCGCCGCGGAGTCGACGAAGACCAGCCGCGCCCCGGAGTGTTCCAAGATGTACGCCGTATGGTCGAGCGCTTGCGTCGGATAGATCGGGACGACGACGCAGCCGGCAAAGAGTGTGGCGAAATCGGCGACGATCCAATCCACGCAGTTATGTGAAATTAAGGCCACTCGGTCGCCGGCCACGAGGCCGGCGTTGCGGATCGCGCAGGCCAGATTCTGCGTACGCTCGAGCAGACGCTCGCTCGACGTTCCTTTCCACGCGCCATCGACCCGTTCGACCAACGCCTCGTCGCGCGGCTGCGCGAGCGCTCGCCGAATCAGGTTCGGAAGCGTCTCCTTTACAGGTAGCTCCGTGGAAACCACAAGGCTAGCGGAATGCGCTTTACACGCGAGGCTCCCCTCTCGCCGATCAGGGATCGCGAAGGTACGGACGCGCGCGGTCGAGGCGAGTCTGCGTCATGCCCGCGACGTCGAGCAGCTCATCGAGCGACGTAAAGTTTCCCTCACGCTCGCGCAGCTCGACGATACGAGCTGCGACTGCACGGCCGATGCCCGGAACGGCGGCGAGCTCGCCCGCATCGGCTTCGTTGACGTTGGTGCTGCCCTCCGGCGGCGGCGATGCGGCATGGCGCCGGCTGCGTCGTTGCGACGAGCGTGGCTGGTGCGTTTCGCCGATAACCGGAACGTAAACTTCGTCGCCGTCGGCCGCGCGTTGCGCGAGATTGACGCCGCCGGGTTGCGCCGCCGCGGTTGGGCCGCCCGCTAGCGCGACCGCATCGCCGTCGCGTGCACCCGGCCGTAGACGGTAGAGACCGGGCCGCTTCACTGCCCCCGCTATGTAGACCACGAGTTCTTGGTCGCCGGCCGGCAAGCGCGGACCCCGCCGGTGCCTACCGCCGCTCGCGTTAGCGACGAAGCCCGGCTCGGCCGTTGGGGCGGCCTGGGAGTCGATCGCGGGCCGCCGCGCCGGATGCCAAAGCGCGAAGAGCGCGACGCCGAGCACGGCCGCAATCAGGGCACACCTCAAGACCATGAGCGTCTATCACGCCGAACCGTTTGGGTGAAAAGGGTGGCGGAACAAATGCCTCACCGTGTACGATGCTGCTCATGTACGACTTCAAGTCGGTCGAGCTCAGGTGGCAGACGCGCTGGGAGCGCGAGCATCTCTATCGCACGGCCGACGAGAGCGCGAAGCCCAAGTATTACACGATGGAGATGTGGCCGTACCCGTCGGGCGATCTTCACGTGGGCCACGCGAAGAATTACACGCTCGGCGACGTCATCGCGCGCATGATGCGAATGCTCGGCTACAACGTGCTTCACCCGATGGGCTGGGACGCCTTTGGGTTACCGGCTGAGAACGCGGCGATCGACCGCGGCATCGACCCTGCGGTCTGGACCGCGGAAAACATCCTCAACATGCGCCGGCAGATCCGCTTGATGGGTACCGGTTACGATTGGTCGCGCGAGATCGCGACCTGCGAGCCGGAGTACTATCGCTGGAATCAGTGGCTCTTCTTACGGCTCTTCGAGAGCGGCCTCGCTTACAAGCGCGAGGCACCGGTGAACTGGTGCCCGCACGACCGGACCGTGCTCGCCAACGAACAGGTGATCGATGGCCGCTGCTGGCGCTGCGACCATCTCGTCGAGCGGCGAAATCTCTCGCAGTGGTTCCTGCGGATCACGGCCTATGCCGATCGACTGCTCGAGGATTTGGCAAACCTGAGCGGCTGGCCCGAGCGCACGCGCACGATGCAGCGAAACTGGATCGGCCGTAGCGAAGGCGCGAACGTCGCTTTTGCCGTTGACGGAATGGACGAAAGCATTGAGGTCTTCACGACGCGACTCGACACGCTCTACGGAGCGACGTTCTTAGCACTCGCGCCCGAGCATCGGCTGGTCGGACCGCTCAAACGAACGGTTTCTAACGAGCGGGCGACAGCAATCGACGATTTCGTCGAGAGCTTGAAATCCAAAACGGAACTCGAGCGCACGAGCCTGATGGAGAAACAGGGCGTCTTCACCGGCGCACACGCCATCAACCCGCTCTCGCGCGAACGCATCCCGATATGGCTGACGAACTACGTCCTTGCCGAGTACGGCAGCGGTGCGGTAATGGGCGTGCCCGCGCACGACGAGCGCGATTTCGAGTTTGCCAAGAAGCAGGGCTTGCCGATCGCCGAGGTCATCGTTCCGCTCAATGGTGAGTCGAACGAGCCGCTCCACGCGGCGTACGTTCAGGACGGACGCCTGATCGCAAGCGACGACTTCAGCGAGATGTCGAGCGAACGAGCGCGCGAGGCGATCGCCGAGCGGCTTACGGCGATTGGCGCGGGCGGCAAGAGCGTTGGCTACAAGTTGCGCGACTGGCTGATCTCACGCCAGCGCTATTGGGGAACGCCGATTCCAATCGTCCATTGCCCGCACTGCGGCGAAGTCGCGGTCCCCGACGACGAGCTGCCGATTCTGCTCCCGCCGCGCGAGCGCATTTCCGGCGAAGGGTCGCCGCTTGCATCGATTCCGGAGTTCATCGAAACGGTCTGTCCCAAGTGCGGCGAGAAGGCAAAGCGCGAGAGTGATACCATGGACACGTTTTTTGAGTCGTCTTGGTACTACTTGCGCTATCTCGATCCGCACAACGACGGGCTCCCGTGGGCATCGCCGCGCGCCGATCGCTGGATGAACGTCGACCAGTACATCGGCGGCGCCGAGCATACGGTGCTGCACCTGCTCTACTCGCGCTTCTTTTATAAATACTTCCACGATCGCGGCTGGGTGAGCGGCTCCGACGAACCCTTTGCGCGCCTCTTTCATCAAGGGCTCGTGCTCCACGACGGCGAGAAGATGTCGAAGTCGCGCGGTAATGTCGTCGGCATCGACCAAACCGCAGAGCAGATCGGCGTCGACGCGATGCGGCTCTTTTTGCTCTACGTCACACCGCCCGAAGAGACGAGCAACTGGAACGAAGAAGGCATCAGCGGCCGCGTGCGGTTGCTGGGCCGTATCTGGCGTGCCTGCGAACCCCACTTCGACGCCATAAGAGAAAGTCGTCATCCTGAGCTAAGCGCCCCACCGGGCGCGGAGTCGAAGGACGAAAAAGCACTTTTGCGCGCGGTGCACGTCGTCGCGAAGTCCGCAATCGACGAAACGATGTCGCGCCGCTTTCACTACAACACGACCATCGCGAAACTCGACGAGCTCGTCAATCTGATGACCGCGTCGAGCGAGCCGACGCCAGTGATGTTCTACGCGGTGCGCAGCCTGCCGATCTTGATCGCGCCGTTTGCCCCCCATATCGCCGAAGAGCTGTGGGAGCGTCTCGGGCACACCACGTCCGTGCATCTCGAGCGCTATCTCGAGCCGGAGGAGCGGGCCTTGGCGATCGAGGAAATCACGCTCGTCGTGCAGGTCAACGGGAAAGTACGCGCGCGCATCGCCGCGGCCGTCGGCGTAAGCGAAGATGAGGCGCTCGCGCTAGCGCTGGCCGACCCGAACGTTCGCGCGCACCTCAACGGCAAAGAGCTTCGCAAGCGGATCTACGTTCCCGACAAACTGCTCAATCTCGTCGCCGCATGAACGCATCGCAAAAGATCACTACCACCGTATGCATCGTCGGCGGCGGCCCGTGCGGCGTCATGCTCGGGGTCTTGCTGGCGCGCGCCGGCGTCGACGTGGTCGTCCTGGAGAAGTATCCGGACTTCTTCCGCGATTTTCGCGGCGATACGGTCCATCCGTCGACACTGGAACTTCTTTACGAGTTGGGTTGGCTCGACGACTTTCTCGCGCTGCCGCACAACGAGTTCCAAACTGCGAGCGTAACGGTCGCGGGCGAGACGCTCAAGGTCGCGGATCTGTCGCATCTCCCAACCCACTGCAAGTTCGTCGCGCTGATGCCGCAATGGGATTTCTTGAACTTCCTGGCCGAGCACGGTCGCAAATATCCGACATTCCATCTGATGATGCAAGCCGAAGGGATCGGGCTGATCGAAACCGATGACCGCGTGACCGGCGTGCGCGCGACGACTCCAAACGGCGAGATCGAGGTCGCGGCGAAACTCGTCGTCGGGGCCGACGGACGTCACTCCAGCGTCCGCGACCTCGGCCGGTTCGCCGTGGTACACGATCTCGGCGCGCCGATGGACGTCTTGTGGATGCGGATTCCCAAGCATCCAAGCGATCCAACGAGACAGCTGGGCTGGGTCAGAACCGGTCACATGGTCATCCTGCTCGACCGCGGAGATTATTGGCAATGCGCCTACCTCATTGCGAAGGGATCGTTCGAGCAACTCAAAGCCAAGGGTCTCGGCGAGTTACAGCGAGAGATCGCCGAAACGGTGCCACCGTTGGCGGACCGTGTCGGGGAACTTGACGACTGGTCGAAGATCGCGATGCTCGACGTGCGCGTCGACCGGCTCGAACGCTGGAACCGGCCGGGCCTGCTTTGCATCGGCGACGCCGCCCACGCGATGTCGCCGATCGGTGGCATCGGCATTAACCTGGCAATCCAAGATGCGGTCGCGACGGCAAACATTCTCGCCGCGACGCTGCGCGCCGGGAATACTCCAACCGACGCCGAGGTTCACCGCATTCAAGAGCGCCGCATGTTCCCGACCAAAGTGACTCAGGCGTTTCAGACCTTCGTGCAGAACCGCGCCATCGATCCGCTCATGCGCGGCGTACCGCTTGAGTCGCCGCCGCTGGCGGCACGCCTCTTCGACGAATTTCCGATGTTGCGACGCCTTCCGGCGCGCCTCATCGGCATCGGCGTCCGTCCCGAGCACATCCATACGCCCGACGCCTACGCCGTCACGACCGGTTAGGGCTCGCATTTGCGCAAGCGGATTTATACGGCGTTCA
>Ga0209169_10001889_pt1 | contig 12762 bp, 11 predicted proteins | sample HubBroMetageWRM4_FD_188346 | JGI IMG/M metagenome (GOLD analysis project Ga0209169, IMG submission 188346) | Warmed soil microbial communities from the Hubbard Brook experimental Forest, New Hampshire - Hubbard Brook CCASE Soil Metagenome WRM 4... | ecosystem: Environmental > Terrestrial > Soil...
CCTTCCCGATCGCAGCAGCGCGGCGCGTCCTAGAATCCGCAAAGGACCACATCAGCCGGCGCGAGAGCTTTGCCGTTGAGACCACGCTCTCCGGAAAGCACTACCTGCGAATGATGGTTGATGCGCGAAAGCGTGGTTTCGAGGTGGTGCTGGTCTACATCGGGACAGAAAATGTTGAGATTAACCTGGCTCGAATCACAAACCGAGTTCTCGCGGGTGGCCATGATGTCCCAGAGAGCGATGTCCGCCGGCGTTTCCAGCGAAGCTTCGAGAATCTTCCGATCGCGATGGAGCGCGCCGACCACACCATCCTGTTCGACAATTCAACCGAAGAGGGATACCGGCTTATCGGGGTTCTCGGCGCGTCTGGACGTCAGTGGTTCGAGCCTGTTCCAGCTTGGGCACGGGCGAGTCAGGGCTAGGCCAGCCGTCGCCTCCTGGATGGCTAGCTATGGAAGTCGGCCACGCCGTCCCACACCAACTGAACGGCGATGGCGAGAATCAGAAAGCCGAAGATCTTGTTGATGGCTCCGACGGCATTGGGTCCCAAGCGCCGTACTAACGGCCCTCCCAACCAGAAGAAAAGAAGAACGGTCAGCGCGATCGCGGCGATACCGATGACCATCCCCAAATAAGAAGCGGCGCTGTCTACGTTAGCGGCGAGCGCCATGACCACGCCGATGGCTCCCGGCCCTGACATCAGCGGCATGGCCAGCGGGGTGAGCGAGATATCTTCCTTGCCCTGGGCCTCGTGGCTCTCCTCCGGCGTGATGCGCGCATGAGAAGTGACCATGCCCCACGCGGTGTTGGCGACGATCAGTCCTCCGGCAATTTTCAGGACGGGCAGGGAGATGCCGAAGAAATGCAAAACGAATCGGCCGAAAAACAGAAACGTAACCAGAATGACAAACACCCAGAGACCGGTCTTGAAAGCAGTGATCCGGCGATCTTTGTCGGTCCATGACGACGTCATGCTGAAGAAGATTGGGACGCCGCCTGGAGGATCGACGATGGGAAACAACGCCAGAAATGTTGCCGCCGCCGAGTGCGGCAACGTCCGCAGAAATTGCCCCAGAGCGTGGGTAGTCGGCGTCATGAAGTGAAGTCTACCGGTAACTCTCCAGCACCTTGGCCGCGCGCTCAAGCGCTGCCGTCAATACTGCCAACTGCTGCCGCGCCCGGTCGGCATCTCCCTTGTCGATCGCTTCATTCACTCCCGGAATGACCACTGCGGCGTACCCTGTGTATTCTCCCGGAGCGTAGATCGCATGGCGAAACCAGGGACGGTGCGGCAACCCCTCAGGCACAAGCAGGGCACGCTCAGCGCCGCGCAGCGCCTGATTTAGCCGTGCTGGATCTCGCGGCGGATTCTTTTGCTTCGTCGAGATCTTCGCCCCCGCGTCCTGAAAATGTTTCGCTGCCGAGATCACCGCATTCAGATCGAGCCCATGCTGCCCGAATTTACTCTCGGCTCTTTTCCTGGCCTCATCAAGGTAAACGGCAATCTCTTTTCCATATTCTTCGTAGTCATAAGGCAGCACATCGGCATCGGCCATACGCAACGATTCCAGGCCAAAGACTCGCGCCATCTGCTGCTCGTAAACGAAATCCGGATCACCAAACTTTGTGAACCAGGCAAAGTTATCGAACACGGAGTGGTACACGCCATATGGGCCGCCGGAACTGATGTCGCCGGAAGGCACGCCCAGGTGCTGCTGGAACGCGCTGTAGTCGGAGCCGCTACCGAGGTCGCCGACCTGAACATCACCGTTGGCAGGGGCAGCGGGCCGGCGGCGCGATTCGCTGGTCGCCTCCCCGGGCGACTGAGGCTGATCAGACTTCTGCCACGCTTCATAGACGGTTCCACCTTTGGGGCTGGGAACAGCTTTGGTCACGTCACGCAAAAACTGCTTCAGGCTGGGAACGGCCGAGCCGCTGAACTTCGGCCCGGAGACTGCGACATCCATGTTGAAATATGCGGCGGCGCTGTTGAGTTCGGATTCATGCTGCTCGGCCCATTCGGTGGAACCGATCAGTCCTTCTTCCTCGCCATCCCAACTGCCGAAAATCATTGTGCGCTTCGGCTTCCAACCTGACTTCAACAACTCGCCCACTCCGTGCACGGTTTCAAGCATCGCCGCCGTGCCACTGTTCGGGTCGACCGCGCCATACACCCACGCGTCCCGGTGATTGCCTGCGACAACCCATTCGTCAGGGAACTCACTGCCGCGCACCCGGCCGGTCACATCCCAGAGCGTGCGAAACTGATAATCCTGTTTGAGGTGCATCTTCACGCGCACCGGTCCGGGTCCGACGTGGTAGGTGAAAGGAAGCGAACCCTGCCACTCGCGCGGCGAGTCGGGACCGCCGAGATGTTGAAGAATAGGCGCAGCATCGTGGTAGGAAAGCGGTGTCACCGGAATCTTGGGCATCTGCGCCGATTGCTCGGGAGAGATGCGCTTGCTGTCAGGCAACGTCGGCACCGATGCGACTCCCGGCGTCGTCGGGTCGCCTGGGAACTCGAACATGTATCCCACAGATCCGCGCTGCACGGCGGTATCGGGCCGCCACGGCCCATCGGGATACTTATCGCCACGCCGCCAGCCATCGTCGAATGGATCGGAGTAGATGATCACTCCTGCGGCGCCATGTTCCTGCGCGACGAATTCCTTCACCCCCCGGAAATTTTGGCCGTAGCGAACGAGGACAATCTTGCCGCGAACGTCGATGTTCAACTTCTGTAGCTTTTCGAAATCATCGGGCGTGCCGTAGTTGGCGTAGACCACGTCGGCCTCGGCATCTCCTGATGGCGACATGCCGTTGAAGGGCATTACTACGCGCGGATCGTTGTCGTAGGGATCGCCGTCAACGTGCTCGCGAGTGGGCCCGTGCATTTCGACTCCCGCGGGCGCGGTGATGTCGACGCTGATCTCTGAGGGATAGTTAAGCCACACTTTGTATTCCACGATCTCGGTTTCAAGACCTGCCGCGCGAAACTTATCTGCCACGTAATCGGCTGTGGCCTTGTCCTCGGGCGTACCGGCCATGTGCGGCGCCTGGGTCAGCGTGCGCAAATGCTCTTTCGCGAGGCTGGGATCAGGCACGGCAATAAAACGGGCCTCGGCGGCGTTTTCGGCAGTGGCATCGCGAAACCCGAAAATGAGTTGAGCACCGGGGGCAGGCTGCGGCCCGTGACCGCTGACAATGATCGGAAGACAGCAAAGCAGAACAACTGCCGAAAGAAGTACCGCCGAAAAGAATCGCATTGGGCACCTGTCGTGAAAGTAAGTAAGGTAACACAGCAGGGATAGAAGTATTTAGGGGAGGTGTCCGTGCGGGAAGTGAAAACACTTGCTAACGACTAGCGCACCTGTCCCGTCCCGATGATCTCGTATTTTGAAGAAGTGAGTTCTGCCAGGGCGAACGGCCCGCGGCAATGCAGTTTTTGCGTGCTGATGCCCATTTCGGCGCCGAAGCCGAACTCGGCGCCATCGGTGAACCGGGTTGAAGCGTTCCAGTACACCGCGGCAGAATCTACTCCGCGCAGGAACGTGCGGGCGTTCGATTCATCGCGCGTGATGATGGAATCGGAGTGGTTCGTGGAATAGCGGTTGATGTGGGCAATCGCATCGTCAACGCCTGCCACCACGCGAATCGCTATGCAGAGCCGCAGATATTCTTCATACCAGTCCTGCTCCGCGGCAGGCGCAATGTTCACTCCAGCGCCTAAGCTGCGGGATTTCCCGTCTCCACGAACTTCGACCCCGGATCCGATTAGCTTCTTGGTGACTCGCGGCACATATTCCGCCGCGATCCGCTCATGGACCAGCAACTTCTCGGCCGCGTTGCACACCGACGGGCGCTGCGTCTTGGCGTTGATCACGATTGCATCGGCCATGTCGAAGTCGGCGGATTCGTCGACGAAGATATGGCAGTTCCCTGCCCCGGTTTCGATGACGGGCACGAGGGAATTCTCAGTGACGAATGCGATCAGCTCAACGCCGCCGCGCGGAATGATGACATCCACGAGTCCTCGCGCTTTTATGAGTTCCTGGACCGACTCGCGCGTGCTCGAATCGAGCAGTTCGATTGCGCCTTCCGGCAGTCCTGGCACGGCGACTAGAATTTCGGCCAGCCGTTGATTGGTGCGCGCCGCTTCTTTGCCGCCGCGCAGAACAATTGCGTTACCGGTTTTCAGCGCGAGCACGGCGGTATCTACAGTGACGTTCGGGCGCGATTCATAAATGACTCCCACGACGCCCAGCGGCACGCGCACTTTGCGGATGCGCAGGCCGTTTGGGCGGGTCCACTCCGCTAGCGTTTCGCCAATTGGATCGGCCAGCGCCGCGACTTCGCGAACTCCCCGGGCGATCTCTTTGATCCGCGGTGGAGTCAAGAGCAAGCGATCGCGCATGGCGCCTTCTAGTCCGGAAGTTTTCACATCTTCGCGGTTGGCCGCGAGAATGGTTTGCGCACAAGTTTCAAGCGCATCTGCTATCGCCAGCAGCAGTGCGTTCTTCTCGGCGGTTGAGAGCAGTGCGAGGCGGGCACCGGCTGCGCGCGCCCGCAGCAGTTTTTCCTGCGTGGAAACCGAGTTGGCAACGGTGGTTGTCATCAGCCTTACTCTTAATTCGTCTCGCTCCTGCTCGTCTCACCCCTGCCGGGGAGGAAAATACGTTCCTATTTTGCGTTGCACGCCCAATGTGATCCCCTGCGGATGGCGGCCATTCACGATGGCCACGTGCACACCGCCTTCGCTCGCCAGCTTTGCGGCGCGCAGTTTCGAAATCATGCCTCCGCGTCCCAGCGCGCTCTTGCCGTTGCATTGCGCTTCCAGCGCAGGAGTCAGTTTGCGTACGACGCGCTGCAGCCTGGGTTTCTTGCGTCCGTTCGGAATAAGCAGTCCATCTACATTGGTCAACAGCAACAACCAGTCGGCTCTCACGGCGGTAGCAAGCAGCGCACTCAGCTCGTCGTTGTCGCCGAAAGCGCCTTCTAGTTCGCGGACGCTGACGCTGTCATTTTCATTCACAATCGGCACGACGCCCAGCGCCAGCAGCTCGGCGATCGCGTTCTGCAAATTGCGGTAGCGCACCGGCGAGGTGAAGTCGTCGCTCGAAAGCAGCAATTGCGCCACTATCTTCTTGCCGAAAAAGAGGCGCTCGTAGGTATGCATCAGCTGGCTTTGCCCGACGGCTGCGCAGGCCTGCATCCTGGGGACGCCGCTCGGCCGCTTTCTCAGCCCCAGTCCCGAAATGCCTGCGGCGATTGCGCCGGAAGTGACGATCAGATACTCATTCTTGTTGAGATCGAACTGGTCCACCATGGCGCGCAGCACGTTCGCGTCGATCTCGCCTCCGGGAGCGATGAGGCTGGTGCCGACTTTGATGACAATTCTCATGCAATCAAAACATTCCCAGCTTGTTAGACCCAGCTTGTTAGACCCAGCTTAGTTAGACCGAGCTTAGTTGGAATGGTATCGCAACTTGACCGGGCTGCGATTTAAGATGGGTTCCAGGCAAGATCAAGAGCTTGCCGCCGACAGATCCCGATGCCAGCCTCCAATGCCACCAGCCGCTTCTCCGATCGCGTCGAGAACTACGTGCGCTACCGGCCGGGATATCCGCCGGAGGTTGTTCAGGAATTGCAGTCTGAATGCGGCTTGATAGCCAGTCATGTGGTTGCGGACATCGCGTCGGGCACCGGCATTTGGACTCGCCTGCTGCTGGAGAATGGCAATCCGGTCTTCGGCGTCGAACCGAATGCCGAGATGCGGCAAGCGGGCGAGCGTCTGCTGGCGGCGTTTCCGAAGTTCACAAGCATTGCTGGAACGGCGGAAGCAACCACTCTGGCAGATCGAAGTGTGGACTTCGTCACCGCGGCGCAGGCCGCGCACTGGTTCGACCGCGCAGGGGCACGACGCGAGTTCGTTCGCATCCTGAAGCCCGGCGGCTGGCTGGTGCTTTTGTGGAACGAGCGCCTGACCGATGCGACGGCTTTCTTGCGCGATTACGAACAGTTGCTTGTGACCTACGGCACTGACTATCAGGACATTCGCCATGAGCATACGACGTCGGCGGTCAACGAATTCTTTGATCCATCGCCATTTCAGGAAAGGACGTTTGCGATGCGGCAGGAGTTCGACTACGCGGGAGTGGAAGGCCGACTGCTGTCGTCGTCTTATGCGCCCGGGCCGGAGCATTCCAAGCATGCGCCCATGCTGCGCGAGCTGCGCGGCATCTTTGAGGCCAATGCGGTCGAGGGCCTGGTCGCGTTCGAATACAAGACGCGACTCTACTTCGGGCAGCTGCGGTGCGAGTAGAATCGCAAGTTCACATTTCCCTGAGTCTTTAAGTTTCTGAAGAACTTCCCTGGAGAACAATGCCCGACGAAAAATCTTTCCACATGACGCCCGAAGAATTCCGGCGCCACGGCCACGCCGTCGTGGACTGGATCGCCGACTATCACTCCCGCATCGAGTCGTTTCCGGTGCTCTCGCAGGTGAAGCCGGGAGAGATTCGCGCGTCGCTGCCGGCGAATGCTCCGGCGCGAGGCGAGCCGTTCGACGCGTTGCTGAAAGATGTTGAGAAGCTAATCTTGCCCGGCATCACGCACTGGCAGTCGCCGAATTTCTTTGCATACTTTCCAAGCAACGGTTCGGGGCCCGGAATTCTGGGCGATCTTATCTCTTCCGGGCTGGGGGTGCAGGGGATGCTTTGGTCGACCAGTCCGGCTTGCACGGAACTGGAAACGCATGTACTCGACTGGCTGGTGGCCATGCTCGGATTGCCGGAGAAGTTTCTGTCGTCGAATACGGGCGGGGGCGTCATCCAAGACACAGCTTCGAGTGCCGCTCTGTGCGCTCTGTTGGCAGCGCGCGAACGCGCTACGAACTACGCAAGCAACCAGAAAGGATGCGATGGACGAATTGTTGCTTACGCGTCTTCACAGACGCACTCATCGCTCGAAAAGTCGGCAATGATTGCGGGGATCGGCATTTCCAATCTGCGCTTGATTGAAGTGGACGAAAACTTCGCCATGCGCGCCGACGCTCTCGCTCGCCAGATTGACGCTGACAAGCGCGCCGGGCTGGTTCCGTGTTTTGTTTGCGCTACGGTCGGTACTACGTCTTCAAACGGGATGGATCCGATCGCTCCGATCGCCGAAGTCTGCCGCCGGCACAATCTTTGGCTGCATGTCGATGCCGCCATGTCGGGAACCGCGGCGCTGTGCCCGGAGTTTCGCCATCTGCAGAACGGCGTCGAGTTCGCCGACAGTTACTGCTTCAATCCGCATAAGTGGATGTTCACCACTTTCGACTGTGATTGCTTCTGGGTCGCGGACCGCAAGGCGCTTATCCGGACGCTCAGCATTCTGCCCGAGTATCTGCGCAACCAGGCTACGGAATCGGGCGCGGTGATTGACTATCGCGACTGGCAGATTCCGCTCGGGCGCCGCTTCCGCTCGCTTAAGTTATGGTTTGTGATTCGGCACTACGGCGTGGAGGGCTTGCAGTACCACATTCGCCGCCACGTCGAACTGGCGCAGCAGTTTGCGCAGTGGGTGCGCAACGACTCTCGCTTTGAACTGGCCGCACCCGTGCCTTTGAATCTGATCTGCTTTCGCCACAAAGGCGGGGACGCGGCGAATCAGACAATCATGGAGCGTCTGAACCGCAGCGGAGACTTGTTTCTCACGCACACCAAGCTGAACGGGAAGTTCACACTGCGCCTCTGTGTCGGCCAGACCAAGACCGAGGCTCGGCATGTGGAGGAGGCTTGGAAGCGGATTTGCGAGGAGGCGGAGAAGGTTACGAATGCTGCGTAGCTCGGCACCAACGAAACGCGTTGGTTGAGGTGTCAGAGAAGCAGCGCCAGTTAGTCCGCCGGCATGGGCACGGGGCGCGCCACGGCAGGATGGGCTTTCGCCGCCGCTGATGTTTCCGGCGTTTCCAGCCACTTGCGAATTTCGGGCAGGACTTTCCGCGTCGCTATTTCTCCGGAGGTGATCAGTTCGCCGGCGCGCTTGAAGTCGTCGTAGGCGAAGCCGGCCACGTCGGGTTCGACGATCACGTCGGCCGCGCCTCGCCAGAGATGGCTCATCTGGTCCTGGGCGATGGCGAAGGATTGTCCGATCACGTCGAAGAGATGGCGCGGCGCGCCGTCTTTCGACCACTGTCCTCGCAAATGAACGGCGATGACGCGGTCGGCGCCCATTTCGTGCAGCGGAGACGTAGGCACGGGATGCGAGAGCATGCCATCGACCAGCCAGCGCCCGCGAATCTCTACGGGCAGAAACATCCCGGGATAGGCGCAACTAGCACGTATGGGGTCGATTATGGAACCAGAATGAAAGACCACGCCGTCGCCAGTCTTGAAATCCGTGGCGGTAACGCCCAGAGGAATGCGCAGCTCTTCGAAGGTCTTCACCTTCAAGGTGCGGTTCAGGAACTGCACCATGCGGTCGTTGGAGGCGAAGCCGTAACGTGAAACCGTCCAGCGGGCGAAGGTGGTGAAGCGAACCGAGCGCGCCACTCTTTCGAGTTCTTCGACGGAAAGGCCGCTACAGTAGCAAGCGCCGATGAGCGCTCCTACGCTGGTGCCGGCGATAACGCGGACGGGGATGCCTTCCTGTTCGAGGACCTTCAGGACTCCGATGTGGGCCATGCCTCGGGCAAAGCCGCCGCCGAGCGCTACTCCGATGGTGGGAATCCGCAGTTCAGGCGCGGCCCCCTTGCCGGATAATTCCCGCCCAAAGGCTTGTACTGACCGGATGATCCTGCCAAGACTCTTCACCGGAACTCCACGTCCCTTGCGGGAACCCACGTGCCTGTTATTTATTAGGATGCCACGAGATCGCGGAACGCTGCAGAGCACGTTGGTGCCATTTAAGTTACGGGATGTGCCTGGCGGATGTTACCTGAGTGTTACCCTCCTCGGGCGAAGATGACTAACTCCCGTAATCCTGCTAACTTGCCGGTTATGGTGCGGGAGATATCAGCCGGCGGGGTCGTTATCCGGTTCCGGGAAGGAGCCTGGTGGATGGCTGCAATCGAGCCGGCTGACGCGCCTGCCAGCCCCGCCGGTGGCAAATCGAATCGCGCAGCCAGACGGCCAAAGACGGTGCTGGCGCTGCCCAAAGGCCTGGTGGATCCTGGCGAGAAGCCGCTGGAAACGGCGGTGCGCGAAGTCTATGAGGAGACCGGGGTGAACGCGGATCCGGTAACCAAGCTCGGCGACAGCAAGTATGTATATACGCGGGCTTGGGGCGACGGGGCGCGCGTGTTCAAGATCGTGAGTTTCTATCTGATGCAATACCGCTCCGGGCGCATCAACGATGTTGCGCCCGCGATGCGAGTTGAGGTAGCACGCGCCAGCTGGGTGCGGCTGGAAGATGCTGTCGCGCTGCTCGCTTACAAGGGGGAGAAACAAATGGCGCGGCGGGCGCTGGAGTACGTGGAATCGCACTCCGAACTTTAGAGTACAGCATCGTCAAATTCCCTCGAGGCCGCGTTATCCCGCATAATGGTCTGATGTCTGTTCGCGGAGTACTGCATTTGGCGTTCTCTCGTCAGCTGATCTCGCTGTTTCTTTGTGTGTTGTTGCTGCTGTCGCCAGTAGCGGCCAAGACTCGAGCTTCTGCCTTGGACCCGGGCTATGTCCCTGCACTTGCCGCAGCCGATCACTTTCTTCAGGCATGGCAGTCTGGCGACGTAGAAAGCGGGACGGCGCTGCTCAGCAGCCATGCCAAGGAAGCGGTCACCACGGAGGGCGTCGAAACTTTTTTCTCCGAGCCGGTATCCGGCGCCTATGAAATCGAGCGGGGCAAGCTGCTGAAGCGCGGGCGCTATGAGTTTCCGGTGGTCCTGGTTACGGAGACTACGAAAGGCACCCGCCCGCGCCGACACTTTTCCAGCATTATTGTGGTGAACACTGGCAACAATGACTGGGCGGTGGATAAATTGCCATAGGCGATTTCCGATTGCCAATTGTCCGTACAAAATCATAAACACAGAGGACACAGGGGCACCGGGGAACCGCGAGTTATCAACTGAGGTTTCAATTATGAAACGCATTAATAAAGTCGCAATCCTTGGAGCAGGAACCATGGGCGCCCGCATCGCCGCACATTTTGCCAACGCGGGCGTTCCCAGCCATCTGCTCGACATCGTTCCAGCGGACGTTGCGCCCGGCGCGGGCTCGGCGGGGCGGAATAAGATTGCTGCTGCAGGTCTCGACGCGGCAAAGAAATCGAAACCTGCGGCGTTTATGGATGCTTCTCTTGCCCGCCTGGTTACCGTGGGAAATTTCGATGACGACTTAAAGAAGCTGGCTGAGGTGGACTGGGTCATCGAAGCTGTGGTCGAGAATCTGGAGCTGAAGCGGGCGCTGCTGCGAAAAATTGAAGCCGTGCGCAAGCCCGGCACGATCGTTACCACGAATACCAGCGGGCTGCCGGTGGGAAAGATTTCGGAAGGATTCTCTGAGGACTTCCGGCGCTCGTGGTTCGGGACGCACTTCTTTAATCCGCCGCGCTACATGCGTTTGCTGGAGCTCATCCCTACGCCCGAAGCGGATCAGGCTGCAATCGATGCCGTCTCGCATTTCTGCGACGTGCATCTGGGCAAGGGCGTAGTGCTCGCCAAGGATACGCCGAACTTCATTGGCAATCGTATTGGTACGTTCTCCGTTTTAAATGTCATGCGCCTGATGCAAGAGATGGACCTGACCATCGAAGACATTGACGCGCTGACGGGAGAGGCCGTCGGCTGGCCGAAGTCAGCGACTTTCCGCACGATCGACCTCGTCGGGTTAGATATCCTCGGCCACGTGGTCGGCAACATGACCACGAATGTACACGATGAGCGCAGCGAACTTCGCCTGCCCGGCTTTTTCACACAGATGATCGAGAGGAAGTGGCTAGGCGACAAGACCAAGGGCGGTTTTTACAAGAGAGCAAAGGGCGGCGAAGGCAAGGAGGACGAGCGTCTGGCGATCGACTGGAAGACGCTTGAATACCATCCAAGGCAGAAGCCGAAGTTCGCGGCGCTGGACATGGCGAAGAATATCGAGGACACGGGCGCGCGGCTGCGCATGTTGCTTGGACTTGAAGTCGGCGGTCCGCAGAAAGGCGACAAGGCGGGAGCGTTTTTGTGGTCGTCGCTGTCTGATTTGTGGACCTACTCGGCCAACCGCGTGCCAGAGATTTCTGACTCGATCGTCGAGATCGACAGCGCGATGCGCCTTGGCTTCAGCTGGGAACTGGGACCGTTTGAACTGTGGGACGCCGCAGGAGTTGAGGCCACCGTCGCTCGCATGAAGAAAGAAGGCAAGCCGGTGGCAGCGAATGTTGAGAAGTTGCTGGCATCCGGCGAGAAGTCCTGGTACGCCGACGATGCCAAGACTCCGTCGGGGCGGGTTTATTTCGACCTGGCCGCCGGAGGCCGGAAGCCGGTTCAAGTTCCCGCCGGCGTGTGGTCAGTGAGCGTTGCCAAGAAATCCAACGGCGTGGTGAAGAAGAAGAATTCCGGGGCGTCGCTCGTCGATCTGGGCGACGGAGTGGCCTGCATCGAGTTTCACTCGAAGATGAACTCGCTTGGCGCCGACATCGTTGGCCTCATACTGCAAACGCTCAAACCCGCTGGTCCGGGCGACGCGTTCGACGCCTTTGTCATCACTAACGACGCCACGAATTTCTCGGTCGGCGCCAACCTGATGCTGCTGCTGATGAGCGTGCAGGAAGAGGAGTGGGACGACGTGGACCTCGCCATCCGGCAATTCCAGGGCATGACGCAGGCCATTAAGTTCTCGCCGAAGCCGGTGGTGGCCGCGGCTTTCGGATTGTGCCTGGGCGGAGGCACGGAAATCTCGCTGCACGCGGCGGCCCGTCAGCCTCATGCCGAGCTTTATACCGGGCTGGTCGAAGTCGGTGTCGGTCTGCTGCCCGGAGGCGGAGGCTGTAAGGAGATGCTGCTGCGGGCCGTCGATGGCGCTGCGGCGGCGCGTGGCGGCAAAGGTTCAGGAGACGGACTTCCTCGATCGGTCGAAATGCTGGAAGCCATGAAGCGAGCATTTGAATTGATTGCCACAGCGAAGGTGGCGACCTCCGCACACGAAGCTCGCGGCCTCGGTTTCCTTCGCGACAGCGACCGCATCACCATGAATCGCGAGCGCGTGCTTTCTGATGCCAAGGCTCGCGCCCTCGAACTCGTCCATGCCGGCTACGAACCGCCGGTGCCTCGTATGGACATCCCTGCGCCCGGCGAAGGGCTTTTGGCCACGCTCAGGATGGGTGTGCACATGATGCGTCAGGGCGATTTCATCACCGATTACGAAGTGAAGCTCGGGACAAAGATCGCCGAAGTGCTCTGCGGGGGCAACATTACGCCCGGCACGCCAGTGAGCGAGCAGTACATCCTCGATCTGGAGCGAGAGGGATTTAAGTCACTGTGTGGAGAGAAGAAAACGCAGGAGAGGATTCAGTACACGCTGAAGACGGGTAAGACGCTGCGGAATTAGCCGTTGCCGTTTCTCCAGGGATTTTCTGCCTGCTACAATTTGGCTCATGCGAAAACTTTTACTAGTTGCCGCCGCGGTCTTTGGGCTCGGCGTCGTTATGTTTGGGACCTCACTAGCTTCAGCCCAAGCCAGTGATTCTCCCCAAAAAGAGGTTCAGCCCGACGTTCCGGATGCGATTCAGGTGCCCGCGGGTGAAGATGTAGTGCTGCTCGCGCATGCGACGGGATCGCAGATCTATACCTGC
>Ga0209169_10001891_pt1 | contig 12760 bp, 12 predicted proteins | sample HubBroMetageWRM4_FD_188346 | JGI IMG/M metagenome (GOLD analysis project Ga0209169, IMG submission 188346) | Warmed soil microbial communities from the Hubbard Brook experimental Forest, New Hampshire - Hubbard Brook CCASE Soil Metagenome WRM 4... | ecosystem: Environmental > Terrestrial > Soil...
TGCGCAGCGTCCATGAATACGGGCGGTTTGAGTATTGGTTCTCCATGGTAAAGCTGGCCACCATGCTGGCGTTTATCGTCATGGGCGGGACCCTGTTGCTAAGCGGCCACGTAGCCCCGCAATACACCACCCATGGCGGGTTTTTTCCCAACGGCCCAGTGGCCTCGTTGCTGGCTCTGACGTTTGCGTTATATACCTTCGGCGGAGTGGAGATCGTGGCCATCACCACCGGTGAATCGCGCAGCGCTGCCGAGGTTCCGCGGGCTGTGCTCTATACCTTCGCGATTCTTACTGTCGTTTACCTGGGTGCAGTGGTGGTGTTGGTGGGCGTAATGCCATGGGACCATGCGGGCGTTTCTGAGAGTCCGTTTGTCACCGTGTTTCGCATGGTCAAGATTCCAGCGGCCAGTGCTTTGATGAACTTCGTCATCCTGACTGCGGCATTGTCTGGTGCGAATGCCAATTTGTATGCGGGATCGCGAATGCTGTTTTCGCTGGCGCGGGATGGATGGGCTCCCACGAAGCTGGGACAACTGAATGCCGCAGGGTCTCCGAAGCTGGCGCTGCTGGCTTCTTCCTACGGCATTGTGGTGGCGTTAGTGGCGGAAACCTGGGCGCCAAAGAATGCGTTCGTCTACATTCTGAGCGCGGCTCTGTTCGGGCTGATGCTTTCGTGGCTGACATCACTGGCGGCGCACCTTTCGTTCCGGCGACGGGCCACGAAGCAAGAGTTGAGATTGCTTCCCATGCGTTCGCGGCTCGGCATGTGGGGCTCGGCGCTGGGATTCACCCTGGTGACGGCCGCGATTCTGCGAACGTGGTGGGATTCGCGCGTCAACCTGGTCAGCGGGGTGGCTTATCTGGCACTGTTTTCCGTGGCTTACGCCGTGATGAGAAAGATCAGAAGACCCAGTACAATACTTCCGTGACCGACCATCTGCTGAAATTTCGCCCTGAGTTCCCCATCCTGGAACGGACTACTTATCTGATCAGCAATTCTCTGGGCGCCATGCCGCGCGCCGTGTATGACGCTATGAAGGGCTACGCCGACACCTGGGCCATGCGTGGGGTGCGGGCCTGGGAAGAGCGATGGTGGATGCTGGCGGCCGAGGTCGGAGATGAAATCGGCACCCTGATGAACGCTCCCAAGGGATCGGTTTCCACTCATCAGAATGTCACTACCTGCCAGGCAGTCGTGGCATCTTGTTTTGATTTCTCCGGGAAGCGCAACAAAGTCGTCTACAGCGATATGAATTTTCCCTCCGTGATGTATTTCTGGGAGGCGCAGCAGTCGCGTGGAGCACGCGTCCACATGGTGAAGACAGATGACGGCATTACGGTGCCGCTCGATCGACTATTGGACGCGATTGACGAAACTACGCTGCTCGTGCCGATTTCGCACGTCATCTTCCGCAGCGCTTTCATCCAGGACGCGAAAGCCATCATCGAGAAGGCCCACAAGGTGGGTGCGATGGTAGTGCTGGATACTTTTCAATCGCTTGGAACCGTGCCGGTCGACGTGCAGGCGCTCAACACGGATTTCGCCTGCGGCGGGGTGCTGAAGTGGCTCTGCGGTGGCCCGGGCGTGGGCTATCTTTACGTGCGTCCGGATCTGGGGAAAAAACTCGAACCAAAATTCACCGGCTGGACCGCGCACCAGAATCCGTTCGCATTCGAGATTGGCGCGAATCGTTACACCGATCCGCCCTATCGCTTCATGAATGGAACCCCGCACATTCCTGCACTCGAAGCAGCCAGGCCGGGACTCAAGATCATTGCTGAAGCTGGCATCGAGCGCATACGGGAGAAATCAAAACGGCAGACTGGAAGGCTGATTGAACTAGCCAGCAAGCACGGCTGGCGGGTGAATACACCACGCGACGCCGAGAAGCGTGGCGGCACGGTTTCGATCGATATGCCCGACGCGCAAGAAGTGTGCCGCGAGTTGATCAAGCGAGAGATCTTAGTGGATTATCGCCCCAAGGCCGGCGTCCGCATGTCGCCGCACTTCTACAACACGGATGAAGAGTTGGAGACGGGGATCAGCGCCGTGGAAGAGATTCTGAAGGAGCGCGTAGTGAGCACAAGATAAGCATGTCTCTCCTCCATTACCAACGTAAGCCTATCTAACTCTTTCCTGCTGCCCCACCCCTGCCATCCCCTTTAAACTCGGCCCGACGCCTTCTGCTGGCGTCGGAACCCGCCATGTTTACGCTGATTTTCATCTCGAGTACGCTTCCAGCCGCATTCTGGATCATGCCCCTGCTGGGAGCTGCCGCAGGAGTGTATCTCTTTTGTCACGGCTTTCGATTACTACAGCGTAAACGGCTGATCATGAACACGCCGTCGTCAAAGATTCGCAGTGCGGCGATGGGGCTGGTGGAAGTGAGCGGCTTGGCGGCCGGTCCTTATACTCTGAAAGCGCCCATCACCGGAGTTCCCTGCTTCTACTATCGCACCATGGTCTGGGAGTGGAAGCAACGCGACAAAGGTAGTTCGTGGGTAAAGCAAGCGGATGAGGGTCTGCACGTTCCGTTCTATTTGGACGACGGCACTGCGCGCATACTGGTGGACCCGCAAGGCGCGGAGATGGACATCCATCGCGACTTCCAGGAAGAATTCAGCCATTCGCTCTTCTCCAGCAGCCTGGAGATTCCGACGAATGTTGCCGCCTTCCTGACGGGGCATGGGGTCGAAACCGGCGCAAAGGTCAAGGTCGAAGAATATTGCATCAAGCCTAAAAACGCCCTGTTTATCCTGGGGACGCTGGCCACGAATCCTGGAATCGAAGTAAGCGCCATTCCGGTGCGCACCTGGCGTCCAGTCGAACATGAAGTTTCGTTCAGCATGGGCTCGAGTAGGTCGTTCTCTGAAACCCTGAGCTTTGGGAGCTACAAACGCACCGTCGAGCCGTCGAGATCTGGGCAAGGCTCGAACACGGTGGTTGCGGATCCGGTCCAGAAGGCGAGAATCGCCGATGCGCTCAGGAAGGCTGGGATCACCAATCCCACTGCTTGGGCAGCAGCGGGCATCAGCCAGACACAGACCGCGGGGGTCGCGGTAAGCAGCACAGGCAGCGCGGCCGGAGCCGCGCCGGCACCGGAGCAGTTCGATTTGCATCCTCCAACCGTGCTGATGAAGGGCGCACGTAGTCCGGTTTTCTTTATTTCTTGGCGGAGCCAACGCGACGTGGTGAGGTCCCTGGGATGGAAATCGGCGCTGATGATTTGGGGTGGGCCGTTGGTGACCCTGGTGTGCGTTTACATTGTGGCGCTAGAGTTCGGCTGGCTGTGAGGGACTAAAACACATGGATAACATCTTCTCTTTGGCGTTTCTGTTTGTGGTCATTGGCCTCGCGGTTTATGTGAGCATGATCTTCAACGGCCTCATCGCGGTGAAAAATGACGTGGCCAAGGCTTGGGCGAACATTGACATCCTGCTCAAGCAGCGTCACGACGAACTGCCCAACCTGGTGGAAGTCTGCAAAGGCTACATGAACCACGAGCGTGAGACGCTGGAGAAAGTGACCCAGGCGCGCAGCCAGTACCAGCAGGCGGTTTCTGTGGACCAGAAGGCGCAAGCGGAACAGGGCACAACCTCGGCATTGCGCAGCCTGTTTGCCGTGGCCGAGAATTATCCGCAATTAAAGGCCAACGAGAATTTCTTGAAGCTACAGAACCGGATCACGGAACTGGAAAGCGAAATCGCAGATCGCCGCGAGTTCTACAACGACTCCGTCAACACCTTCAACGTCCGCATCCAGCAGGTTCCGGATACGTTCATCGCGGCATTTATGAACTTGCGGCCGCAGTCCATGTTCAAGGTAGAAGAGACCGATAAGGCGGTAGTGAAGCTGAGCTTTGGGGCGGCGGAATAGAATGTCTTTCTATCGACAGCGCGTGGCCCCTCGCGTCTGCATCTTTTGGAGCATCAGCCTTCTCACCTCCGTAACCGCCGCCAGTGGAACTTCTCAATTAGAATTGCCCCGTGGCTGACTCGGTTCGCATCGGCATATTGGGAGACTTCGATCCGAAGTCGCCGACGCTGCCGGCTATCGATAAATCGTTGCAGCATTCGGCAGCGAAGCTAGGCTTGGCAGTCGAAGCCACCTGGCTGCCAACGCCTTCCCTGCTCGAACCCAACGCCGACAAAACTCTGGAGAAATTTGACGGCATCTGGGCTGCGCCGGGCAGTCCCTACAAAAGTTTCGACGGCATGTTGAACGGAATCGAGTTTGCTCGGCGGCGCGATTGGCCATTTCTCGGCACCTGCGGAGGCTTTCAGTACGCGCTGATCGAGTGTGTTCGCAATGTGCTGGGCATTAAAGACGCGGACTCGGCGGAAAACAACTCCGGGTCGAAAAACATTGTGATTTATCCCGTGGCCTGCGCGGTGCCGAAGCGGGGAAAGGATGCGCCCAAGCTCTCCGGCGAGATCCCTGAAATTCGCCTGCGGCCGGGATCATATCTGCATTCGTTCTATTCCCAGGATGTCGTCACCGAGGAATTTTTCTGCAATTTCGAAGTGAATCCAGAATTCGAGTGGGCAGCGATGGAAGCCGGTTTTCCAGTGGTGGCCCGCGGGTCGAAGGGCGAAATTCGGGCTATCGAATCGCCCACGCATCGCTTCTACATCGCAACGCTCTATCAGCCACAGCTTTCCTCGACGCCCAAGGAGCCGCATCCGCTGGTGCTGGCCTTTGTTCAAGCAGCCGCCGACTGGGGACGCAAAAAACTGGATGACAGCGTGCTGGAATAAGTCTGGGCTCCCAGGTCAGAGTGTCGGACCGCCCCTACCCGTGCTTCACAAAGCGCAGCGAAACCGAGTTCATGCAGTAGCGCAGACCCGTCGGCCGGGGCCCGTCGTCGAACACATGGCCCAGATGGGCGTCGCATAAGCTGCACGAGACAGCGTCGCGTATCATGCCGAAGCTGACGTCCCTGCTGGTGTGAACATTCTCCGGCGCGATCGGCTGCCAGAAGCTGGGCCAGCCGGTACCGGAATCAAACTTGGTGTCCGAGCTGAACAGCGCGTTGTCGCAGCAGATGCAGCGGAACAAGCCTTTCTCGTGCAAGTTCCAATACTGCCCGCTGTAGGCGAGTTCGGTGTCGGCGTGGCGGGTGATGTCGAAAGCCGCGGGTGTGAGCTGCTTTCGCCATTCCGCCTCCGTCTTGACCACTCTTGCAACGCTGACGGTTTGCAACCGCTTGCCATCATCGGAAAACTGGACGATTTTCACTGGGCCAGATTTGTCGGCAGGCTGCGACGCGATCGCCTCCACCAGCTTCGGCCGCCGCAGCCAACCATAGGCGAAAGTCAGACCCGCGGCCGCAGTTGCGGCAATGAATTCGCGACGTCCAACTTTCACTTTTGCAACGCGATCAAGAGAATCAAACATTCGTCTGTCCTTTGGCTCTCACTTCCCTGTGTAAAGATCCGGGAACTGCTGGCGAAGATGCGCAACTTTAGGCGCATCGTTATAGCGAATGTAAAGATCGTCGGGATGATTGGCAGCGTAATTTTGGTGGTAACCCTCAGCCGCGTAGAACCCTTTCAACGGCACCACCTGGGTCACAACGGGACGGGAAAACACCTTGGCCTTGTCGAGTTGGGCGATGTAGGCCTCGGCGATCTGCTTCTGTTCGTCATCGTTGTAGAAAATCACCGACCGGTATTGCGTACCCTCGTCCGGCCCCTGGCGGTTGAGTTCAGTAGGATCGTGCGCCACAGAGAAAAATACACGCAGCAACTCACCGTACGTGACTTGAGACGGATCGAAGACGATCTTGACCGACTCGGCGTGACCGGTTGCACCCGTGCTTACCACTTGGTATTGCGCCGTAAGCGAAGAGCCGCCGGAGTAGCCCGAAGTAGCACTGACGACGCCCTTTACATGCTGAAACACTGCCTGAATACCCCAGAAACAGCCTCCGGCGACGACGGCCGTCTGCTGACTTGAAGTCTTGGCCATCGGGGCGTCCACGGAGGGCGCAGGGAAGGCCCCGTTTCCAGCGAATGCGCTTGCACCGAACGCGAGAACTGAGAGAATGTTGAGAAAAGAACGCGACATAGAAATGATCTCCGCCAACCTGATAATTGTACGTACTCGATTAGAGTCTGGATGCGAGGAAAAGTTTCGGCCGCGAACGACAGCGTTTTGAGCCGTTTAGGCGGCAGCCCCACATCGGCAACGGTGGACAACGCCCGTTCAGCCTGAATAGACTGCTTGTACCGCATCCCACCATGCGATTAGTCACTTTTGAAGATTCTGTCGGCCGCTCCCGCATTGGAGCCGTGACCAGCGATCAACTGGTCATCGATCTCAACTCTGCCTGCGCGCTCTACCTGCGCGACGTAGAAAACGAAAGCGCCTTTTACCGTTTGGCCAACGCTTTGGTCCCTCCCAAGATGCTGCCCCTGTTTCAGGGCGGAGACACCAGCCTTGAGGCAGCGCGTAAGGCGTTCGACTATGCCCAACAAAACGGCGGGGCCAGTGGCCCTCAGGGCGAAGCCATCGCGCATTCACTAAGCGAAGTTACGCTGAAGGCTCCTATTATTCCGAAAAAGTTCTTTCACACCGCCGGCAACTTCCGTGAGCACCACGAAGAGGCGACGAAGGCCGGGTTTTCGCATCCCGTAATGCCGTGGATTGTCTTCTTCCAGAATGTGGACGCCATTATCGGGCACGAACAGCCGGTAGTCTATCCCGAGCACCTCACCCAGGAACTGGACTACGAACTGGAGTTGGCGGTGGTGCTGAAAAAAGGCGGAAAGCATTTCACCCCGGAAGAAGCAGCGAGCCACATCGGTGGTTACGTGATTTTTAATGACATCACAGCACGCGACATTCAGCGCCGCGAGATGAAGTCCGGGGTATTCAGTTTCTGCAAAGGAATCGACACCTTCTGCCCGCTGGGCCCGTGGATCGTCACCGCCGACGAAATTCCCGACGCCCACAACCTCGCCATGGAACTGCGTGTGAACGGCGAATCGCGACAGCGCTCGCATTCGAGCAAGATGTCGGTCAAGATTCCAGAGATTCTTTCGCACTATTCGCCCATGGGATACAGCCCCGGAGACGTCGTTTCGACCGGCACGGTGTCGGGCGTTGCTGCATTCAGCGGCGATCCCAAAGCCTGGTATCTAAAGCCGGGCGACGTGATGGAGTGCGAAATCGAGAAGATTGGAATCTTGCGGAACCCGGTGATTTCGTGGGAAGAAGCTTACGGGCGTAAGCCAACGGCGATGGCGACACAGGAGAAGTAATTAAGAACCCAACCACAGAAACACAACGTCACAGAGGAATCCATTTCTAATATTTCTCTGTGCCTCTGTGGTGAATTCGGTTTGAAGAACCATGACCTGAACAACCATGACCACGAATTCCAAAATCTGGGTAAGCGAACTCAACTCGCGGCCTGAAATACGCACGGCCTTTGCCGGCAAGACGATTCGCTTCTACGACACAACTCTGCGCGATGGTGAGCAGACCGTTGGAGTCGTGCTTTCTCCGCAGCAAAAAGTCGAGATTGCCCGCAAGCTCGATCAGCTTGGCGTCAGCCGCATCGAAGCCGGCTTTCCCCGCGTCTCGCCAGAAGATGCCGAAGCCATTCAGCTCATGCAGAAAGCGAATATTAAGGCTGAGCTGTGGGGCTTCTCACGGGCGGTGAAAGGCGATGTTGAAGAATTGATTCGCCTGGGCTTGCGGGCGTCAGTCATCGAGTCCCCTACCAGCGACATCAAGCTGAAAGCCTACGGCATCTCTCGCGATGAAGTGCTCAAGCGTGTCACCGAAGCGGTCTCTTTCGCTAAGCGGAATGGAATCACTACCGCTTACTTCGCCGTGGATGGAACGCGCACCGATCTCGAATTCCTGAAGAAGATCTATCTCGCAGCCCTGGAGGCAGGTGCGGCGGAAATCGTGGTGGTAGATACAATCGGAGCCTGCGGGCCGGAAGCCGCTGCGTTTCTCGTCTCCGAAGTCTGCCGCTGGGTGGGCCCGGATGTCCCTGTGCATTGGCACGGTCATGATGATTTCGGAATGGCCACAGCCTGCGCGGTGGCCGCCGTCCGCGCCGGAGCGACTTGGATTCAGGGAACAATCAATGGCATGGGAGAACGCGCCGGCAACTCCGATATCTCCGAAATTGCTCTGGCCTTGCGTTGTCTCTATGGCGTGAACGTCGCGCTGGACTTGACCAAGGCGCGGGAGGCATCCGCCGCCGTCAGCGAAGCCTCGGGCTATACGCTCGACGCCTGGAAGCCGCTGGTCGGAGAAAATCTCTTCATGCGTGAGAGTGGCGCTGTGGCCAGTCAGTTTCATATGCCGGAAGCAATTGAGCCGTACTCCTCAGAACTGGTGAGCGCCCGCCGCAGTATCGTTCTCGGCAAGAAAAGCGGTCTGGACAGCATTGACCTGAAATCCAAGGAACTCGGACTTAGTATTCAGCCTGATCAGCGTGGCCCCATCCTCGCGGAAGTCAAGAAACGTGCAATCGCGAAACGCGGGCTGGTGACTGACGACGAATTCCGGCAATTGGTTCGCAGCCTAGGAGACTGACATTTATGGATCGTGTGGCCATGTTGAGTGAGATTCTCACCCAAAATCCTGATGATGCTTTTGCGCGCTATGGGCTGGCGATGGAGCATTCGAAAGCCGGAGATGCCGACCGGGCGATGGAGGAGTTCGGAAAGCTGCTTGCGACCCATCCCGATTACACCGCCGGATATTTCATGGCGGCACAGACGCTAACGGCTGCCAATCGGCGAGAAGAAGCCAGAAAGATGCTGGTGGAAGGAATCTCGTCAGCCGTACGGACGGGAAACTCGCATGCGCAAGCGGAGATGACGGCCCTGCTGGATGAGATCAAGTAAAGGCTGACAAGGCCGAAAAGTCAAAATCCCAAAACCCAAAGGCCGCAAAGAAACAATCGCCGAGATCGCAAAGAAAACCCTCACGCGAACTAGTCTTGCCTCCGCGTCACCATCCTCGCCATTCCCCACTCGACTAGCCCCGGAAATAACTGATATAGCTTGATGATCGGCTGCATGGTCCAAGGCACCACCACTTCTCTTTTTCGCTTGAGGTATCCGCGCAGGACTGCCCGGGCGACGCGGTCCGCTCCGATGCCGCGCACCGAACCCGGCCGAACCTGCTTCTGATCGCCTCCCCGCAGCGAATTGGCGCCAAAATCAGTACGCACGTATCCCGGACACACCGTCAGCACATGAAGACCTGAGTTCCTCAGTTCCATTCTCGCCGCCTTACCCAGCGCATTCATGGCAAATTTTGTGGCGCTGTAGATGGCATGAAAAGGCAGCGGAATATGACCGGCGACACTGGAGATGTTGATGATCGTGCCTCCGCCTTGCTGCTTCATCACCGGAATTACGGCCTGCATTGCCTGAAGCGCCCCGAAGAAGTTGGTATCGAAAGTTTCACGATAGGCCGCGGCATCGGCTCGGGCCACCGAATCGAGCAGGCCGTGGCCGGCATTGTTCACCCAGATATCAATGTGTTGAAAGTGATGCAGCGTGAGACCTAGCACGCGATCAATCTCTTCGCGGTTGCGCACATCGCAGGAGAGTGCCAGCGTGCGCTCCGCGTGCCCAATCCTCTGGCGAGCGCTCTCGGCGCGTGCGGCATCCCGCGACAATACAACTACACTGGCGCCTTCATCGGCAAAAAGCTTACCGATGGCTTCGCCGATGCCCATCGAAGATCCAGTAATCACTGCAACTTTCCCAGCTAAGGTCATTTTGTTGCTTGTAAGCCTTCCGCCGAAATGAGTCAAGAGTCAAAGGCGTCACCACAGGGGGACACAGGCGTAAACAGAGGATACAATTCATTGAATGCCGGTGCCCAATGTGTTGCTGCCGCTGTTTCCGTTGGATGCGGTTCTGCTTCCGGGAGCCCCCTTGCCGCTGCACGTTTTCGAGCCACGTTACAAAGAGATGATTGGAGAGTGCCTGGAGCGCAAGCAACCGTTCGGTGTGCTGCGTGCCAAGGAAGGCGAGGTTGCCGAGATTGGCTGCACCGCGGAAATCCTCAACATCGTAAAGAAACATGAAGACGGGCGCATGGACATCATCACCGAAGGTCGCCAGCGCTTTGAAGTCATGCAAGTTCATTCCGAACGGGCCTTTCTACAGGCCGAGGTTTTTTATTTGCGTGATGATCCGGGCGTCGCCACACGGGACGAAATCTCACGGGCCCTGGAACTGCATGGCGAGATCATGAAGCTCGCCGGATCGGACGCGGAAGGCGTCTCCAACGCAAATGAACAGGAGCTCTCTTTTTACCTGGCCGGACCCCTCCCGCTCGATCTCGACTTCAAGCAAACCTTGCTGGAGATGAAATCCGAAGCGGAACGCCTGCGGGCCGTTATCATGTTCTTCGAAAACATCCTGCCCAACGTCCGCCGTACGCTGCATGTCCGCCGCAAGGCCGGCGGCAATGGCCATGCCACCTAGGGACGCGGCGTATAATCGAGGCCAGCAGTCGTTCTGCTGGGGGTTTTCTGATCATGAGTCTTCCGCGTACGCTCGGCGAATTGCGCCAAAGTATATTTTCCGAACCAACCCTGCGCACCCGCCGGGTAAAGGACGAACTGCGCGATAACCTGGTGGTGAAACTCCGCCAGGGCGGAACGATTTTCCCGGGCATTGTAGGTTATGACGACACCGTGGTTCCGCAGATCGTCAACGCCATTCTTTCCCGCCATAATTTCATTTTGCTGGGACTTCGCGGCCAGGCGAAGAGCCGAATCCTGCGTGCTCTGACCAACTTGCTCGATCCTCAAATGCCGTACGTCGCCGGCTGCGAAATCCACGACAATCCTTATGCGCCCATCTGCCGCCCTTGCCGCGAGAAGATTGCGCAGCACGGCGAGGCCACACCAATCGCTTATCTGACGCCGGATGAGCGCTACGTGGAGAAACTGGCGACGCCGGACGTGACCATTGCCGACCTGATCGGCGACATCGATCCCATCAAAGCGGCGCGCGGTGGATACGAACTGGGCAGCGAAATGACCGTCCACTACGGACTGCTGCCGCGGGCAAACCGCGGGATTTTCGCTATCAACGAGCTTCCCGACCTGGCAGGAAAAATTCAAGTCGGCCTGTTCAACATCATGCAGGAAGGCGACGTGCAGATTAAGGGTTATCCCATCAGGCTGCCGCTCGACGTTGCCTTGGTGTTCAGCGCCAACCCGGAGGACTACACGGCGCGCGGCAAAATCATCACTCCACTGAAAGACCGCATTGGCTCCGAGATTCGCACTCACTACCCGGTTTCAGTGGAAGAAGGCATCGCCATCACCACGCAGGAAGCATGGACCCAGCGCAACGGGCACAAGCTGCACGTGCCGAAATACGTGCACGAGGTCATCGAACGGATCGCGTTTTCCGCCCGCGAAGACAAGAGAGTCGACAAGCGCTCGGGCGTAAGCCAGCGTTTGCCCATTTCCTGCATGGAAAACGTGATCTCGAATGCTGAGCGGCGGGCGATCAAGCACGACGAGAAGCTGGTGGTGCCACGCATCGGCGATGTTTACGCTGCCATGCCCGCGATTACCGGCAAACTTGAACTTGAGTACGAAGGCGAGATGAAAGGCGCCGACTTTGTGGGTCGCGAACTGATTCGTGCCGCCGTGGCCAAGGCTTACGATGGCTACTTCAAAGGCGTGGACATGCAGCAGGTAGTGCAGTGGTTCGATCTGGGCGGCGAAATCCAGCTGGCCGATGCGGCCGGCGCCGGCGAGGCTTTACCTTCGTTGCGCGGCATTCAGGGTTTGATGGAAAAGCTGGTGAAGTTGAACGTCGGGCCAAAAGACACACCGGAAACTCAGGTCTCGGCGGCCGAGTTCATCCTTGAGGGCTTGCATGCCCATAAGCGCATCGGGCGCAACGAAGAGCGAGTATTCACGGCCGGAGAGAAACCGCCGAAGCCTCCAGAAAAGCCGTTCGAGCGCGAGGACTCTCCCTACCGCCCAAGAAGGCAGTTTAATTAGCTATCAGCTGTCTTCAGTGGTTTTGCTGACGGCTGACAGCTGAAAGCTTCATATGAAGCGCATCCGCTACAGCAAGTACGTTCCCGACCCCGCCGGCGAGATGAGCATGGAGGACCTGCTCAGCGCCCTCTCTGACTTCCTGCTGCAAAGTGGATTCCAGAATTTCCTCTACGACGAATTCCCCGACGGGGAGCAAACCCTGGACGATCTGCGCCAAGCCATCGAGCAGGCATTGATGAACGGCGACTTGTTTGACGAACAGATGCGCGAAAAACTGCAACAGATGCAGATGGAAGGCGCACTCGATGAACTGATCGAGCAACTCATCGAGCGCATGCAGCAGGAGGATTACATCAGCATCGACCAGCCTCATGATCCTTCGCAGCGCTCGAGCGTGGGCGGGCAGGTAGGCGACGCGCAATCGCAGGTGAAGTTTGAAATCACTGACAAGAGCCTGGATTTTTTAGGTTTCAAGACGCTGCGCGATTTGATGGGTTCGTTGGGAAAATCCAGCTTTGGGCGTCATGACACCCGCGATATGGCCACCGGAGTCGAGGCCAGTGGGGCTTCACGAGTCTATGAATTTGGCGATACGTTAAATCTGGACATCACGGCAACCCTCTCCAACGCCATCCAGCGCGAAGGCATGAAGCTGCCGCTGAACATCGAGTATTCCGATTTGCAGGTGCACCAGTGCGAATATCAGTCGTCCTGCGCCACGGTGCTGATGCTCGACTGCTCGCACT
>Ga0209169_10001892_pt1 | contig 12751 bp, 11 predicted proteins | sample HubBroMetageWRM4_FD_188346 | JGI IMG/M metagenome (GOLD analysis project Ga0209169, IMG submission 188346) | Warmed soil microbial communities from the Hubbard Brook experimental Forest, New Hampshire - Hubbard Brook CCASE Soil Metagenome WRM 4... | ecosystem: Environmental > Terrestrial > Soil...
AGCCGCAGGAACCGCCCGTCCGTCCGCGGCGCGAAGTAAGGCCCCTGCGGGTACACGTGGTAGCCGTGCTGTTCCAGCCTCAGGTCGCGGACGAGGTCGGGCGGCAGCAGCGAGACCACGTAGGACAGCGAGGTCACCGTGTACTCGGGCCCGAACGGATGCTCGCTCACCGCCGCGCCGCCGGTCACGTCGCGCCGCTCGCACACGACTACCTTGAGCCCGGCCCGGGCGAGGTACGCCGCCGCGACCAGCCCGTTGTGCCCGCCGCCTACCACCACCACGTCCGCGCGTCCCGTCACAGGCGATCCTTTCCTCCAGCCGACCGTCGAGCCGATCGTCTTCAGCCGACGGTACGGGATGGCGGCGACCGACGCTGTCCAGGATGCTGGTGGCGTAGTGTCCTGAATTGCCGGAAGAGACGAACGGAGCTCACGAGTGGACAGCTCGCCCGTCACAATCGCGGTCGCCCAGTTGGCGATCACCATCGGTGAGCCCGACGCCAACCGGCAGGCGGCGGCCGGCGCGGTGGCCGAGGCGGCCGCGGCCGGCGCCCGGCTGGTGGTCCTGCCCGAGCTGTGCGATTCTGGCTACGTCTTCGGCGACGATGCCGACAAGGCCTCGGCCGAGGCCCGCAGCCTCGCCTCACCTGCCGGGGACAGCATCACCCTGCGCCAGTGGCGCGCCCTGGCTGTCGCGCACCAGGTCGTCATCGTCGGCGGGTTCTGCGAGCTCGGCGGCGACGGCCGGCTCTACAACAGCGCGGCCGTCGTCGAGGCGTCGGGTACCCGGGCCGTGTACCGCAAGGCACACCTGTGGGACAAGGAGAAACTGGTCTTCACCCCCGGCGACGGGCAGCCGGCCCTGGTGGACCTGGATTTCGGCCGGGTCGCCGTGATGATCTGCTACGACCTGGAGTTCCCCGAATGGGTCCGGCTGGCCGCGCTAGCCGGTGCCGACCTTATCGCCGCCCCGGTGAACTGGCCCGCGGTCAGCTGGCCGGCCGGGGAGCGTCCCGCCGAGGTGATCAAGGCCCAGGCCGCGGCCGCCACCAACGGGGTGTTCGTCGCGGTGGCCGACCGGTCCCGCACCGAGCGCGGCGTGGACTGGATCAGCGGCTCGGTCATCGTCGGCCCCGGCGGCTACGCGCTGGCCGGGCCCGTCCTCGCCGACCGTCCGGCCGTGCTGACGGCGCAGTGCGACCTGATGCGGGCCAGGGACAAGGGGATGGACGGCGACAACGACCTGCTCGCCGACCGCCGCCCGGCGCTGTACCAGTGGGTGCCCGACCGGCGCGTCGCGGACGCGAACGCGCACTGGGCGGCGCGCTTCGTCGCCAACGGCACCAGCTACCCCGATTTCCAGGCGACCATGGCCCGCATCACGAGCTGGGATGACTGGTGCCGCGAGTGGGGCCGCACCGCCAGCCACTACGAGCACCTCGCCGAAACCGCGGAGGCGGCCGGGCGGCTGGTCACCGCCGGGGAAGCCTGGCGCCGGGCCGCGCTGTGCTGGCACTGGGGCAAGTTCGTCTTCGTCGACCACCCCGACGAGCAGCGGGCGGCGCACGAGCGCACCGTGGCCTGCTTCCGCCGCGGCGCGGCCACCCTCGACCCGCCCGCCGAGTCGGTGCGCGTGCCCTATGCGGGCACCGAGCTTGCTGCCTACCTCCGGCTGCCCCAGGTCCGCGGTGCCCATTCCGCGAGCGCGAAACCGCCCGTCGTGATCATGATTCCGGGGCTCGACTCGGTCAAGGAGGAACTGCAGGCCACCGCGGAGTACATGCTGGACCGCGGCCTCGCGGTCATCGCCGTCGACGGGCCCGGCCAGGGCGAGGCCGAGTACCACCTGCCCATCGAGCCCGCCTACGAGAAGGTGGCAGCGGCGGTCGCGGACTACCTGGACGGAAGGAAGGACGTCGACACGCACCGGATCGGGGCGTTCGGCGTGAGCCTGGGCGGCTACTACGCGGCCAGGTCCGTGGCCTACGAGCCGAGGATTAAGGCCGCGGTGGCACTAGCCGGCCCGTACCGCTGGGACCTGGACTGGGACGAGCTGCCCGCGCAGACCCGTGCCACCTTCGAGCGCAGGTCGGGCGCCAGCAGCCCGGCTGAGGCCCGGGTCAGGCTCGGGGCGCTGACGCTGGAGCAGGCCGCCCCGCTCATCACCCGCCCGCTGCTGGTTGCATACGGCGGCAAGGACCGCCTCGTCCCCCCGTATCACGCCGAACGCCTGGCCGGCGAGGCCCCAGGCGCCGAGCTCCTCTTCGACCCGGAAGGCAGCCACGGCCTCACCAACCACGCGTTCCAGTCGCGCTCCCAGATCGCCGACTGGCTCGTCGGCCACCTCTACGCCTCCGTCAGCTAGCCGGCCAGCCAGCTAGCCCGCCAGCCAGCTAGCCCGACATAAGCCTGACGACCGTCAGGCCGGCCGTGCCGCTGTGCCCGTCCATCGCGGCCAGCGCCCGGCCGGCGTCCTCAAGCCCGATCACCGCCCCGACCAGCAGTCCGGGCCGCAACGTCCCGTCCGCGACCATGCCCATCATCGGCGGGTAATCCCTGGCGGCCATCCCGTGCGACCCGTAGATCTCCAGTTCGCGAGCCACGACCAGGTCCATCGGCAGCGCCGTAGGCCCGTCAAGCAGCAGCCCGACCTGCACGTGCCGCCCCCGACGCCGCAGGCAGCGCACCGAGCAGTCCGCCGTCCCCTCCGACCCGAGCGCATCGACCGACACGTGCGCCCCGCCCCCGGTAACCTCCTCGATCACCCCCGCCGTATCCGCCGCAGACCTCTCCGCCGCGGCCGGGTCAGCCAGACCGCCGTCCACGACAACCTCCGCGCCCAGCTCCCGCGCCCGCTCAAGCGCCGCGGGCACCACGTCCACCGCCACCACCCGGGCCCCGAGCGCCACCCCGATGAGCACCGCCGACAGCCCCACCCCGCCGCACCCGTGCACAGCCAGCCACTCCCCGGCCCGCACCCGCCCGTGCGCGGTCACCGCCCGGAACGCGGTGGCGAACCGGCACCCCAGGCACGCCGCCGTCACGAAGTCCACCGATGACGGAACCTCGACCAAGTTCGAGTCCGCCGCGTGCACCGCCACGAACTCCGCGAACGACCCCGGCCCGGTGAACCCGGGCTGCGTCTGCCGCGGGCACACCTGCGCGTCCCCGCCCAGGCAGAGTTCACACCGCCCGCACCCGCACGCGAACGGCACCGTCACCCGGTCTCCGGCCCGCCACTGAGATACCTCAGCCCCGGCCGCCGCTACCACCCCGGCGAACTCGTGCCCCCCGATGTGCGGCAGCGTCACCGGATCGTGCCCCCGCCAGGCGTGCCAGTCCGACCGGCACACCCCGGTCGCCCCCACCGCGATTACGGCACCGTCGGCGGGACAGGCCGGCTCGTCCACCTCCGCAACCTCCGGCATGACCCCGTATCCGGAGTAGACGACGGCCTTCATGACCCCTCCGCCCGGTCGAGCAGCCCCAGCCCCAGCTCGGAGGTTTGGTACAGCACCGTTCGCCCGCTGCGCTGCCGGTCCACAAGGCCGCCGCGGTGCAGCACCGCCAGGTGCTGCGATACCGCCGACGGGCTGACCCCGAACCGCCGCGCCAGCGCGCTCGTCGTGGCCGGCGACCGCAGCGCGCCGAGCAGCCGCGCCCGCGGCACCCCGAGCAAAGACTCAACCGCCCCGAGACCAGGCCCCAGAACGGCGGATTCCCACACCGTCGCGGCCCCCCGCGCCGGGTACAGCAGCGTGGTCTGGGTGCTCGTCGCCCTGGCCACCGACCACTGCGGCCAGATGAACACGCTCGGCACAAGCACCAGCCCGTCCGGCCCTAGCTCCACCCTGTTCCAGGGCGTCCCCGTCTCGTCGTCCCGCATCGTCAGAACCCCAGCGGACCAGCTCACGTCCGGATGCAGGTCACCGAACAGCGAGCGGGCCCCGCCCCCCGCCAGCAGCCCGCCACGGTAAGCGACGTCCGCGTCGAGCACCGAACGCATCCGCGACCAGTGCGGCGCGATCAGCCGCTCATAACATTCCGCCAGCTCAGCAGCGATCCGCGCCAGCACCTCAGGCGGCCGCGAGAACAGCTCCGTCGCGTAATCCGGCCACGGGGCCTCACCGAATATCCGGCCCAAGCTCGCCCGCACCGCTTCGACCGGCGTCGCGCGGACGCTCCCGAGTTCCTCCTCGATGCCGGGGGACTTCCCCGAAGGCGCGGGGGAGAGGAACTCCGGCCAGTACGGTCGCTCGGTCACGATCAGCGGCCACACGAGGGGTATCCGGAGCGGCCGCCGGTCCAGTTCCGCAAGCGCCCAGCGCACCCAGGGCGCATTCACCGAGGCGCTGCCCGGCCGGGCGAGCAGCGGAACGGCACGCAGCGTCTCGCACAGCGGAGAAACCGCGAACCTGGTCGCCGCGAGGTCCGCCACGCCGAGTTCCAGCGTCCTGAGCATGCCAGCACACCAACCAGGATTTAGCCCGAGACTTAACCGTAGCCCACCCCGCTCACCACCGCCCACGCTGGCAACCATGACGCAGGAAGCGCAGCCCAAGGCCACCCCCAACGCCGACCCGCACAAGCCAAGAACACAAAGGCTCGGCCGGCACTACTGGCACATGTGGTGGGCCAACGCGATCAGCAGCACCGGCGACGGCGCGTTCGTGGCCGCGCTGCCGCTGCTGGCCGTGACCATCACCAGGGACCCGCGGCTGGTCTCTGTGGTGACAGCCGCCTTCTACCTGCCCTGGCTGCTGCTGTCCCTGCCGGCCGGCGCGATCGTCGACCGCTACGACCGGGCCACGCTGATGTGGTCGTCCCAGGCCGTCCAGGCCGCCATCGTCGCCGCGGTCACGGTAGGAGTCGTCTTCCACCAGGCGAACATCGCCGTGCTCGCCCTGGCCGGCTTCGGTCTTGGCTGCGCCGAGGTCATCTTCAGCAACGCCGCCCAGTCGGTGCTCCCCGCCCTGGTGCCACCCGAACTCCTGCCGAAGGCCAACGGCAGCCAGCAGATCAGCCTGACGGTGGGGGAGTCCTTCCTCGGCCCGCCGGTCGGCAGCCTGCTGTTCGCCGCGGCCCGTGCGCTGCCGTTCGGCCTGGACGCCGTGTCCTTCGCCGGCTCGGCCGCGCTGGTCGCGACCCTGCCCAGATCCCAGAAAAAGACCAAGTCCAAGGACACGATCCGGACCCAGATCAGCGAGGGCCTCCGCTGGCTCACCAGGCACCGCCTGCTCCGCGTGGTCGCCGTCCTGCTCGGCGTCTACAACTTCGCCAACCAGATGGGCCAGGCCATCCTGGTGCTGCTGGCCACGGTGACGCTGCACGTCGGCACCAGGGGCTACGGCTTCCTGCTGGCGGCGGTCGCCGTCGGCAGCGTGATCGGCGGCCTGGCGAGCCCGGCGCTGACCCGCCGCCTCGGCATGCTGCCCTCGCTGGTCGTCGGCGGGGCGATCAACGCCGCGGTCTTCGTCGGCATCGGGCTGGCCCCGGACGCGGCCGTGGCGGCGGTGCTGCTGGCAGGCCAGGGGTTCGCGGTCGCCATGTGGAACGTGGTCACGGTCAGCCTGCGCCAGCAGATCGTGCCCTCGCACCTGCTCGGCCGGGTCAACAGCGTCTACCGCATGCTCGGCTGGGGCCTGATGCCGGTCGGCGCGCTGGCCGGCGGCTTCGTCGCGCACGCGGTCGGCCTGCGCGCCCCTTACATCGTCGCCGGCGTCCTGTGCGGCGTGTCCCTGCTCGTCGCCTTCCCGCTGCTACGCGTCGCTGCTCTCGCGGGCGATGCCGAAGAACGGTGAGCGCAGCCCGAACCGCGCGACGAACATCAAGATCACGCCAAGGACGACGATGCCGACGATGGACCAGTTCTCCGGCGCCCCCGCCAGCTGCATCGACCTGAAGATGATCCAGACCAGGAAGACCGCGGCGCCGAGCGGCAGCACCCCGAGCCAGACCAGGTCCCAGGGCCGCGCCATGATGCGCCGCCGGTAGTACACGATGGTGGCCAGCGCGGTGAGCACGTAGAACGCCGAGAACAGCAGCCCGGTCGCGTCGACCACGTAGGTGAACGCCATCTGCACCGAGGTGACAAGCAGGTACACCCAGGTGATGGCGACCACGAAGAACCCCACGACCACGCTGGCCGCGACCGGCGTGGCGAACCGCCGGGACACGGTGGCGAGGAAGGTCGGCAGCACCCGCCGTTCGGCCATCCCGTACACGATCCTGGCCGTGATCACGATCCCCGCGCCGGTGCTGGCGATCGCCGAAAGCGCGACGGACACGGCCATCACCTTGCCCCAGCCGCTGCCCCCGAGGGCCTGGGCGATGTAGACAAGCGCGGACGCGGCGTTTTTCTGCAGCTTGGCCGGCGACACGACGCCCTGCAGGCCCACCGTGGCCAGGGTGTAGATCACCGCGAGCAGCGCGACCGCGATCATGACGGCCTTGCCGGGGTTGGTGTGCCGCCGCGTCGTCTCCTCGTTGACGTAGATGGCCCCGTCCCAGCCGGTGAACATGAACACCGCGATGAGGAACCCGGCCGCCGCGCTGCCGTGCCCGCCGATCCCGTCCGGGTTGAACCAGCCGCCGGTGATCGGGTAGCTGCCGTGCCCGTGCCCCGCTACGAAGATCAGTCCCGCAATCCCGAACCCGATCAGGATCACGTACTCGATCAGCGCCATTCCGACCTGGGTCCGCGCCGTGATCCTGATCCCGATAACCGCGATGAGGAGCACGACTACCCCGAGCGCGGTATCGATCCCGATATTGGCCCAGGTGTTATTCGAGTTGTTGCCGAACGCGGCAAGCACGGTCGGCGCGAGGATCTCGACCCCGCTGATCGTGCCGAGGATGTACGCGGCCACCATCAGCCATCCGGTCTGGAAGCCCAGGTACGGGTTGATCGCCCGCCCCACCCACTCGAACGACGCGCCGCAGTTGGCGCTCCACATGTTCAGCCGCCGGTAGGCGTTGGCGATGATGAGCATGGGGATCGCGGTCAGGATGATGACCGGCCCGCTGCCGTAGGCCGCCGCCAGGGCCAGCGCCGCGATCGTTATCCCCACCGAGGCGGCCGGCGCCGAGGCGGCCGTGCCGATAACGGTGTCCTGCACCACCCCGATCGCGTCGGGCTCCAGCCCTCCGGGTCCCCCCGGCCCCTGATCGGCCACGTTAGCCGGAACTGCGGATCGATCGGTCATGTCGGCTCCGCTTCTGCGACATCAGGTGCAGATGAGTTATATCCGCATTGTCCCGTCTCCGCCGCCCGTAATCCAGACCGCGGCCCGCCCCGCCGTTTAACCCTTGCCGTCGCTCTCCAGCCGCTTCTTCAGGTTCTCGCAGCTCATCGGCACACCCTTGCGCGCCTCTCGGATAACCATGGGCAGGATCATCTTGCCAATCCCATGCCCGGTGAATTCGAGCCTGATGGTGACCCGCGATCGCCCGCCGCCTTCGAGCGGTTCCACGCTGATATGCACATTTGCCCTGATAGGACCATCGATGCCCCGGATGGCCCACGTCCTGGGCGGGTTGATCTCGGTAATCTCCGACGTCGAAGGCCGCTTCGCGCCGCCGATCTGCCGCGTGATCACGCACCTGGACCCGACCTGCGCCGGCCCGTCCCCCTCCATGTGCCCCTCGACATCCCCGCCCTGCCACTCCGCGAACCGCGAAGGATCCGTGACATAGGCAAATACCTCGTCAACCCCCCGCCCGATCTCAACCCCCGACACGATCTCCGCCACGCCGCCTCCTTCTTAGGCCGCCCAGCCTATTCCCGCCCCGGCCGGGTAGGGGTAGCCGAAGCTCTCGTAGCTAACTAAACTGATCGGAAATATTGTGTTTACAACGTTCCTGGAGGCCCCGTGTCCATGCCCGACTTCCTGGTGGTCGGCGCCCCGAAGGCGGGCACCACGGCGTTGCACGCGGCGCTGGCCCGGCACCCGGGCCTTTACATGTCGGCCATCAAGGAGCCGAAGTTCTTCCTCACCGACGGCCCGCCACCCACCAGGGGCGGCCCGGGGGACGCGCTGACCTACCGCGAGCACGTGTGGCGCCGGGCAGACTACGAGGCGCTGTTCGACCCGGCCCCGGCCGGCACCCTCCGCGGCGAGGCGACCCCGCTTTACCTCTACGACCGCGCCGCGATGCGCCGGATTCGCACCACCCTTCCCGCCGCCAAACTGATCGTGATCGTGCGCGACCCGGTGGAGCGCGCGCACTCCAACTGGACCCATCTGTGGTCTGCGGGCCTCGAGCCCATCGGCGACTTCGTCCGGGCCTGCGGCGAGGAGGAACGCCGGATCGCCGCGGGCTGGGCCAGCTTCTGGCACTACACCGGGCTCGGCAGGTACGGCGAGCAGCTCGAGTACCTGTTCACGCTGTTCCCCCGCGAGCAGGTCCTCGTCTTGCGCTACCGGCTGCTAGTCGACGAGCCCACGCAGACGCTGGACCGGATCTGCGCGTTTCTCGGTGTCGAGCAGGGCCTCCTGACCGAGATACCACGGCAGAACGTCACGTCCCACCCCGAACCCACATTCGCGCACCGCGTCGTGTCGCTGGCCCAACGGGCAGGCAGCGCGGTGGGCAGGTGGATCCCCGGCCTGACCGCGGCCACCCTGACCGGCCCGCTCGAGCGTTTCCTGCAGCGTCACAGCCGGGAGCGCCAGCCACTGAGCTGGCAGCAGCGCCAGCAGCTGATGCCGCGGTTCGAGACCGACATCAAGCTCCTTGAAGGCGTCCTCGGCGAGGACTTCAGCGACTGGCTGCGGCCAAGGGAACGCTCCGGCGGCATGGTGGGAGGCAGGCCGGCCGGGCAAGGCCAGGCCAGGAACGGGCGCCCCGCCCAGGCGTCGTCCTCAGCGCAGCTCGGTCAGTAGCGCGTGCGATCCGTCCGCCCTGGTCATCTCGTAGTACAGCCGGTGCCGGCCGCCGGGTAGCGGCACGATGCTCAGGTAACGCAGCCCCCCGCCGTGATACGGCGAGGAGGCCAGCGGCCCGTCGCCGAGTCCGGCGAGGGCCGCGCCATCCGTCCCGGTCGCCACCCCGGTCCGCTCCTCGTAGTTCTCCGCCGCGGTCGCCCGCCCGTCGTAGTAGGCCGTCACTGTGTCCCCGTCATAGTGCACCGCGGTGACCCGCGTCCCCCTGGAGTCCCACCGCCCGGGCGTCCCGCTCAGCGCGGTCCCGTGCCACGTCCAGCTCAGCCCGTCCTCGCTGGTCGCGTACTCGGTGGTCATCTGATCCGCCTGCAGCGGATCCTCCAGCGGGTGACACGACGCCCACAGATGCCACCGACCGCCATGATGGATGATCACCGGGTCCTTCACCCCCGTCTTGACGTCCCCGGGCAGCACGGTCTCCCGGTCACGGACGTCGAATTCTCCGGGATGGCTGGCCTCGGTCATCTCCACCCGCCAGTGCTTGGTCCCCGGAGTCGCGCAGCTCAGGTAGAGCCGCCACTGCCCTTCCGGCGTGCGCACCAGCGCAGGCCTCTCCAGCGACTCGGAGCCCAGTTGGTCCTTCCCCACGGTCAGCAGCGTCTGGAACGTCTCCCCGTCCGCCGACCAAGCCACCGCCACCGCGTAACCGCGTCCCCGCCCGATCGGCCGCCTGAGCCGGTACGCGAGGAAGATCCCCTCGTCCCCGGCGGCCGCGCAGGCCGCCCCAGCCCAGTACCCAGCCCCTCTACCTGGCGGTTGGACAGCAACAGTCCCTAGCTCCGGCCGCGGCAGCAGCATCAGCCCTCCATTCCAACTTATTCACATCGGAATAATAGCTAATAATACCTGGCCCGTCTGGCCGCGATCACTTTCCCCGGCGTACGCCTCCGCGTACTGCTCCGACGCAGGCAGCCACCGGTCATAGTTCGGCATGGCCGCAATCAGGTCAAACAGCACCTCCGGCCCCGCCGCGACCTTCGATGTGTAGAACCTGTGCCGTTGCGACTTCGACATCAGCAGCCTTCCAGGACCCCGCGGCGCAGCCCAAGCGTCAACTCCGTGACCAGAGTACGGCTCCGGTACCCGGTCAGCCCCTCAACGTCAGCCGGGCGCTGCGCACCCCGACGGGAGAGGCGTTCTCAGCGGGCGAGTTCCGGGACGAGGTACTGCCCGTTGACGGTGCCGAGCCCGGTGACCAGGTTGTAGCCGTGCCGGACCGTGTAGCCGTGCACCGTCCTGCCGGAGAATGAGACGGTGTTGTCGCCGGACGCCACTGGCACGATGCCCGGTGCGTGCCGCGCGGCCAGCGCGTACAGCGCCGGGTTGATCAGCCCGAGCGGATGGCCGGCCACCTGGTCGGCGAGCGCGACGATGGCCGCGAACATCGGCGCCGACTCGCTGGTACCGCAGGACGCGGTCCAGCCGCCATTCCCGCCGGTGAATGTCTCGAAGACGTTCACCGCGACGCTGCACGATGCGCTCATCGAGATGTCCGGGATGCCGCGCTGGTTACCTGTGACGTTCCGCACGCCGTTCTGATAGCCGGGCCTGCCGTAGTAAGCGGACTTCCCGCCGCCGGTGGCCAGCGGGTTGGGGCCGTCGTTGCCGAAGAAAAAGTTGTTCACCGCGTCGCTGTACGTATCGTTCCAGGCCGCGTCGAGGCCGTTGCGAGCGCCGCTGGCATTCAGGTTGAGCCGGGTGCCGCCGACGGCCGTCACGAACGGGCTGGTGGCGGGCCAGCTCGCGACCGGGTAGTGGTAATAGTTACCCGCCTCATCCTGACCGGACGCACCGCTGTCGCCGGAGGAGGCGACGATCGTGATGTGGCTGCTCGCGGCCTGGCTGAAGATAGAGCTGTACGAGCTGACGAATTCCCGCCCGAGAGCCTGCTCCGGCTCCCCCCAGCTCAGGCTGATCACGTCGCCGAGCCTGTGCTGCACCGCGTACCGGACGCCGAGCGCGAGCTGCTGCAGGTCCTCCTTGGCAACCTCTACCAGCACGATCTTCGCGTCCGGCGCGCCAGCGTGCGCGTACTCCACGTCCAGCGTGGTCTCGCCGGCCCAGCCGATCATGTCGCCGTTGCCGGAGTCGAAGGCCGGCACGTGCCCGACCCGGACGATCCGCAGCGGCGGCGTACCCAGGCCCAGATACTGGTCGAACTGCAGCAGGTCGTCGGCGATCGTCGGCGATCCGAACGCGTCGACGATCACGATGGTCTGGCCCTTGCCGGTGATGCCGCGGCCGTAGAGGGCGGGCAGCCTGTATGCCGCCTCGATCTGGTCAGGAACGTAGCAATCGATCTGGAAGGTGGCCTCGCACTGCGCGTCAGTGAACGGGACCGGCGCCATGAACGCGCCGTGGACTTGGCCCGCGACCGGGTGCACGATCAACGTGCCCGGATCGCTCGCGTGGCTGAAGTTGCTCCCGGTGCTGCCGAGCGCGGCGGCGCCGCCGACCGTGGCGCTGCCGATGACGGCAGTCAGCACGGCAGCAACAGCGACCACAAACCGGGCGGAACTCGCTCTAGACCAGCGCATCGGGTGCCCCCTCCGATAGCCAAGACAAGATCGGGCACGCGGTGGCAGTGCCGAGAACATAGGACAGGAGATGCCATGCTGGAGTCAAGCCCGGTCAGGGATCAGTCTCGTCCGCGCAGTAGCGAGACCCGGAACGGGCGGAGTTCGGAAAGCGGAAACCGTCACGCCCCGCCGGTAGAGCGCGCGCTCATCTCGTCGCCGTCGATGCCGAACGAGATGATGCGCACAGGCCGGATGCGTACGACCGTGTCCTCGAACCGCTCCATGATGGCCTTGCCCCCGGAAGGCACCACGGTCGCGGTCCCGCGTATCTCGATCATCCGCGGCTGCCAGGGCGGCAGCACGTCGTCGATCACGATGCTCGCCCGGCCGGTGCGCTGCACGTCGCGGGTCTTCTTGGTCTGGCTCATATGCAGCCCGCCGATATCGATCGCGTCGTACTCGGCGTTGTAGCGAAACGACGTCGGCACCACGTGCGGCTGCCCGTCCGCGCCGACGGTGGCGATCCGGCCGAGACGCTGCCCCGCGAGGTACTCGATTTCCTTGTCCGTGAACACGCTCATGCCCAGCTAACCGGCCCGCCAGCCCCGGCATTCCGCGAACCGCCGGCCTCAGGCAACCGGCCGGCCTCAGGCAACCAGCCGGCCTCAGGCAACCGGGCGCGCGGTGAACCAGGAATGGTCGTCGGTCAGCCAGCGGTCGAAGCCGAACCCGGCCGAGGCCAGGTCACCGGCCAGGTCGCCGATCTCGTAGCTTCCCCACGCGTGCGTCCAGACCCGGTCACCGACCTGGTACTCCACCTCCACGAACATCCGGGGTGGCTCCCTGCGGGCCGACCGGACGATCCGGGTGATCCCGCTGGGATCCTCCCGCACCCGAGGCGCGTGCTCCACGGTCTCGAACCAGCCGGGCGGGTTCTGCTGGAAAACGGCCACCCCGTCGCCGTCCAGGTGCACGCGGCAGGTAGCAAGGAACTCCTGCCGCAGCGACGGGTCGACGTTGATCATCGTGCTGGCCAGCAGGACCGCGCCGAAGGTACGGCCCAGGCGCGCCGTCTGGATCGGGGACTGGAAGGTCGGCAGGTCCGGGATGCGGGCGAGCATCTCCGCCGATTCGTCCACGCCGAGCACCGGGTGCCCGAGCGCGGCCAGCGGCCGCAGGATCCGGCCCGTGCCGCAGCCGAGTTCGAGAATCGACGCGCCCTCGGGCACGGCCGCGTGCACGATCTCCGGCTCCCCGAAGGTCGGCAGCAGCGCGTAGAAATCGACCG
>Ga0209169_10001893_pt1 | contig 12749 bp, 14 predicted proteins | sample HubBroMetageWRM4_FD_188346 | JGI IMG/M metagenome (GOLD analysis project Ga0209169, IMG submission 188346) | Warmed soil microbial communities from the Hubbard Brook experimental Forest, New Hampshire - Hubbard Brook CCASE Soil Metagenome WRM 4... | ecosystem: Environmental > Terrestrial > Soil...
TTCGAGCACACTTTTGAGCACAGTTTTGTATACACATTGAGATGGGCATTCCGTCGGAAATAGCAGTCGGCAGCGAGCAATACGCACGCGTTGTTGCATGGCTCAACTGCGAGTCCGAACTGCTCGATACAGGACAGGAGCGCAAGTGGCTCGAGACGATGGTCAGCAAGGAAATCGTCTACCAGCTACCTCTGCGGCAGACTATCGAGCGCGCGCGCGGTACGGGCTTCGCGACCAACACATTTCACCTGGATGAATCCTACGGCTCCCTGATGAGCCGCGTTGTTCGCAATGAATCCGGTTTCGCATGGGCCGAGGATCCACCATCGCGGATCCGGCACTTCGTCACAAATGTTCGCGTCCGCCAATCGGAGAACGATCAACTCGAAGTCAAGAACAACCTTATGATTTATCGAACGCGCCGCGATCAGACGCTCCCACAACTGCTCTCGGGAGAGCGGCAGGACGTGCTGCGTATCGAGGACCGAGTACTGAAACTATATCGGCGCACGATACTGCTGGATTTGACAGTTATCGAGACTCACAATCTGGCAATCTTTTTTTGAACGCTTGCGGTAAGCATCATGTCCTCCGGGCAATCTACAACGCGAAAACCGAGCAATTTCTCGGAACAAGTGCTCGAGGAGCTGCGCCGAGGTCTGCCACGCGGCGAGATTCCCGCTGCGCTCTTTGGCAACGACGAGATCTACAACCTGGAGTTGCGCAAGATCTTTGCTCGATGCTGGGTCTTCCTGGGGCATGACTCCGAAGTTCCGGCGTCGGGCGACTACGTCCGCCGCAAAATCGGCGAAGACAATTTCATTGTGGTGCGCGATGAGGATGGAGAAATCCACGCGCTGTTCGACGCTTGCCGGCATCGCGGCGTTCAAATCTGCCGCGCGGATTCGGGCAACACCGATATTTTTCGATGTCCATATCACGGCTGGGCCTACGACACGAAGGGCAACCTGCTTGGCGCGCCGCTGTGGAAGAACGCTTTCGGCGGCATGTCGAAAGAAGAGAACGGCTTGCTCAGTGTTGCGAATCTTGCAACCTACCACGGCTTGATCTTCGCCACGCTGGACCCGACCGCGCCGCCGCTCGAGGAATATCTCGGCGGAATGAAGTGGTACCTCGATCTCGTCTTCGGTCTCAATGAGCACGGGATCGAGATACTCGGTCCACCGCAGCGCTTCGTGATCGACGCGAACTGGAAATCCGGCTCCGAGAATTTTTCCGGTGACGACTACCACCTCGGCACGTTGCATCGATCAGTGTGGGCAATCGGTGCCTTCCCGGTCTCGTTCCCCGACAACATGATGGGCTATCACATCCAGGCTTCGGCCGGGCACTCGCTGTCGTTCTCGATGGCTCCGACCGAAGACGATCCCGGCCCGAAGTTCTTTGCCTATCCCGATGATCTCGCCGCGAGTTTCAATACTGCGCGGATTGACCAGGAACAGCTTGGCGTTGCCCGCCGCTCGCGCGTGTTCGTGGGTAACGTGTTTCCCAACTTTTCAATTCTGGCCGCGCCGATGACTGACGATGGCGTGCATTTTCCACCCACCGGTGTGCTTACCATCCGCACCTGGCAGCCGATGGGAGCGGGAAAATTCGAAGCGTGGAACTGGTTCTGCGCCTACCGAAACATGACGCCCTTGCAGAAGGAACGAGTGTACAAGTCCGGACTCGCATCGTTTTCGATGGGCGGCGTGTTCGAGATGGACGATACCGAACCGTGGATTCTTGCGGCCCGCACCGGTCGCTCAGTGACCGCTGAAGTTCTCGACTTCAAGCTCAACTACAAAATGGGATTGCCCGGCGTTGGGATTTCGAAGCGAACCGAGAACTGGGCAGGTCCAGGAGTCGTTTACTCGCCGCGTTATGAAGAAGGCGTGCAGCGCAACTTTTTTCGATTTTACTCCGAACTGATGGGTGCCGAACGCGGCAGCTGGCCGAAGTTTTCTTTGGATTGAGCGATTGAACGTGGGCATGCTCGAAAACCAGATCGCAGTTATCGTCGGCGCCGGTGGAGGGATCGGACGCGCGGTGGTCTCGCGATACCTCCACGAAGGGGCGTCGGTGCTCGCCGTCGACAGGAATCCGGTCCGCATCGAAGCGCTCAGGAAAGAACTCGCGCACGACAGCCTTCACACGCTCGCCGCGGATGCGACTACCTGGGAAGCGAGCGAGAAGATGGTTCACGAGGCGCTGCGGCGATTCGGCGGCCTCGACGTGCTGGTGTCCTGCGTCGGTATTTACGATCACGGCGTCCGCCTGGCTGACATTCCCGGCGCCAAGCTCGCAGCCGCCTTTGACGAATGCTTTCGCGGCAACGTCTGCTCGTTGCTCATGAATATCCGCGCGGCCATTCCCCATCTGGCCGCCAGACAGGGCCGCGTGGTTGTCACGGGGTCGTTCGCCTCTTACCGGACTTCCGGCGGCGGGGTCCTCTACACGGCCGCGAAGCATGCGGTCCTTGGACTGGTGTCCCAGCTTGCTTTCGAACTCGCGCCAAAAATCCGCGTGAACGGGGTGGCGCCGGGCGTCGCACAAACCGTCATGTCGGGTCTCGAGGCGCTCGGACAAATTCCGCAGGATTCAATCCTGCCCGGCACTGAGAAACAGCTGCCGCTCGAGGCGATGCCCGCGACCGACGCTTACGGCGCGATTTACGCGCTGTTGGGATCTGCGACCGAGTCGTCGGCGATGACCGGCTCGATGGTGTTGGCGGATTCCGGTCTGCTCGTGCGCGGGTTGGCGGCCCGGAATCGCGGTGGAGATCTATGACCCGGCGAGGAAGCGATCGATGGATCTCAAGCTGAACGGAAAGGTCGCGCTGGTGACCGCGTCCAGCAAGGGGATAGGACGGGCGGTCGCCATGCGGCTCGCGCAGGAAGGCGCTCGAGTCGCAATGAACTCGAGCAGCGCCGAGCGGCTATCCGACGCGTTGAAGACAATGCCCGAACTCACCGACCGAATCAGCGCCCATCCCGCGGATCTGACGAGCCGCCAGGCAACCGCGGATCTCTTCGAGAGCGTCGTCGCCAAATACGGCCGCGTCGACATCCTGGTAATGAACACCCCCGGACCGCGCATTCTGCCGTTTGTTGAGAGCACCTTGGATGATTGGGAGCGAGCCTACAACACGCTCTTGCGTCCCGCCGTGCAGCTTTCACTGGCGGCGGCCGCGCAAATGATTTCTCAGGGCGGGGGCAGCATCGTGTTCATCACGTCGACCTGGGTCAAACAGCCTTCCTCCGGCGGCGTGCTGTCATCGAGCTTGCGGTCGGCGATCTCGACGATGTGCAAGCAAATGGCGATTGAGCTGGCTCCGCACAAAGTGCGCGTCAATCAAGTGATGCCCGGCGCAACCGGCACGGACCGAATGAAAACCATCATGGCATCCAAGGCTGCTGCCAATCACACCTCGGAAGAAGAAGAGATCGAACGGGTGGTCCGCGAAATTCCGCTGGGCCGGTGGGCTAAGCCTGAAGAAATCGCGAGCGCTGTCGCCTTTCTGGCGTCTCCCGAATCCGCTTTTACAACCGGGGCCTCGCTTCAACTAGATGGAGGCGCGATTCGCTCGGCTCTCTGAATGAGAGAGTTCATGAGCACGTGAGCAATGAAATGTCCAAAAATCTGCGCGAGCTTTTCGTCGATCAATTTCATTTGTGCAAACTCAAGCCGACCGAAACTGTCGCGATAATCAACGAGATCGGAAAAAAGAACGATTACGTGGAAGCAGCAGTGGAGTCGGCGCGAAGTCTTGGCGCCGCGGCGCTCGTGCTTACGGCTTCGAGTCTGTCGAATCCGGTGCTGCCTCCCTACGATAGCGACGGCCGCGAAGTCCCCGCGCTGCTCGCCGCCGCCTCGGAATGCGATCTGGTAGTGGATGTTACAGTCGGCGGGCTGATCCATTCGGACGTCCGCACTCGAATCATCGGCGCGGGCAAACGGATGCTTTTCGTGGCCGAGCCGGCAGATGTGCTCGAGCGTCTGATCGGAACCGAGGAATTGCGCGCATCAGCCGAGGACGGCGCGCGCCGGTTGAAAGCGGGCAGGAAGCTTCATGTGAGCAGCGAGGCCGGCACCGACCTGACGGCGGATATTTCGGGCGCCGATCTGCCGATCACGCAGCAGTGGGGGTTTGTCGACGAGCCGGCGCGGTGGGATCACTGGCCGAGCGGTTTTATCGCATGCTTTCCGCGCGACCTTAGCGCGCAGGGCCAGATCGTCCTTCAGCCGGGAGATGTGTTGTTACCGTGGCAGCGCTACGTCCGCGACGAAGTGAGGCTGCGCATCAAGAACGGGTTTATCGAAGACATAAGCGGACCCGGCACCGACGCCTTCGTGCTGCGCGACTATTTCGAGAGCTGGAAGGATCGCAACGTGTTTGCCGTGTCTCATGTCGGATGGGGGTTTCATCCGGTCGCGAGATGGTCGGCTTTCGAGGTCTATGAGGCGAGAACGCTGTTCGGCCAGGAATTGCGATCCGTTGCCGGTAACTTCATGTGGTCGACCGGTTCCAATCGCTTCGCCAACCGCCATACGCCCGCGCATCTGGACATTCCCATGCGCGGTTGCACGATCGAGATTGACGGCGAGCCGGTGGTCGTCGCGGGTCGTTTGGAGAAACGATGAGCCAGGCAGATTCCAAGGTTCTCGAAGCCGCCATTCTTGCGCTCGCCGGCAATGGCGATTTGCTCGATCGCTTCAAAGCGGATCCCACGACCGTCGGCGCTGAGCTCGGCCTGACTCCGAAAGGATCCGCCGCGATCAGCCGCGGTGATCGAGACTGGCTCCGTTCGGCGGGCCTCAACGACGGCCTGACAATCCTGGTCAGCCGATGGTTCAAGGATGACCTAGGCGACTCGGCAAACTCAGGCCGGTTCCAGGTAGATACTGAATCACCGTTGCCGAAGGCGGACGTGCCGTCGCGACTGGTGTTCGCCGGCGGATGTTCTCACGTTCCAGATCTGCTCGCACGGCCTGAAATAGATCCGGCGGACGCGGTCGAGCGGTTGCGGAACGGTTACCGGCGGCTGGGCGACCGGCTCGAAAAGGCGAATCCCGACGTTATCATAGTGACGGCGGACTGCCATTTTCAGAGCTTTCAGAGCGGTGCATTCGTGGTCGGCACAGGCGTTCAGCATCAGGGATCGATGTCGTTCTTCAAGCGGTCCGATCTGAATCTCCTGCTCAAGGGAGATGCCGAACTGGCCGGCACTATCGCGCGAGCTATCCGCGCGGGCGGTCTTGAAGTCGAAGAGGCTGAGCGCGTCGAGCTCGATCATGGCCTGATCGTTCCGCTGTCGTTCGTTCTCCCGCGTCCCAATGTTCCCGTGATACCGATCATAACTCAGCCGGCGCGAACGTTTTCGCCGTTCGGCGCGCGGGCCTTCGGCGATTTGCTGCGCGGAGTCATCGAGGCGAGCGGCAAGCGCGTTGCGATCCTCGCGACCGGCGGGCTTTCGCATTGGTTGGATCCGGGAAAATTCGGCAAGGTCGACGTCGAATTCGATTCGTACATTCTTGAAATGCTCAAAGCCGGCCGCGGTCTCGACCTTGCCAATCTCGAACCGTATCCGCTCCTGGAGCACGGTCAGTATGAGTTTCTGAACTGGCTGATTATGCTCGCTCTGGTCGGACCGGGCGTTCGCGGAGAAGTGTTTGCCTACGAGCCGATGCAGGCATCGGGAGGCGGGTGGGCGGTCGTAAATATGACGCTTCCGACCCAGGGTTCTGCGCATGCCTGAACATAGTCCCAAAGCCGATGAGCCGGCGCGGCGATTGCGGGTGGCGCTGACGCAGTGGCATGCAACGCGCGACGTCGCAGCGAACCTGCGCAAAGCTCTCGAGCTCGTGCGTGACGCGGGGCCGGACAAGCCCGACCTCATTCTGCTTCCTGAAAATGGGCTGATGATTGGGACCAACGACGAGATGCGCGCCGCCGCGCTCGGGATCGATTCGCCGGAAATCGACCAGCTACGCGCCAGTGCCAACAAGGTTTCAGCGACGGTGATACTTGGCGGCTTCAAGCGGCGCGCCGAAGATGGCTCGGTTCACAACACTGCATTGGTGATCGGTCCGGGCGGAGAAATAGTGGGCGGCTATGACAAAATCCATCTGTTCGATGCGACTATCGGCGGGCAGAAGTTCCAGGCTTCGCGCGTCGAGGTGGCAGGCACCGAGCCGGTTATAGCGGTTATCAAGCACGTCAAGGTCGCCGTGACGATCTGTTACGACGTGCGCTTTCCCGAACTGTATCGCACGCTGGCGCGCGCCGGCGCCGAGGTATTTCTCGTACCTGCTGCGTTTACCTTCAAAACCGGCGAGGCGCATTGGGAAGTGCTGCTGCGCGCCAGGGCGATCGAGAACACTGCGTACGTGCTGGGTTCCGCCACGATTCGCGGGCGCACTGGCGACGATGCTTTCGAAACCTGGGGGCATGCACTCGCGGTCGATCCATGGGGTCGAGTGCTGGCTGATCTGGGTACGGCGGAGTTCGCGCACAAAACACTCGAGCTCGATCTGGCGGTTCTCGATGAAGTGCGCCGGAATCTTCCAGTGCTGCGGGGAACCCGGCCGCAGGCATACTCGACCGAGCCGCGCATGCTCGAAGCCGAAGCGACGAAGGATAAATCCAGCTCCCACGGTGTCATGAAATGAAGATCAGGCGTCCGGGTACGACAGTTGAAGAGTTGTCGCAGACGCTCCGCAACCACATTATCAATGGGCGATATCAGCCTGGTTTCCGCCTCTCGCAGCAGACGCTCGCAACCGAGCTGAAGGTCAGCCGAACGCCTCTGCGCGAGGCGCTCTCGCGGCTCGCGGCGGAAGGCCTGGTCGTGGGCGAGGCGAACCGCGGGATGGAAGTCGCGCCGGTTTACAATGATCACGCCGAGCAGTCATACGGACTCAGATTACTGATCGAGCCGCCGACGATTGGCGCTCTGGTTAACGATATTTCCGAACAGGACGTTGATCAGATGCAATCGGTGCTCGAGCAGATGGAGCAGTCTGCGAAAAGCCATCGCATCCAGGAATTCCAACAAGCGCATCTGCAATTTCACGAAGCGACGCTGCGTTACTACCCGGACACTTTCCGCGAACTCATTCAATCGCTACACACGAAGATCTACCGGCATCAGCGTCTATACTTTTCACGTCCTGAAGTTCCCAAGTCATTCATTCAAGCCGATGCGGCCTTTTGCGAGGCGTTGCGCGTGCGCGATGCCGCCTCTGCCCGGCAAATTATGGAATTTCACCTGACCGACGCGGCACTCGGGCTGGTGCTCGACATCGATCCCGATCACAAGTTCGAAGCGTTGTTCATTGCGCTTACCGCGCTCGGAATCGAACTGGAGGCCGACGAGGGCAAGATTCATCGTCCGACCAGGATTAGATGGAGGCGCACCGACTTTCACGAAATGCCTCCGCTGAGCACCAACAATCTGTACTACGTTCCCGGAGGCGCCGACGGTCGCGCGGTGCTTGCGTCAGATCTTTCGTCGACGAAACCGGCGACCAAGCCGCAGTAAAAGGGCGGGAAATATGGCGATGAACGACAATGCGTTGACCGAGCTTTCGGTCGGTGAAGCTGCAAGGGCTATAGCTGAGGGCAGGACTACCTCGCGGCGCCTCGTCGGCGAGTGCCTGGATCGCATCGGGGCGCGCGACGAAATAGTCGGCGCGTGGGAGTTCCTCGATCGATCGGTCGCGCTGGCGCAGGCGACGGAGTGCGACAACTCTCCGAGCAGAGGTCCTTTGCACGGCGTGCCGGTCGGCATCAAGGACATCATTCAAACTGCGGATATGCCCACCGGCTACGGCTCGCCGATCTATCGCAACCATCGGACGGGCGTGGATGCCGAATGTGTGAAACGTCTGCGCGCGGCCGGCGCCGTGATCTTGGGCAAGACTGTGACGACCGAGTTCGCGGTGTTTGCCCCCGGCAAGACAACGAATCCGCACAATCGGCTGCACACGCCGGGCGGATCATCGAGCGGCTCGACCGCGGCGGTCGCCGATCGGCAGGTTCCCTTTGCGCTCGGAACTCAGACCGCGGGTTCCATCATTCGGCCCGCAAGTTATTGCGGGGTCATCGGATATAAGGCGTCGTATGCGCGAATCCCGTACGACGGCGTGCTGCTATCCTCCACCGAGCTCGACACGCTCGGCACCTTCACGCGCACGGTCGAAGATCTGGCGATTGTCGGCAGCGTGCTGTCGGGAATCCCTTACCGAGATCCGATTAGCAATGCCGCTGCTCGAATCGGCCTGGTCCGCACGCCGTGGTGGGAAAGTGCGGAAGCGGAGCAGCGCAAAGTTGTTGAGGCGACTGCTGAAAAGCTCGCGCGGGCGGGAGCCTGTGTCAGTGAATTGACGATTCCCGGATTTGAAGACCTGCTCGAGGCGCACCGCAACATAATGAGCCGTGAGATCGCACTGTCGCGGCAGTACGAATACGAAAATCATCGAACGAGCCTGAGCACGCGGCTCCAATCGATCATCGAAAGTGGCCGCGCTCTTTCTGTCAGCGAAGTGCAAGACGCTATCCGCGTCGCGCGCCGTGGCCGCGATCAGATCGCCAGGATTTTTTCGGCGCACGACGTGTTGCTTACGCCGAGTGCTCCCGGAATGGCGCCCGAGGGCCTGTCATCGACCGGCGATCCAATCTTCAGCAGCGTGTGGACCCTGCTCGGAGTTCCGTGCATCACCTATCCAGTTGCGGCATCGTCGAAGGGACTGCCGCTGGGTGTGCAGGTGACGGGTCCCATAGACAGTGACGATCGATTGATTGCGACAACCAAGTGGATGATGGAGAATTCGGCACCGAGCGATTGGCGATGCGACTGACTCCTCGCGAGGTCGACAAGCTTTTAATTTTCACAGCAGCCGAGGTGGCGCGCAGGCGTAAAGCGCGCGGACTCAAGCTGAATCATCCGGAAGCGACTGCTCTGATCGCGGCGGAGATTCTCGAAGGCATCCGGGACGGCCGCTCCGTCGGGGAACTGATGGAATTCGGCATGACCATCCTGACCCGTGACGACGTTATGGAAGGAGTGCCCGAGATGATCGAGGAGATCCAGGTCGAAGGGACTTTTCCCGACGGGACCAAGCTGGTCACCGTTCATTTTCCCATTCGCTGAAGATGATACCGGGCGAATACATTCTGGCGGAGCCGGACATCGTCGCCAACGAAGGGCGCGAAACCGTCGAGTTGACAGTGATCAATACCGGCGACCGGCCGATCCAGGTGGGTTCGCACTTTCACTTCTTCGAAGCCAACAAAGCGCTCAGCTTCGACCGGCGTTTGGCCTTCGGCCATCGACTCAATATTCCCGCCGGCACTGCCGTGCGCTTCGAGCCGGGCGACGACAAGAAAATCAAGCTGGTGCGTCTGGGCGGAGCCGCCAAAGTGCTGGGCCTCAATGCTCTGACCACCGGTGCGACAGATGCATCAGCAATCGAAACGGCGGTGGAACGCGCCGATGCTCGCGGCTTTGCCAATGTGAAATCATGAGTCTCAGAATCCCGCGTCGCCAATACGCCGAACTCTACGGACCTACCACCGGCGATCGCATCCGTCTGGCGGATACCGAATTGCTGATCGAAATCGAGCGTGATTTCACTGTCCCCGGCGACGAAGCAAAGTTTGGCGGCGGCAAGGTGCTGCGCGACGGAATGGGGCAATCGGCGAGCGCCACTTCCGCTAGCGGCGTGCTCGACCTGGTGATCACCAACGCGATCATCCTCGATCATTGGGGAATCGTAAAAGCGGACATTGGAATTCGCCAAGGCAGAATCGCGGCGATTGGCAAATCGGGCAATCCCGACATCATGGACGGTGTCACGCCCGGAATGGTCGTCGGCGCCGGAACCGAAGTGATCGCGGGCGAGGGTCGCATCGTCACCGCCGGTGGAATCGACCCGCACGTGCATCTCATTTGTCCGCAACTCGCGTGGGATGCTCTATCCGGCGGTATCACGACGTTGCTCGGTGGCGGCACCGGTCCAGCGACAGGAACCAACGCCACGACCTGTACGCCGGGCCCCTGGAATATCCATCGTATGATCGAAGCCGCCGAAGGCTTGCCAGTGAATATGGGATTCCTGGGCAAGGGCAATGCCTCGACCCCCGCTCCTCTGCGAGAGCAGATCGAAGCGGGAGCGATCGGACTTAAATTACACGAGGACTGGGGGACCACTCCCGCCGCCATCGATTGTGCGCTGTCGGTGGCCGACGAATATGACGTCCAGATTGCGATTCATACCGATACGCTGAACGAGGCTGGCTTCGTTCAGGACACGATCGACGCCTTCAAAGGACGAACGATTCATACCTACCACACCGAAGGCGCTGGCGGCGGTCACGCTCCGGATATCATTCGTGTCTGCGGCGAGCCGAATTGTTTGCCGTCGTCGACCAATCCGACGATGCCGTTCACGGTCAACACCCTCGACGAGCACCTGGATATGTTGATGGTCTGCCATCATCTTGATCCGCTGATTCCGGAAGATGTCGCGTTTGCCGAATCGCGCATTCGGGCTGAAACGATCGCCGCCGAAGATGTGCTGCACGATCTCGGCGCGATCAGCATGATGTCCTCGGATTCGCAGGCGATGGGGCGAATCGGTGAAGTGATCATACGGACCTGGCAGACCGCCGACAAAATGAAACGGCAGCGCGGCGCTCTGCCCGGCGAGAAAGCCGGCAACGATAACGTGCGCGCGCGCCGCTACGTCGCGAAGTACACGATCAATCCCGCAATCGCGCACGGTATCGCGCACGAGGTCGGATCGATCGAAGCCGGACGCGTGGCCGACCTCGTAGTATGGAAGCCGGCTTTCTTCGGTATCAAGGCAGAACTGGTGCTGAAGAGTGGAATGATTGCATGGGCCGCGATGGGCGAACCCAACGCGTCGATCCCCACACCCGAGCCCGTCGTCTACCGTCCGATGTTCGCGGCGTTCGGCCGCGCGATGAGTTCTTCGTCGATTACGTTCGTTTCGCAAGCGAGCGCCGAAAAATTAGGGCACCTCAATCTGGCGCGCAGAGTGGTGCCTGTCGCGAAATGCCGGTCACTTACGAAACGCGACATGGTAAACAACAGCGCGCTGCCAAAGGTCGAGGTCGATCCCGATACCTACGAAGTTTACGCCGACGGCGAGTTGATGACTTGCGAGCCGGCAGTGCGGCTGCCGATGGCTCAGCGTTATTTTCTGTTCTGAGTGGGTATATAGCCGATGCTGACAGTCGAGCGGATCGCTCCTCGGATAAGCGACGGCGAGCGAGCGGCGAAAGAGCGCGATTATCTTTGCATGACGTCGGAGGAGCGGCGGTGGGTGCGGCGACGTGCCGTAAGCGCGCGCGGGCGCCTAGTCGCGCTTGCACTTCCGACCGGCACCGTGCTGCATCCCGGCGACATCCTCGCGAACGAGCTTCGATGGTACCTCGAGATCGAAGCAGCCGAAGAGCCCGTGTTCGCGGTGCGGCCGCGGGATTATCAAGCTGCGCTGCGCGTTGCATTCGAGGTCGGCAATCACCATTTTCCCCTTGCAATAGAAGGGGAAAAGTTACTGGTGCCCGACGACACTGCGATGCTCCAGCTGCTCAACAGGCTCGGCGAGCCTTGGGAACGTATTCGCGCGGTGTTCGATCCGATCGCAAAAGGGCATCGCCATGAATCCTGAAGCGACGCTCACGTTACTGCAATTCGCCGACGGACTTTTTCCCGCGGGCGCGTATGCGCATTCGTTCGGGCTGGAAGCGTATGCGGCGCGCGGCATCGTGTCCGACGCAGCAGACGTCGAACGACTGTTGCGGGCTTATCTGCAAGGCAGCGCGGGACCAACCGACGCGGTTGCGGTAGTTGGCGCACTTCGAGCGACCTCATTGAGAGATCTCGACCGATGCCTCGAACTCGACTCGCTGATCGACGCGATGAAGCCGGCGTCCGAGTTGCGCAACGCCAGCCGCCAGATGGGCCGGCAGACCGCGAGAATTGCAGACGCTCTTCTCGCGCATCCGATCGTTCGCGAGTTCGCGCGGCTCGCGTCCGCGGATATCACGCCGTGCCACCACTCGGTTGTGTTCGGGATTGCCGGCGGTGCGCAAGGATGGCCGCCGTTTGAAACCGCCGCGGCGTATTTGTATTCATCGACAGCTGCGATCGTCGGCGCGGCGTTGCGTTTGATTCCATTGGGACAGCTGAAAGGACAGCTCATTATCAGAAATCTAACGCCGCTGATTGGCAGTCTCGCCACCGAAGCGACCGCAAAAGGCGTCCAGGAAATGGCGGGGTTCGCGCCCGCTCTCGAGATTACCTCAATGCGCCACGCCGCTATGGACGCGCGACTCTTCAGGTCATGATTCCAAAACCCCTCAAGCTTGGAATCGGTGGTCCGGTCGGCTCGGGCAAGACCGCGCTGGTCGAATGGCTGTGCCGCCGCATGCATCCGGCGCATCAGCTGGCCGTTATCACCAACGATATCTACACGCGGGAAGATGCTGAGTTTCTTACTCGGCGTGGAGTGCTCGACGCGGACAGAATCCTCGGCGTCGAGACCGGAGGATGCCCGCATACCGCGATTCGCGAAGATGCGTCGGTGAACCTCGAGGCGCTGGGCGAGCTGACGCGCCGATTCAGCGACCTCGATATCGTGATAATCGAGAGCGGCGGCGACAATCTGGCGGCGACTTTCAGTCCCGAGTTGGTGGACGCAACTATCTACGTCATCGA
>Ga0209169_10001895_pt1 | contig 12737 bp, 16 predicted proteins | sample HubBroMetageWRM4_FD_188346 | JGI IMG/M metagenome (GOLD analysis project Ga0209169, IMG submission 188346) | Warmed soil microbial communities from the Hubbard Brook experimental Forest, New Hampshire - Hubbard Brook CCASE Soil Metagenome WRM 4... | ecosystem: Environmental > Terrestrial > Soil...
TATCTCTCGCGTCTGCGCGAGATCGTCGATCTCGACGCCATCAAAAAAGCCGGCATCAACATTGCCTTCGATCCCATGTGGGGCGCTGCTCGGGGATATTCTGACGCGTTTCTGCGTGAGGCCGGAGTGACTGTAGCCACCGTCCACGATAGTCGTGATGTGCTTTTCGGAGGCCACGCACCCGAGCCTGCCGATCATCTGCTCGAAGATCTGCGTCACAAGATGCGCGAAATCGGCGCCGCAATTGGCATCGCTACCGATTGCGACGCCGACCGCTTTGGGATTGTGGACCAAGACGGAACGTTCCTGCAGCCCAACCACATCATCGCGCTGCTCTTTGACTATCTGGTCGAAACCCGCGGCTGGAAGAACGGTGTCGGCAAATCCGTTGTCACGACCAACCTCATCAACGCGCTCGCCGAGAAGCGCGCAATCGAAGTCTACGAGACGCCAGTCGGCTTCAAATATATCGGCGAACTGATCAGGCACGACAAAATCCTCATCGGCGGCGAAGAAAGTGCCGGCCTTTCCATCCGCAAACACGTTCCCGAGAAGGACGGAGTGCTAGCCGGGCTGCTTTGCTGCGAGATGGTGGCTCGCCGTGGCGTGTCGCTCGGAACCCAATTGCAACAGATATTTGCCGAAGTTGGTTCCTATTATCCTTTAAGAGAGAACTTCCACTTGACGCCGGCAGTAAAACAGAAGTTTACTGAGAAGTTACGTAGTGATCTGAGCGAGTTCGGTGGCATTAAAGTTGCCAGCGTGGTGAGGACGGACGGACTCAAACTCGTCCTCGCCGATGGATCGTGGGTCTGCTACCGGCTCTCCGGCACGGAGCCGATGGTGCGCGCGTATAGCGAGGCGCGCAGCCGGGAAGGCCTCGCGAAATTGAGTGCGGTGGCAAAAGCATGGATCTTCGACTAGGAAAATCGTCGCGAGTGAGCATTCTTCCGGGTCCGGAGGGAAGTCTCCGCGCGGTCATTTCTCAGGCCAAGTCTCAAGCCATGTCGCTGGCCGTCTCCCAAGCAAAAGATCAGGCGCCGAAGGCCGAGGCTGCGGCGGCGCGCTGGGTCGAGCGCACGCGTCCGGTCTGGTCATGGCTGGCGTTGGAGTGGCGTCGTCTGGGAACGGCGGCCGCTCTGCTGCTGACTGCTGGATTACTGCTGCACGCCATGTACGGAGCCAACGGCATGGTTATTTATCGGCAGAAGCGGGCTGAGATGCAATCGTTGCAGAGCGAGGTCGAGCGCTTGCAGAAAGAAAATGACCGCTACGTGGACCAGATCCGGGCGCTCAAGTCCGATCCTGCCGCCATCGAGAAGGAAGCTCGCGAGCAGATGCGCTATGCGCGGCCGGGAGAATTTGTGCTCGTCGCTCCGGACGCTCCGCGCAAGCCTGCCTCCGGCAGCGCCAAGAACGGCAAGTAGACCGGCGCGAAGCACTCTACTGACTGACTATCGCGTGAGAGTTATCGAGGGCGCACCTTGAATCTGCGGGCGCGTTCGATTCCGCCGTGCGTCGTCCGCGAAACGACTTCCACCATTGCAGCAAGGGCTTGATTTCTGGTTCGTAGGGCTTGAGGCTCTTGCCGTCGATGAACTCCATATTCTGAAAAATGCCGTCGCGCGCCACGCTGATGTTGTAAGGGTGTGTATCTTGCATCACCAGCGGCGGCACACTCGGAGGAACTTTGAGCTCGCGAAATTCCTTGCTGTCAAGAATTCCGCTGAGCGCATTCCAGTCAGCGTCGGCAAGATTGCCCTCGTAAATCTTGCGCTCAGACTCCTTGCCGCGATGAAGACTGGCTTTTTCTGTGTGGAAATGGTGGTCCATGAAGACCAAGGTGCAGTACTGCTCGGTAGACATCGCACCCGGCTGAACCTCATTAACAAGAAGCCAGAGTGCCGGAGCAGTCGGGGTCTGAGCCAAGCACGCGGTCGTGGCCAGTCCCAACCCCAACAAGAATGCGAGAAATCGAACGGGATTCGTTATTGCGTTAGAGGTCATTGTTTTAGCCGTAATTGTCTTAGCTCTCAACCAATGTTCATCGGTACACAGTATTCCGGCTTCGAATCTTTGAAGTCCGACTTACTCTTTTTCTCCAGCGCCTCGAACCATTTCAGCAGCGGGCTCAGCGTCTTTTGGAAAGGTGCGCCGTTGTCGAGATAGTCATCCATCCCGGTCGCCGCCGTAGTCTTCACTCGCTCCTTGATCATGGTGAAGTGCTGCGGGGTGCTGGAGCGATCGATCTGCGCATCGATGCTTTCGATGTCACGGACCGTGACAGCATCGTCGGGAAAGTCGGGCGGCTTAGGCATGGGGACTTTTTTTAGAGCTTCGTCATCGAGGATTGTTTTGAGATGCTGCAGGTCATCGGGAGCCAACGTGCCTTCCGCCAGCTTGACTTTCGGCTTACCCACAGTGGTTTCATCCCGCTTTTCCAGTACATACTTGCCGTCGCCATAAACGACCAGGCACGAAAGCGAGTTAGGATAATTGAATACGCTTCCCGACTTGCCATCGGTGAGGCCGCCGTAGCCTTGCGCGTGCACTACGTTAGTCTCCAGGTTCAGAGTAGCTCGCGAACGTTGCAGCCGAAGCAGCGGCGTCTGACCGGCGGCCGAGTCCACCAACAACAAGATTCCAAGAAGTGGCAGAAGCGTGAGGAACTGGGTAAGACGGAAGTGCGCAACCATTGCTTTCCTCCTGACGCGGTTACGATATTGCCCGCCATCATATACCGGAATTGACCCGACGGAGATGGACTTGTGCGCAATTGTTCCGGCTCAGTTTTCTTCGGTCTTCTCAGCCCAGACTGTGCTTCGTCTGTGATAAAGTTCAGTTATTCGGATCACGTGTGGGAACCAATCTAAGGAGGATGACATGCGGAAATTTCTCTCGTTTTTACTTGCCGGCGCTCTGATTGTATTAATGGCCTCGGTGTCATTTGCCAGCGACGCCCAAACCGTGAACGGCTGGGTTGCCGATTCCAAGTGTGGCGCCAAGGGAGCCAACGCCGGCGCGGAAGCATGCACCAAGAAGTGCATCGGCGCGGGCGCCAGCCCGGTTGTGGTTACTGACAAGGACCAGAAAGTTCTGACGGTGGACAATCCGGATGCCCTCAAGGATCACTATGGACACCATGTTGCCGTCACCGGGCATATCGACGGCGATAAGATCCACGTTGACAGTGTGACAATGCTCTAGGGGCAACAAGTCTGACAGATGCAAAACGGGCGGCCCTTGGCGGCCGCCCAATGTTTTTGTAGTGCAGTGACCCTCGCCGGTTCAGCGAACTTTCTACCGAACTTCTACCCGACAACGCCTTCGAGCGGCGAACTGGCCGTTGCGTAAAGTTTGCGTGGCATCCGCCCTGCCAGGTACGCCTGTCTTCCCGCCAGCACGGCGTGCTTCATGGCTTCCGCCATCAGCACCGGTTCCTGGGCGGCGGCGATGCCGGTGTTCATCAGCACGGCGTCATAGCCTAATTCCATCGCAATGGCCGCGTCGGAAGCCGTACCCACGCCGGCGTCCACAATCAATGGAACTCCGGTGATCAGCTCGCGAAGGATTTGCAGGTTGGCCGTATTCTGAATGCCGAGCCCGCTGCCGATCGGCGCGCCCAGAGGCATGACCGCCGCGGCTCCTGCGTCCACCAGGCGTTTGGCGAACACGATGTCGTCGGACGTGTAGGCCAGCACCGTGAATCCTTCTTTCGCCAACACGCGCGTAGCTTCGAGCGTGGCCTGCACATCCGGATACAACGTAGCCTGATCGCCGATCACTTCCAGCTTGATCCAGTCGGAGAGCCCAACTTCGCGCGCCAACCGGGCGGTGCGGATCGTGTCGTCGGCGGTATAACAGCCGGCGGTATTCGGCAGAAGAAAATATTTGTTCGGATCGATGTAATCGAGCAGCGATTCCTTGCCGCGGTCAAGATTCACGCGGCGCACCGCCACGGTCACTATGTCGGCGCCGCTCGCTTCGAGCGCACGCGCGGTCTCCTGAAAAGATTTGTACTTGCCGGTTCCAACAATCAAGCGGGAACGGAACTGGCGGCCGGCGATTGTGAATGAGTCGGTCATGACCCTATTTTATCCGTGCTGCGGCAAATTGCCTTCCAGCAAATCGAAGAGGCGGTTCGCCGGACAGCGCAAACCGATATAGAAAGTGCCGAAGAGCGCATAAACGGCGCTGACGTGGTCGAAGCGCATCTCGTAGATCAGCTTTTTGAAAACCAGGGGATCGTCAGCAAAAAGATCGACACCCCACTCCCAGTCGTCGAAGCCGATGGAGCCGGTGATGATCTGTTTCACCTCTCCGGCATAGCGTCGGCCCACCATGCCGTGCTCGTACATCTGGCGCTGGCGCTCTTCCATGGGGAGCAGGTACCAGTTCTTGTCTTCACCGCGGCGGCGGTCCATGGGATAAAAACAGATGTAGCGATTCGGAGGCATGGTCGGAAACAGCCGTGGCCTCATCGCTTCTTTCTGGCGGGCGGCGGTTTCCGCGATTGCCTTTTTCCATTCTTCGGAATGTGGCTCAATGCCGCTGTCGGCGAGCGCCTTGTAGGTTTTCAGCGATGATTCGTAGAGTCCCAGCTCGATCACCGACAAATAAGAAGTCGTAGGCTCGAGGAAGTCATGGAGGCGTAGCCGCGCCAAATCCAGCTCAGCCTGATTGAGCAGGTCGAAGCTCTCGCGGAAGTGGAGGAGCATCAGGTCGCCTTTGTGTCCCAACAATGAAAATAGTGCAGACTGGCCGTCAGCTTTGCCTTCCATCTCGGCAAGAAGTTTCGTGGCTTCGGCGGCGATCTCGCGGCGGGCGTTTTCCGGGAGCGCGCGCCATGCAGTCCAGCGAAAGCGCATCATCTGGTGAAGGGTGGCGTAGCCTTCGATGGTCAGAGGCACGGCGGGGAGTTGTCCCGCGGCTACCGGCAGAGTTTCGGGATGGCTTGGGTTCATGGATTTGCCTTGGGGCGGAGAGGGAAAGCATCTGCCCGTCTATTCCTATGCGAGTCGCTGTCTATTCCGGTGTTCGTAGGGTCCATGCTTGCGAATTGAATACAGAGATGAGGTTGGAATCCCGGTTTTGCGAGCGATATCGAGCACACGCTCGCCTCTTAGCGCCAGCGTTAGAGCCTCAAGGACAAGCAGGGCATCCCCCATATTTTCCTCGCTCAGAGATGAAGATGGAACCCCGATCTCACGTCCAATTTCTGCTAAAGATTTGCCCCTCAAGGCAAGAGCAAGAGCATCAGGGATGCGGGTATGCTCTAAATGCACCCAGTTCACCATCGCGTTCACCTCCGACCCAGATTATAACGCTGGGGTTCTCCTGACGAACAAAGCCGGAACTTCCCCGCCGTGCGATGCCTCACCCGAACCCCAGCCGCCACGGGGCGCGCATTGCTCCGGTGTGTGCCGGTGTGCTACAAGTGCGATATATGCGTAAATGGATGAGCGAGCGCTTGAAGCGCCGCAAGAAGCCCGCTGACAGCTCCACCAAGGAAGCGACCAAGGCACCTGAGCCCCTGCAGCCGCGGTTTTATGATGATGAGCCCGCTGCTCCCACTAAAGTTCCCGCTGAAGCTCCGGTAGTCGAGTCGAAGCGCCCTTCGCGACCGGAACCAGAACCAGAGCCCGCGCCTGAGCCTGAGGCTGTCTCGGCGCCGGCCGCGGCATCCGCGGCGGGTGAGCCTAGACCACGAATCTCCCGACGCCGTCGCGGCCGCGGAGGTCGCGGCGGATCTCGTTCGCGTCCAGCGGCGGTGGCGCCCGTGGTCGCTGCGGGATCTCCGGCGTCAGAAGCATCCGCGGCGCCAGCTGAAGCGTTGCCAGCACGTGCCGTTCCCGCTCAAGCCGCAGCCGCTCACGCCGCCGCTCCCGCGCGCCCCAGCAAGGGAACGGTTGTTCTGGCGATTGGGCTCCCGGGGTCGGGCAAGAGTTCCTGGTTCAAGCGGCATGATATTCATCCGTTGTCGAGCGACCTGTTGCGCGAACTTCTTTTCGACGACGCGCAGGAGCAGCGCTTTCAGGACCTCGTGTTTTCGAATTTGCGATCGATGTTGAAGGCGCGGCTGATTGCGCGCCGTCCGATGAACTACGTGGACGCAACCAACCTTACACCTCACGACCGCAGTAGCTGGATAAAACTGGCCAAGGATTATGGCTACGACGTGCAAGGCTTGTTTTTCGATGTCCCGCTGGAAGTTTGCATGGAGCGCCACCAGCGCCGCGGACACGCCGTGCCGGAAGATATCATGCGCAAGATGGCGGCCAAGTTGAAGCCTCCCACGTTCGAGGAGGGGTTTTCGAAGATCACCGTCGTTCGCGTGAAACAGAAGGAAGCCGAGGCAGGCTAGGCAGTCGGTCGTTGGTCGCTAGTCGTTGCTCGTTCGCGGCGCGATGCTAGCTGCTGACGCTGACTCACCGAACTCAATGGTTCCGGCTTGCGAACGACTAACGACTAACGACCAACGACCAACGACTAGCGACTCCGTTCTTATCCCTTGAGAAACGGCAGCAGTTCCCGAAACGCAGGTGCGCCCGACGAGCGCAGCAACTCGTAGATCATCATTTCAGTCGAGGAAAGAATCGCCCCGGCCGCGCGCATGCGATCGAGGCCGATGCGCCAGTTTAATTCCGTTCTCGAGCTGGCGGCGTCTGCCGCCACATGCACCAGATACCCCTCGCGCAGCGCTCCCAGCGCGGTTTGCATTACGCAAATGTGGGCTTCCATGCCGCATAGCAGCACGGTCGTCCGCTGCCCTGGCAGGCGCTTGAGCATGGAGCAGAACACATCGCTGCCGAAGCAGGAGAACATCGTCTTGTCGATCGGCGGACTCTCCTGCAATAGGTCCGCAATGCTGGGCACGGTGTTGCCCAATCCCTTCGCGTATTGGGTCGTGACCAGCGCCGGGATCTTCAGGATTCCGGCCATCCGAATCAGGAGCTGGACGTTTCGTACCAGCCGTTCTTTCTCCCAGATCGGAGGCAGCAATTTCTCTTGCATGTCGACGATGATGAGAGCGCACTGCTCGGCCTCCAGCGGACGGCGCGCCATCTCGGCATAATCGGTGTCGGCTGGGATGACAGTTCCCGTGAAAGTTGGAAAAGTTTCGCTGCTGGGCATGGCAACTCCTCTGTAGAGACGCCGCCTGCGGCGTTCCTACATCTGCCAGAGATTTTACCGCGCGGGCGCCCGGCGTTTTGAGGTCACTGCAAAATGATTTAGAATTCTGGTACAGCCCGGTCGTTCAACGGTAGGACTGCAGCCTCTGGAGCTGCGTATCGGGGTTCGAATCCCTGCCGGGCTGCCAATTCCAAACGCTCATTTCGCCGGCTGAATCGTAATCACCGAAATCATTTTCTTTTTCACATCCAGCTCGCCGTTCACGATTACCGTCTGTCCCGCCCACTTTTCGGCTTCTTTCTGATCATCCAAACGGTAAACGTCATTCTTCACCACCAGCACGAACGAGCTTCCGAGATGGTCAACGCAATGTCGAGCGCAGTCGGCGGAGGTCGTTCCGAAGGACTTCGATTTCAGCATTTCCTGGTGCGACCGCGACAGAGAGTGGACATTGTTGGCGCAGGAACTGTCGCCAATTTCACCGCGAAAAGTTGCGGCGTTGCTCGATGCGGCGGTGAAGATGGCGAGGACGGCGACGATCAGGTATTGGACAGCCCAGGATTTCATAAAATTACTCGGTGATACGCAATCAAGCCACGCAATCACGCCAGCAACCACGCTAAGCAATCACTATGACTTTCATGTTCATATCCTCATGGCCCTCGCTGCAGATGACAGTGCAGACAATCTCATATTCTCCCGGCTCGCTCGGGACCTTCAAGACAAATTCCTGAGTGCCGGGCTTGAGTTCGAGGTCCCAGTCCGCGAATTTCGCGCCATCCTTCTTGCGGATGAGAGCGAAGCCGTGAATGGATCCGTTGCGATTGAGGGTCTTCGCCTTCTTCGCGGTAATGCGGAATTGTACTTCTTCACCCGCTTTGAAGGTAAGCGTCGGGCTCATGTGTCCGTCGATCTTGTAGCGGCTGTCTTTGTCGGCCAGAATCTCAACCACGCGCATCTGGCTTTGGGCTCCGCATTGCGGGCCGGATCCCACCAGCAGGGAGGCGGCGAGCAGCAGAGCGGCAATCGTGAGTGGGACTTGAGGTCGAGTGAAGGTCAAAATTATTCCGTCATGTAGGCCAGGATGTAGCGCATATCTTCATCAGTGATGAGGGCGCGCACGCGCATATGACGAACGATGGTCGCCATCATGCGCGGCGGAAATTTGTGCGGCGGCATGTGGCAGCGTCCGCAGTTGGTGCGAAAGCGTTTTTCGCCCTCGACTCGTATGGCGGCGCTGGTTCGCGCCGCGGTCTGGGTAGCAGCGGCCGCTGTGGTTGCGGTGTTGGACGCCGGCGCTTTATTACCCGACTCGGCAGCGCCGACCACGGCGGCAAGAATCAGAATCACGATCACAATCACAAAGAGAATTCGCATCGTCGGCGGCATCGTCATCAATAGCCTCCTCGGCCGAGAGGGAAGGCGAAGCGATAAGTGATACCCGAGGTCCAGATATTAGCGTTGCCTGCGGAGCTGAGCTGACGGCCGTAGCTGGCGGTGGCGCGCAATCCGTCGATGAAGTAATAGTTCAATCCAATTTCCGGTTCCTTGGTGTCGGCGCCGGGAAGATCGTCGTCAACCACGCCGGGTTTGGTAAAAAATTGCTGGAAGCGCCCGACCACTTGCGTATGTGAGAGGAATTTCGCGTGGGAGAACGCGCTCAGTCGCAGAGCAGGCTCAATCCAGTAGCCTTGGCCAAGTTCCGTGTTGGCGTACTCCGAGCGAATATCCAGCGGGAGCGCGCGCGGCTGCCATTCAAAATGGGTGCCGAAGCGGTTGGCATTGTTGTCCTGCAAAAGGTGCTCGATGGAGAATCCGACTTCCAGCCGCTGGTTGGGAAAAAACGCGACCAGGCGTCCGCCGACGAGACGCTCGGAGGCGAGAGTTTCATTGGTGCTGAGAGTCGAAAAGTAAGCCGCGTAATTGAGGTTCAGATTGCGAGCCGCGGGAAATCCGCCGCGGAACATGATGCCGTTGCTCGAACTCTGTTCCAGCGGCAGGATGAGCGGATCGGCTTGCAGGTCGCGGATCCACACCGGATAAAGCCGCTCGTTATACATGCTGAAAGGCGTGAGAAAGCGCCCAACCGAGACGGTCAGGTGCGGGTTCGCAATGTAATCGAGCTGCAGATACTCTAGCGACTTCTGAACCTCTCCGCCAAAAGGGCCGGTGCCGTCGCTGCGCACGAAGTCGCCTTCGAACGCGGCGCGCGATTCGATCAGCCAGTTGTCGCCCAGAGGTACAAGAACTACCGGGGAGATGATGCTCACGAGCGTCGTTTGTCCGCCTTGCACGAATGGCACGAAGGCCGCGCCGCCCGAAACTATCGGGACGGTGGAAGCCCCGCTGACATCAGGCGGTGCCTGCGCCGCGGCCGGCTGGGAAAAGGCCAGACAGATTGCCACGCATGTCGCCAGGCAAAGCGACAGACACGACGCGGCCGGCCATACGCTGGAAATTCTGATCTTGAACGGGATTGTCACCACTTAATCACAAAGACACTTTGTCGTTCAGTAGCAATCCGTCGGCCACCGGCTGACTACGACAAGTCATTGAAAGTATTGCAGGGGAGGCGACAAATTAGAGGTCGTTCATGAGACGCATTCCTCATTCTGAGACAACGACATTAGCTAGTAATTGATTTAATGCCGATTTAATGTCGACTTAGTTGAGAGGCGCGGCGGAGGGATCAGTCAGGGCGATCAGTTTTCCCATCGGATACTCGTCTGGCGTAAGCGGAGTCTCGGGCTCAGGGTTGACGATAGCGAGGACGTTGCCGCTCTGAATTCCCCGAATGAGCAGCCGGTCACCTTCGATGGCGACTACGCGATATTGCTCGTCGAAAATGGTCATCCTCTTCGCCATAACGAGATTGGATGCGAGATTTCAGATTGGTGATGCTCGCCTCTGTTGCGAGTTGATGGCTGAGAGATGCTGTGTCCAACTGATGTGTCCAACTAATTAATGTGTACGAACCGATCTGCGATATTCACCGGATTGACTTTCATCTTCATCTGGGAAAGGACGAGCGGGCCCAAGTACTGAGCCCGCCCGTGCGATCCGCAGGCGACGAACTGCTCTTTCGTTAAATCCTTCCGAGAACCAGCAGAATAACAACGATGCAGAGGATCAGTCCCAGCCCACCGGTCGGCGCATAACCCCAGTCTCGACTATGCGACCAGCGCGGCAACGCTCCGAAGAGAGCTAAGACTAAAATCACGATCAATATTGTTCCAAGCATGTTTTGCTCCTTTTTTTCTTTAAGCAAAGTGAAGCAACACGTTCGCCAACCAGTTACTGCTTGGGTTCTTCTTTGCCTCCGGGGGCTTTTTTCTCAGGAGCGCTTTCTGGTTTGGATTCCGGCCGCGGCGCAGCCTGCTGATGCGGCGCAGGTTGGGCGTGAGCTGCCGTCGTGGGACGCGGAGCGGGGGCCGGAGCGGGCTTAGGCGCGGGCTGTTGATGAGCTGCGGGCTGCGCATGAGCCGGTTTTGTTTCGGTTGAGCGAGCAGCCGATGGTTTATTCTCGGGCGCCTTGTTTTCGGTTGAGCGAGCGGCCGGTGCTTTATTTGCCGCTGCCTTGTTCTCGTTGGAGCGAGTAGCTGCTGCTTTATTCTCGGCAGCTTTGTTTTCCGAGGCCTTGTTCTCAGCCGCCTTACTCTCGGCTTCCCGGTTCTCGCTTGCCTTGGTTTCGGCTGCTTTATTCTCAGCCGCTTTGTTCTCGGAGGCCTTACTTTCGGCTTCCTTGTTCTCGTTAGCCTTGTTTTCAGCTGCCTTATTCTCCGCGGCCTTGTTTTCAGTGGCCTTGTTCTCAGCAGCTTTGTTCTCAGCAGCTTTATTCTCCGCCGCCGCACCATTGGCTGCTACTGCTCCCTTGCCAGTAAACTCTCCCGGTTTGGAGGTCGCGGCGACGGCCGGTTTGCCATGATTCACCGACGCCAGCATGTCACGGTTCTTGGCGGCTGCTTCTTGGTGTCCGGTTTGTGCGGAGGTTGCCGGAGTATGATGCTCACGTGCCACTGTCTCTTCTGCGGCCGTCGGTCGAGCGGTGATGCCGCCGCGCCCGCCGTTGTAGCTGACGCTCGCTCCAGCCCTCTCATTGATCACGGTCTTTTCATAAGTGTTGTGGAAAGTGGTCCGGTCGACGTTATTCACGGTCGTGTTGTAGCTGAACTGGTTGTTTCTCCAGTATCCGCCCTCGTAGCCGGAGCCACCGTAGCCGTATCCATAGTTCACGCCGCCGTAGAAGCCCACAGTCGTGCCCCAGTATCCGCCGTTCCAGGCATACGCGTTGTTGTTCCAGCCCCAATAACCGGGCGTCCAGAGCAAGCCAACCATAGGTGGCTCGACCCAGGTGCCGGGCACCCAGAAGTAGCCTTCGCCACCGTAAGCCCAGTAGCCGGGCGTCCACAGATAACCGCTCTGAGGACAAATAGGTTGGGAGTACGCGACCAGTTCGGGCGGAGCTATCACGATCGACACGCCAAACTGCGCCATGGAGATGGCCGGTATGGCCAGAATCAAAAAAGCTGTCATTAGCATTAGCGAAAGAAAGCGGGTTTTACGCATTTTGAACCACCTTGCCCGATCATCCTTCGATTGCCCGGTCCTACCTTGCTGCTGCGGGCTGCGTGGATTGAACGGGGTTCTGTCGGTATTAGGATTTCATGGAGGAGCGGTCAGGTCTGAGCACTAAAGCTCACTTTTGAGGAATGTTCCCGTAATGGTTCTTCGGCGAGTTTCCCGAAATGAACCTGGCGGGCGCTGAAAAGACAGCGGCGCGAGTCCAATCTAGAAGGAATGGGCCCGCGCCGATCACCATTAAGCTGGCTGCTTCCGCAGGCGACGCCGGACGGAGCTGGCTATAGTGTGAAGTTAGGTGCGAATTAGATTACAAATTACAGCGCGAAGCTGAGCGTAAGGTTCACGCCCGGATACGACGCGTTGCACAGGTAATACACGCCGTTGATCTCGACCACATAAACGTTTTGCGTGTAGAGCCAGTTGCTCGGCCATGGATCAACGAATCCGAAGTTGTAGCCGCCGTATGCGAAGCGGTGATTTCGGTAGTCAGTCTGGCTGACGCGAAATGTGTGCTGCTGTCCAAAGCTGGCCTTGTAGCGGTCCGCGGGAATGCGCGCGCCGGCGTTCTTCTCCGCAGGCTTAGAGTTCTTTTCCTGCTGCGCGTTTCTTTCTTCCGGCTTGGCCGCGGGTTTCGACTCTTGCTTCGCGGCTGGCTTCTCTTGTTGGGCTTTCTCTTCCTGCGCGGGCTTGGCTTTCTGTTCGTCTTCGTGCTGCTCCTGTGCGAACACCGGAGCTGCGGCTACCAGGGTCAATGACAGAACTGCTGCGGTCATAAGTCCAATTAGTTTCATGGTTGTTGTCTCCTTTTATTTTTCGATGGTTATGTCGGCTTGCCTACTGCAAGCTTCCGGTTGTCGCGTTAACCGGGCTGCCAATGGCTTCGCCGGAAACGAGAAGTTCAACTCTCCGGTTCTGCTGTCGTCCGGCGGAGTTGTCGTTGGAGGCTACCGGCGATGTGTTGCCGAAGCCTGTGGCTGAAACCGAATTCGTCGCGACGCCTTCTTGCACCAGATAATCGCGGA
>Ga0209169_10001896_pt1 | contig 12734 bp, 8 predicted proteins | sample HubBroMetageWRM4_FD_188346 | JGI IMG/M metagenome (GOLD analysis project Ga0209169, IMG submission 188346) | Warmed soil microbial communities from the Hubbard Brook experimental Forest, New Hampshire - Hubbard Brook CCASE Soil Metagenome WRM 4... | ecosystem: Environmental > Terrestrial > Soil...
TCCGTTTGGCTTTGGTCTCTCGTACACGACGTATTCGTATTCGGGTTTGAAGGTGACGCCGGGCGCGGACGGGACGATGGTGACGTTCTCGGTGAAAAACACGGGGAAGCGCGCAGGCGTGGAGATCGCCGAGGTGTATGCGGCGCTGCCTGCGAGCGCGGACGAACCGCCGAAGCGGCTGGTTGGCTGGAGCCGAGTGTCGCTCGCGCCGGGCGAATCGAAGGACGTGACGGTGAACGTGAGCCGCGAGTTCCTTTCGATCTACGACGAAGCCGCGAGCGGATGGAAGCTCGTACCGGGCGAATATTCGTTCATGGCGGGCGGCTCATCGCAGGAATTGCCGCTCACGCAGAAGACGAACATTCAGTAAAGAATTCGTAAAGTTTTGCTGCGAAAGTGCCGCGCTACTTGTGAAACCGAGTGGCGCGGCATTCGTTGACTTGCACCTACCTCCGCCATAAGATTGCGCGACGGCGAACCGCCTCTCCCCATGAAAGCGGCTACACCCCCCAACGAAGCAGCCCGCCTAGAGACTCTTCATCGGTATGGAATTCTCGATACATTGCCGGAGCAGGAATTCGACGACCTGACGCGCCTGGCGGCGCAGATCTGCGGCACGCAGGTCGCAATGGTCAGCCTCGTCGATGCGGACCGGCAGTGGTTCAAATCGAAGCTCGGATTCGAAGCGGACCAGACGCCGCGCGACGTGGCGTTTTGCGCGCATGCGATCCATCAGTCGGAAGTGATGGTGGTGCAGGACGCGCAGGCCGACGCTCGATTCAAAGACAATCCGACCGTGACCGGGTCGCCGCACGTGCGGTTTTACGCCGGTGCGCCGCTGATCACGCAGGACGGCTTCGCGCTGGGGACGCTGTGCGTGGTGGATTCGGTACCGCGCGATTTAAAGGCGGAGCAGAAGCGTGCGCTCACGGCACTGGCTCGACAAGTAGTGAGCCAACTCGAATTGCGGCGTAGCGTTTCAGACATGCTTCGCGTGATTCGCGAGCGGCGCGCGGCGGAAGAGGAACTCGACCAATTTTTCAGCTTGTCGCTGGACATGCTGTGCATCGCAGATTTTGAGGGGCGTTTCAAACGCGTGAATCCGGCGTGGGAAAAAGTGCTCGGCATTCCCACGAAAGAATTGTTGAGCAAGCCGTACATCGAATTCGTTCATCCTGACGATGTGGAGCGCACGATCGAGCAAGCGAAGCGGATCGACGAGGGCGCGACGGCCATTTCATTCGAGAATCGGTACCGCTGCGCGGACGGCAGTTACAAATGGCTGCTGTGGACCGCGACGCCGAACATGCAGCAGAAGTTGACGTATGCGGTGGCGCGGGACATTACGCAACGCAAGCAGACCGAACGATTGCACGCGACGGGCTACGCGGTAACGCGCGTGCTGGCCGAGGCGGAATCACTCGAATCGGCGGCGCCGCTGATTTTGATGTCGATCTGCGAAGGGCTGGGGTGGGAACTGGGAGCGCTGTGGCGCGTGAACGAATCCGAACACGCGCTGCGCTGCACCAAGATATGGCACCTGCCGCATTTGAGTTTTCCGCGATTTGAAGCTGAGACACGCAAAGTCGCTTTCAAAAAAGGCGTGGGGCTGCCGGGCTGGGTGTGGGAAATGGTGCAGCCGGCGTGGATGCCCAACGTGCCGCAGGAGAGAAATTTTCCGAGGCGCTCGATTGCGATTGAAGAGGGACTGCACGCGGCATTTGCGTTTCCGATTCGCACCGGCGATCAGGTAACGGGCGTGGTGGAATTTTTCAGTCGCGAGATCCGCAAGCTCGAGCCGGAATTGCTGGACATGTTCGATTCGATCGGCAGCCAGATCGGGCAATTCATGCAGCGACGGCGCGCTGAAATGGAATTAAAGTTGTATGCAGATTACCTGGAAGCGGCGCGGCGCGCGCAGGAAGAGGATGCGCGGCGGCTCGCGGGATTGGTGAAAGAACTCGAAGTGCAGAAGACGCGGGCGGAGGAAGGCACGCGCGCGAAGAGCGAGTTCCTGGCCAACATGAGTCACGAAATCCGCACGCCGATGAACGCGATCATCGGCATGACGGAACTGGCGCTCGAAACCAGGCTCACGCCGGAGCAGCACAATTACCTGCAGACAGTGAAAAGCTCGGCCGCTTCGCTGCTCAGCCTGATCAACGACATTCTGGATTTTTCGAAGGCGGAAGCGCGTAAAGAGGAACTCGACAAGGTGGAGTTCCGGCTCCGCGAGACGATCGAGGACGCGGTACGTTCCCTCGCAGTGCGCGCGGAGCAGAAAAAGATCGAGCTGGCCTCGCATCTTGCCCCGACCGTTCCCGACAATCTGATCGGCGATCCCGAGCGGCTGCGGCGCATCGTGGTGAATCTGGTAGGCAACGCGATCAAGTTCACCGAGAAAGGCGAAGTGGTGCTGCACGTGGATTTCGAATCGATTTCGAATATCGACGTGGTGCTGCATTTTGCCGTCACCGACACCGGCATCGGCATCCCGGTGGAGAAGCAGCACAAAGTGTTTGAGGCGTTCGCGCAGGCGGATTCCTCCACCACGCGGAAGTACGGCGGCACGGGCCTGGGCCTCGCGATTTCGAAGAAGTTGATCGAGCTGATGGGTGGACGGATTTGGGTCGAGAGCGAAGAGGGCACGGGAAGCACGTTCCATTTCACGGCGCGATTTGGAATCGCGCAGCTGGTGGGCGAGCTGTGCACGGTGACGCCCGCTTCGTTGCGCGATATGCCGGTGCTGGTGGCCGACGATAACGCGTCGAGCCGAGGGATTCTGGAAGAGATGATCGAGAACTGGCGGATGAAGCCCGTCCCGGTGGCGGACGGCCACGCCGCGCTGGAAGAATTGAAACGCGCGTGTCGCGACAAACATCCGTACGGCCTGGTGCTGCTCGATGGACACATGCCGAAGCCGTCGGGCTTCGAGGTCGCGGAGCTTGTGAAGAAGGACCACTCGCTGAAGCACACGCCGGTGATTCTGCTCACAGCCGCGATGCACCACGAAAATGCGCAGCGGATGCGCGCGCTGGGGCGCACGGCGACGGTTGCGAAGCCGGTGAAGCAATCTGAACTATGGGACGCGATTGCGACAGTACTGCACACCGGGTCGCCCACAGAGAAGATCGAGCGCACCGCCGCGCCGAAGAAGCGCAGGACCGCCGGCGACGAATTACACATTCTGCTGGCGGAAGATAACGCGGTGAACCAGCAGCTCGCCGTGCAACTACTCAAAAAACACGGACACAGCGTGGTGGTGGCGGAAAACGGCCAGCAGGCGCTCGACGCTCTCCATCAGGAGGATTTCGACTTAGTGCTGATGGACGTGCAGATGCCGGTGATGGGCGGCCTCGAAGCTGCCACTGAGATTCGCCGGCGCGAGCGAGCGACGGGTGAGCACGTGCCGATCGTGGCGATGACGGCGCATGCCATGCAGGGCGATCGCGAGAAATGCATCGCTGCCGGAATGGACGGATACGTCTCGAAGCCAATCGATCCGCGGAGTTTTCTGAAGACGGTGCAAGAGCAAGGGCGCGGTCCATCGCCGCATGGGGAGGGCAATCACGACGTGGGAGTGCTTGACGGGCGAACGGCGCTCGACGCTCACGCGCTGCTCGAACGCTTCGCAGGCAACCGAAAACTGTTGCGCGCGATCGTGAAAACATTCCGCGAAGACTGCCCGACGATGATGGCGCGGATCCGCGACGCGCTGAAAAAAGAGGACTGCGCAACGGTGGCCGACGCGGCGCACGCGCTGAAAGGGTCAGTGGGAAACTTTGGCGAAACCGCGGCCTTCGAATCGGCGCGGGAGATTGAAAAAAGGGGCCGACAGGGTAAACTCGACGGTACCTGGGAGAAGTACGCCGCGCTGGAAGACGATATCGCCTTACTACTTCCTGCGCTCCAATCCATCGGCGAGCCCAAAAAACCGATCAAGCGGCGACGGCCGCAGCACTCATCCGGGAGAAAACGATGACGCGTATTCTGGTCGCCGACGACGACCGAACCACACGACTCCTGCTGACGGAAACGCTTCGCGACGCGAAATACACGGTCGTTGCGGTGAACGACGGCGCCGCTGCCCTCTCGAAAATCAAGGCAGGCAAATTCGACCTGGTGCTGATGGACGTGTGGATGCCGAAGCTGAACGGGCTGGAAGTGCTCGCGAAGCTGAAGAACGTGAAGAAGCGGCCGAAGATCATCGTGATGACGTCGGACGATACGCCAGAGACGCTGCTGGGCGCGATTCGCGAAGAGGCTTACACGTATGTGGCGAAGCCGGTGGATCCGAAGGCGCTGCTGGTGCTGGTGAAGGAGACGCTTTCGAAGACCTCGAAGCCGCAGCCGATCGAAGTAGTGTCCGCGAGCCCCACGTGGGTGGAACTACTGGTACCGTGTTCGCTCGATGAAGCAGAGCGCATAGAAGCCTTCATGGCGCATCTAAAGAGTGGGCTTTCCGAGGATGTGAAGCGGGCGGTCGGCCAGGCGTTCCACGAGCTGCTGCTGAATGCGGTGGAGTGGGGCGGCAAACTCGATCCGAATCGCAAAGTGCGGATTTCGTTTTTGCGGGCACGCCGGATGCTGATGTACCGGATCGCTGATCCCGGGCCGGGCTTCAAGTTTGCGGAGCTGGATCACGCGGCGATTTCGCACATGCCAGACGAGCCGACGAAACACGACGAGATTCGTCAAAAGAAGGGACTGCGCCCCGGCGGGTTCGGTTTGGTGCTGACGCAGGCGAACGTAGACGAACTTCTATATAACGAGAAGCAGAACGAAGTGGTGTTCGTGAAGTATTTGGACGAAGCGGCGCATTAATCCGCTGCCGCCGCGCGAGGGGTCGCGCGGAACTTCGGAAGCGATTTTCCAAGACGGAATGAAATCCATACTCACGCTTGCGGTGTTCGCCATCCTGCTGGCCCTGCTGGGGTATCTCGTACTTCCGCTGGTCTCGCGCCAAGCGCCCCAAACGGCTACCACGGCGACGCCGTGGAATCCCGGCGCGGTGCGCGCCGAGCTGAGCGGCATTCAGGTTCGCGAAACCGATCCGAATCACGCCACCGTTGTTTTTTCCTACGATCTCGACAATCAGACGGACGCGGATTACCAGATGGCAAAAGGGCCGAACACGGTGATTATGACCCGGCTGAAATCCGACGGCACGCTCGCGCCGAACGACAATCTGCATCTCGATAATTCGGTGTTCGTACCGGCGCACAACCGGACGCGGATTTCCTTCTCGGCCGATCAGCCGTTCCGCTGGCCGTCGGGAATGGCACTCGAACATGTGGGGCCGATCAATCAGGAAAAATATCGTGCGCTGATCGCGCAAGAGATCGGCGGCGCGAGCGGCTTCGTGCTGTTCGATCAAACGGCGCACTACCAGATCGAATTGCCGGGCGCGTGGCAGGATTTGCAGGTGCCGGCGCAGACGCCGAGCGCCGCGGCTGGCGGCAGTACGGCTGGAAATTGATTCGAAGACGAGATGCCTGAAACGTCCATGCAATCGGGAAGCACGCCGACGAAGACTGAGCGCCGCGCGCATCCGCGCCAGCGGATTCAGTCGCTGACGTACGTCGAGCTGGGCAACGGGAACGGCGGTATCGCGCTGAATGTGAGCGAAGGCGGAATGACGGTCGTTGCTGCGCAACCGCTCGATGCCGAAGGTACGCTCGACATCGCACTGCAGCTGCCGCAAACACGGAAGCGTTTGCAGTTGAAGGGCGAGGTGCGGTGGCTCAGCGATTCGCGAAAGGAAGCTGGGTTTCAGTTCATCGATCTTTCAAGCGAAGCGCTGGCAGATATTCGCGACTGGATGGCACGTGAGGCGTCGCCGCAGCCGGTGGATGAGAAATTTGCGCCGCTCCCGACGTATCGCGAGCCGCCGCGGCGAGAGCCGGACGCATCGTTCTTCGTGGACGAGGAAGAAGTCGAAGAGGAAACGATCGAGACGCTGCCGGCTGTCGAAGCTGAAGCCGACGCGGTCGCCAAGGCTGACGCTGACACTGATGCGGCCGTGAAGGCCTACGAGGCCGAGACGACCTCGCACAAACTCCAGCGCGTTTTTGAGGCGGGCCATCGCGAGATGGAGGCTGAGGCCGCTGCGGAAGAGATCGTTCTCGAACCACTGCCGCGGGAATCTGCCGCGCCAGCCGCGCAGATGCATGCGAGTGCCGAGACGTTGGAATCTGCGCCCGCAGCCGCGACGAACGGTAGTGCGCGGCGTACGCCGTTTTCGAGTTTGGCGTCGGAATCTGGAATTGATGCGCCGGGAAGTGCTGCTGCGAGCGCACCGCTGGAGAAAGAAGGCGACCGCGAATCTGACACCGCACATGCGTCGTCGAGACTTTTCAATCCCGCGACGGTCGCGACGACCTCTATTCCTCCGCTGGAGTTGCCGCGGCCCGTATTTGGATCGGGTTACCGCACCGACGACATTCCGGAGGAGACGGGCAAAGACATCCGCGTCCATCTGCAGAGCGGGTGGGTGCTAGGAGTTTTGGTCGCGCTATTGGCGCTGATTTCGTTTTTCGCAGGGATGGCCGTGCGCCGCGGTGCGCTGAACCGCATGGTTGGAGATGGTGAGCCGTATGGCAATCGAACGGGTGCGCAGTTGACTCCGGGCTCGTCGCCCGCGGTGTCGAATCCTGCGGCGGGACCTGCTGCAACTAGCGCAGCGGCGAGCAAGCAGATTGACATCGACATTGTCGACTCGGCGAACCGGAAGTGGACGATCCCGATGGTTGCTGGCGGCTCGCTCGCACCTCTGGCATCGGCGGCCACTGAAACGCCTGCGCCGCTGGTGCCGGCGGACAACGCGGCGAATTCCGCGACGCAAACGAATCCCGCAAGTTCGCAGCCACAAACGAGCGCCGTGAACCCGCCCGCGCCTGCGACTCCGGCGACGAATAACACCAAGACGACAAGCAACGCCGACCTTTCCGACGCGACGACGAGCGATAGCGGCAACGGCGGGTTGATGTTAACGCTGCCGGAAACTCCAGTAGCCGCGTCGAGTTCGATCGCGATCAGCGTGCGGCGATTCATTCCGATTCCGCCCGAAGCCGCGGCGCGCAACCGGAATCTGCAAGTAGGATCGCTTGCGAACCTGGTAGAACCGGCGTTTCCGGCCGAAGCGGCGCAGCAAAGCGTGGAAGGAATCGTGAAGTTGCGCGCGACGTTCGCGGACGACGGCAGCGTTCGATATCTTGACGCGGAAAGCGGGCCGAAAGTTCTGATGCCCAACGCGCTCACAGCCGTTCGCAATTGGCGCTACAATCCGACGCTGCTCAACGGAAAACCGATCGAGACGCAGGAAGAAATCACCATAGTGTTTCGCCTGCCACGCTAAGGGTTTGTATGGATTGACCGTGTAGGAGAACGGTGTATAGGATTGGGCCAAGGTCGCAATCTAATTTTCATCGGAGGAAGTGATGGCGAAGACGAAATTGACGCGAGTAGCGGAGAAAGTGGGGAAGGCCGTCGGGACTGCAGACCGCCGAGCGCACGAAGCGGTGAAAAAGGCGCAGCACGCCAGCAAAGTGGCGAAGAACGAATTGAATGACATCGGCAAGGAACTCGAGTCGCTGAAGAAGCGGTTGCAGAAGGCGACTTCGCGGATGCAGAAGGCGCTGAGCTAGTCCGTTTCAGCGGTCAGGTTTACCTGCGAAAAATTAAGAACCTCGCGTACCGTTCGTGGTGCGCGAGGTTTTTCTTTGTGGTGGCGATTTTACGCTGCCGCTAATAGGTTCGAGTCGCGAGTGCGCGGTCGGGATCGACGAGCAGCCACGCCAGCGCGCCGACGGTGCAAAGTGCAGCCGCAACGAGAAACGAAGCGGTCCAGCCGTAGCGATCGGCAATCCATGGAGTGAGCGATGCGGTGAGCGCACCGCCCAGCTGCGCGCCCATGTTCATCAAGCCGGACACGGAGCCGGACGAAGCGCCGCCAATGTCTGCCGTGACCGACCAGAAACTGCTTTGCGATAGATATAGCGCGCCGGCGCCGCCGGCCAACACGATGCCTGCGAGTCGCGCATCATTCGCACGGGAGCCGAGAACCAGGAACACACACGTAAGCGCCATGGAAAATACGGCGACGCCGACGCGGCCTGCTCGTTTGCCTTTTGACTTCGAGAGATAGTCGTTAATGAGGCCGCCGGCGACGCAGCAGACCGTCATCGCAAGAAAGGGAAGCATTCCGTATTGCGCGCTCGATTTCAGATCGAGGCCGCGCACTTTTTTCAGGTAGATGAAAAACCAGCTGAAGAAAATCCACGCGACGTAGCCGTAACAGAAATACGCGACCGTGACGGCGAGGACGGAGCGGCTGCCAAGAATTTCGCTCCACGGGACGAGCGACGATTTCGAGGCGGCAGGTTTCACGGTGAGGCCAACTTCGATTTCGGCGAGTTCGCGCGCGCTCACGAGTGGATGCTGCTCGGGTTTGTCGCGAGCGATCACGTACCACACGGCTCCAGCAGCGAGGCCGATCGCGGAGCAAATATAAAACGACATGCGCCAGCCGTGGTGAATCATCACCCACGTGATGAGTGGCGGGCTGATCCCTGCACCCGCGCCGACGCCTGCGAAGATCAGGCCGTTTGCGATGCCGCGCTGCTGCGTGGGAATCCAGCGCGTGACGAATTGATTCGACGCCGGGTAGATGATCGCTTCACCCGCGCCAAGCAGGAAACGAACGGCGATGAAGAAAAATAGCACGTGCGCCGCCGACGAATTCAACACTGCTGCGAGCGCAGTGAAGACGCCCCACCAAAGCACAGCGGCAGTGAGGACGCGGCGCGAGCCAAGTTTGTCCGCGAGCCAGCCGCCGGGCGTTTGAAACAGCGCGTAGCCGATCAGGAACGCGCTGAAGACGAAACCGAGTTGCTGATTGGACAGGTTGTAGTCGGATGCGAGCGAGCTGCCGGCGATGGAGATGTTCGTGCGGTCCAGAAATGAGACCGCGCTGAGCACGAAGAGCCAGAAGACGAGCAGCCAGCGAATCATATTGTGTGTGCGTCGCGCGCTACGCTGCGTGAGCGCGGAACAGCGCGACGAGATGATCGGCGATGATATCGTCTTCGCCCGGCTGCAGCATGAACGACGTCATCGAGAGGCCGGGGCCGTCTTCTCCGTGCGCGAGTACGATCGAGGGTTTTCCGGACCGCAACGTGTGCGCCGCATCACCCGGCGAGATCGCGACAAGTTTCTGGTCCCAGGTGATCTGCATGCTCGGCACGTGATTCGCGATTTCCGGCATCGTCATTTTCGTGGAGACACCTTTGATCGCGGTAATTTTTGTGGAGATGTTGTCGAGGCGGCGCTGCCATTCGGCGTTGAGCGCATCGTGATCTTCGGCGAGATACAACTCGAGCGCTTTGACCATGCCAACGATTTCTTCTTTGCCAACTTTTTGGCCGCGGCCGAGGACGTCTTCGTACGGACTGTTGTTCAGCAGCGCGAAATGTACGAGATCGGCTTTGCCGATCAGCAGGCCGGAGCACTGCGGTCCGCGCATTGCCTTCCCGCCGCTGAAGGCGATCAGGTCGTAGCCCATGTTTGCGTAATCCCACAGGTGCGAGACGGGCGGCGTGTCAGCAGCGGCATCGATGAAACTGGGAATGCTCGCAGCGGCGGCGAGTTTCTGCCACTCGTCCACTTTGATTTGTCCCGCGCTATTCGCAAAATTGGTGAAATGCATCATGGCCGTCTGCGGGCCGATGGCTTTTTTCAGATCGTCGCGCGATTCGATCTCGACGAGCTTCGCGCCGGTGCCGCGCAGCTGGTGATCAAACGGATTGCGATGCGATTTCTGAATGATGACCTCGGTCTTCATGCCCGTGAGGTCGGGAAGCTGGCGGATGAATTTTTCGTTGTCCCGAGTGAGAATGCCGGCGAGCCCCGATTGAATTGCGCCCGCAGCTCCGGAAGTGACGATCGCCGTGTAGCCATCAGGCAGCTTCAGCATTTGCGAGATGCGCTTTCCGGCGGCCGCTTCGAGTTCGGGGATGCTGACGAAATTGCGCATCGCCTGCGTCATAATCGTTTCCACTTCCGGGCGGCCGAGCGAGCCGCCCAGAGTGGTCATCGTGCCTTGGCCGTTGATGACGGTGGTGACGCCGAGTTCTTCATACACGTTGCCAGTGGAGCCGAGGCCGGACGCGATACGGTTACAGTCCGGCTGCGGCGTAGCGACTGTACCGTTCGCAGGCGCGGCGGAGAGCTTCCGCGATCCGGCGAGCGACGCGAATGCAGCTCCGAGCGTTCCGAGAAACGACCGGCGATTCCACGAGTCTTTGAACTTGAACGTCAGCGCCATCTTCATGCTCCTTGAGTGCCGCTCATCAACGGCGATTTCTGTCGCTCGGTTCGAGCGCTTACTTCTTCACGACGGCAGCGGTGCAGTTAATTTCAACGAGCGAGCCGCCCGGCAACGCCGCGACTGCGACGGTGGTTCGCGCCGGACCGCCATTCGGGAAATACTTCGCAAATACTTTGTTCATGCCGTCGTAGTCGTCGATCTTCGAGAGATAAACAGTGAGCTGCAAGATGCTGTCCATCGTGCCGCCGCCCGCCTCGACGAGATTCTTCACGTTGTCCATCACTTTCGTGGTGTGCAGCGAGATGTCCATGTCAAACGTGCTCGAATCGTGCGAGTGCGCGCCCTGGCCGGCGATGTAGATCACGCCGTTGAAGATCACGAGCGGAGTGATGAAGCCTTTGCCGTCGGTGGGCTTGCCGTCGTAGCTGAGTTTGGTGACGCCGGACGCGGCGGCCTGCGGTGCGGGCGCGGTTACGGGCGTTGCGGCGGATGCGCTGCGCGTAAAGAATGCCGCGACACCGAGTCCCGAGAAAAACGAAGCGAGTGTCGATCCGAAATTCCTGCGTGATACGTTGGCGGTGTTCATTGAGCTTTCCTCTCCTGGATGAAATGGTCCTGCAAATTCGTTGCTGCTACGGCAGAGCGAAAGTGAAAACGTCGCTGCCCGACGTGATCGCGACGTACTGTTTTCCATTCACCGCATAACTCATCGGCGAAGCGTGCATATTCTGGCCGGTCTGAAAATGCCACAAAGACGCGCCGGTTCGCGCATCCACGGCTTCAAGTGATTCGGCGTCGTTGCCGTAGAAAACCAGTCCGCCAGCCGTAGTCATCGCGCCGCCGGAAGAATGCCCCATGCCGATCTGCGGGTAGCGCCACCCGAAAGTATCGTTGAGCGGATCGTAGGCGATCAGAATTTTTTCGCCGCGCTGGCCGCGTGGATGCTGTACGCCGGTCGAATAGAAAGTTTTTCCTTCCTCGAAATCCTGATGCTTGAGCAAATAGGTCGCGCAGTCTTCCACCGCGTTGAAATACAGAAGGTGCGTCACGGGATTGTAAGCGGGCGAATACCAATTCGTCGCGCCTTCAAATCCCGGGCAGACCAACATACCCTTTGCCGAAGGCTGCACGTCGGTGCGGATCGGACGGCCGCTTGCGTCGATGCCGCTCGCCCAGTTTAATTTTTCGACGAACGGCTTCGCGCTGAGGAATTTCCCGTTGGTGCGGTCGAGCACGTACACAAAGCCATTGCGATTCGCTTCGACGAGAAGCTTGCGCGGCTCGCCTTTGTATGTGGCGTCCACGAGAACGGGCGTTTCCGTCGCGTCGTAATCAAAAAGATCGTGCGGCGTGAACTGGAAATACCATTTCAACTTGCCGGTGTCGGGGTCGAGAGCGAGCACGCAGTCGGTGTAGAGATCGTCGCCAGGCCGCACGTCGCCTTCGAAATCCGGCGAGGGATTGCTGGTGCCCCAGTAGATCGTGTTGAGTTCGGGATCGTACGTGCCGGGCATCCACGTGGTGCCGCCGCCGCGAAGATACAGGTCGCCGGGCCAGCTCGACGAGCCGGGTTCGCCGGGTGCGGGAATCGTCCAGAATTTCCACGCGAGCTTGCCGGTGTTCACGTCGAACGCCGCGACGAATCCGCGAACGCCGTCGTCGCCGCCGGATGTGCCAACGAGAACTTTATCTTTCACCACGAGAGGCGCGCTCGTTGCGCCATAATTCTTGTTTCCTTCGGCGTAAGGAATATCCCAGATCAGATGGCCGGAGCGCGCGTCCAAGCAAATGAGGTGCGCGTTGTCGGTTTCCATGAAGAGATCGGAATTCACGACGGCGACGCCGCGATTGTGATGCTGAGACGCGTCGTCGATTAGTCCTTCGGTGATCGGCATGGTGTGGTGCCAGATCTGGCGGCCGGTGCGCGCATCCACGGCGTACGCGTCGTTCTGCGCGGTGACGAACATGATGCCGTCCACCACCACGGGCGTCACTTCCAATTCGCTCGATTTCGGGATGTGAAAGACCCACTGCGCGCGAAGCTGGTCTACGTTCTGCGGAGTGATTTGATCGAGGCCGGAGAAGCGGCGGCCAGTGTAGTCGCCATTGTACGTGAGCCAATTTGCGCCCGAAGGTTTCACGGTGAGGTCTTCGTCGGGATCGATGTCGACGGAGGCAGAGACGGAATTTTTTGTGGACGGACCGGGTGCAGCCGCTGGCTGCGGCGAAGATTGAGCGGGAGCCGCCGATTGTGCGTGCGCGAATCGTCGATCGTCGCTTCGAGCACTTTCGCCGGTAACTAAAGATGCAGCAGGCCCGCATGGTGCTAGTCCACCGTGCGGGCCGCTTGCGCGATTGAGTGTCTTGTTTCGGGAGGTGACCAAGATGATGGCGAAACACAGCGATT
>Ga0209169_10001897_pt1 | contig 12728 bp, 10 predicted proteins | sample HubBroMetageWRM4_FD_188346 | JGI IMG/M metagenome (GOLD analysis project Ga0209169, IMG submission 188346) | Warmed soil microbial communities from the Hubbard Brook experimental Forest, New Hampshire - Hubbard Brook CCASE Soil Metagenome WRM 4... | ecosystem: Environmental > Terrestrial > Soil...
GATCATCCGCGCGGGCGGCGGCTTCATGTGGCCGATCATTATATGTTCCATCGCGGCAGTCGCCATTATATTGGAGCGCCTTTGGACTCTACAGAGCAACCGCGTCATCCCGCGTGACCTGGCTCAAAAAGTCTGGAACTGGATCGAAGCGGATCAGATGAGCGACAAGTTGGTGGTCGCGCTGGAGCAGAACTCGCCCCTCGGCAAGCTGCTCGCCATCGGACTTGCCAATCGCGATAAGCCGCGCGAGATCATGGTGGAGCGTCTCGAGGATGGCGGCCGCCACGTCATTCATGATTTGGAACGCTTCCTCAACACGCTCGGCACCATCGCCGCGGTCGCGCCGCTGCTGGGGCTTTTGGGCACGGTCGCCGGCATCATCCATGCGTTCAACGCAATCACCGCCAGTGGGCTTGGCGATCCGAGAACTCTGTCGGGTGGAATCGGCGAAGCCCTCATCACGACCGCGGCGGGACTCACCGTGGCGATTCCTTCGCTGATCGCTTATCGCTTCCTCAGGAGCAAAGTCGAGCGCCTGGTGATTCGGATGGAGAAGGAAGCCATGAAACTCGTCGATGCGCTCGATGAGCGCGGGGGATTCGCCCGACGATGAACTTGCGCCCGCGCCGCCAAGAGGATCCCGAGATCAATCTGATCAACATGATTGACGTGCTGCTGGTATTGCTGATCTTCTTCATGGTCTCAACCACCTTCAATCAAGAGGGCAGGGTCAAAGTGCAGCTGCCGCAATCGAGCGATGCACCGATACCGCGCGGCGCACACGATCCGCTGGTGATCACGGTCACCGCCGAGGGCGCCTACCGCGTCAATGAGCGGACCTTGATCAACTCCAGCCCCGATACGTTGCGTGCCGCCCTGCAGAAAGAAGCCGGTACCGACCGCGGTCCCATCACCATCCGTGCGGATGCACGCACCACGCATCAGGCCGTGGTAACGGCCATGGACGTCGCCGGCAAGCTGGGATTCGCGCAGCTCAACATCGCAACGGTGCACGAGGATTCGAAGCCTTGAGCACCGCGCCGGCGGCTGTCACCCCCGTCATTGACGGCTGGGCAATTTATCGCCGTTTGATCAAGTACGCGAAGCCGCACGCGGGCATGTTTTTCATCGGCGTGTTCGGCGCCATTCTGTTCGCCGTCTCGAACGCATCGCTGGCATACCTGGTCAAGCGTTTCATGAAGGGCACCTTCGTGCTGCAGGATCCGAACGTCATCTGGCAGGTGCCGATCGGCGTGGTCGTGCTTTTTACCGCGCGCGGCCTGGGCGACTACATTGCCAACTATTTTCCGAGCTGGGTGGGGCGGCAAGTCATCAAAAGCCTGCGCCACGATCTGTTTCAGCATTACATGCGCCTGCCGATCGGCTACTCGGATCAGCAACAATCGGGGCACCTGCTGTCCAAATTGACCAACAACATCGAGTTGGTCGCGGCGGCAGCGACCAGCGCGGCCATTTCGCTGATCAGCGATACCTTGAGCATCGTCATCTTGATCGGATACCTGTTCTACTTGAACTGGCACCTCGCGGCTTTTTGCATCGGCGCGGCGCCCGTGATCTCTTGGTTGATGCAAATCGCGAACCGCAGCTTCCGGCGTTACAGCCAGCGGATCCAAAACTCGATGGGCGACATCACGCGGGTGGCGAAGGAAGCGATCGACGCCTTGCGCTTGATCAAGATCTTCAACGCCGAGGATCACCAAACTCAGCGCTTCGAACTGGTCAACGAACACAACCGCGCATCGAACATGAAATTGGTGCGGGCCAAATCCATCAGCAATCCGGTGGTGCAATGCATAGCCGCCATTGCGTTGGGCAGCGTTCTGTTCGTTTCGATTCACCAAGTGCAAGCCGGCGACCTGACCCTGGATGAATTGTTTGGATTCCTGACGGCGCTGTTCCTCATTCCATCGCCGCTGCGCAGTCTGGTCAACATGAGCGGTCCGCTGCAGCAAGGCATTGCCGCCGGCCAAAGCGTGTTCGAGGTGTTGGATCAACCGACGGAGGGCACTGGCGGCACACGCGCGCTCGCGCGCGCCCGGGGCGAAGTCGAGTTTCGCAACGTGTTTTTTGCGTACGGGGGCGAGAAGGGCAATGTGCTAAAGGACGTGAGTTTTCACGTGCGCCCCGGTGAGACCGTGGCCATTGTCGGTCGGTCGGGCAGCGGTAAGACTACATTGGTGGGACTGGTGCCGCGATTCTACGATGTGCAGCAAGGCACCGTGCTGTTGGACGGAATCGATGTGCGCGAATATCGCCTGACGGATTTGCGTTCACAAGTGAGCCTCGTCAGTCAGGAGGTGGTGCTGTTCAACGATACGATTCGCAACAACATTGCCTTCAATGCCGTCGGCAAGACCGCGGCCGAAGTGGAGGAAGCGTCGCGCGCCGCGAACGTCATGGAGTTCGTCAACCAGCAGCCCCAGGGTCTCGACACGATGCTGACCGATCGCGGGCAGAATTTCTCGGGCGGCCAGCGGCAGCGAATTTCCATCGCCCGCGCGCTGCTCAAGGATTCGCCCGTCTTGATCCTTGACGAGGCGACCGCGGCGCTCGACAACGAATCGGAGCGGCGGGTTCAACAGGAACTGGCGCTTCTCATGCAAGGGCGCACGACACTGGTCATCGCCCACCGCTTGTCGACGGTGGAGACAGCGGATCGAATTATCGTGCTCGACCAAGGGCGGATCGTGGAGATGGGAAGTCACCGCGACTTGCTGGCGCGCGGCGGCCTCTATGCGGCACTGCATGGGATGCAGTTCAACGCTTGAACGGCGACGCACGAATGTCGGCACAAGCCTGGCTCGATAAATTCTGGTATGGCGGCGAAACGCCGCCGTGGTGGATCACCCCGCTATCCGCCGTTTACGGTGCCATCTCGAGAATGCGCCGCATCGCCTACTTACGGCATTGGGCACGATCGACGCGCCTGGCATGCCCGGTCGTCGTGGTCGGAAACTTGTCCGTCGGCGGGACGGGTAAAACGCCCCTGGTGTGCTGGCTTGCCGGCCAGTTGATCGAACTGGGATTCAAGCCGGGTGTGGTGTCGCGCGGATACGGCGGCTCGTCTCGGGCCGCGCGGCTGGTGCAAGCCGCCGATGATTCCGACCGGGTCGGGGATGAGGCCATCCTGCTGGCGCGCCGCAGCCGGGTGCCGGTCGCCACCGGGCGCAATCGCCCCGCGGCAGCCCAACTGTTGATCAATGCCGGCTGCAACATCATTGTCAGCGACGATGGGCTGCAGCACTACGCGCTGGAGCGCGACTGCGAAATCATCGTCGTTGACGGCGATCGGCGCTTCGGCAATGGGCGTCTGCTGCCGGCCGGTCCGCTGCGAGAGCCGCCGGCGCGCCTGAAGGGCGCGGACGCCATCGTGATCAACGGCGGAGATGTCGCGAGCGACGGCGCCCTGCGCATGCGATTGCTGGCAACCAGCGCCGTTGCAATGAAGTACGGCACAGCCAAACCGTTGCGCGAATTTTCCGGCCAACCGGTACACGCGATTGCGGCGATCGGCAATCCACAGCGTTTTTTCGCCATGCTGCGCGCGGTCGGCATCAGCGTCGTCGAACATCCGCTGCCCGATCATGCCAAGTTGCGGATTGACGATATTTCTTTTCCCGACGACCTTCCGGTGCTCATGACCGAGAAAGATGCCGTAAAATGCCGCGAAATAGCCGGGCCGCATCACTGGTATGTTCCGGTCAGCGTGGCCTTCGCGGCGGGCGATGCCGAGAAACTGCGAAGCATCGTGGCTAGGTCTGTGGAGATACGCGCGGCGCGCGCCTAAGGGACATATGGATAAGCGTTTACTCGAGCTGCTGGTTTGCCCAATCTGTAAAGGTCCGCTGCGCAGTATCGGCGCCGGCAATGCGCAAGAACTCGTCTGCCGTCCGGATCGATTGGCTTATGCCGTGCGCGACGGCATCCCGCTGATGCTGCCCGAAGAGGCGCGCGCCCTGAACGCCGATGATCCGCTGCTCGAAACCTAGGCCTACGTGTTTCACGTGATCATACCGGCGCGTTTTGCGGCGACTCGGTTGCCGGGAAAAGCGTTGCTGCAAATCGGCGCGCGGCCCTTGATCCAATGGGTGTGGCAGAGCGCCATCGACAGCGGCGCCGCCTCGGTGCTCGTGGCAACGGACGATGAGCGCATTCGTGCCGCGGCATTGAAGTTTGGCGCGGATTGCGTGATGACATCCGCAAATCATGTCTCGGGAACTGATCGCATTGCGGAAGCGGTGCGCGCCAAGGGATTTGCGGCCGACGACATTGTGGTCAACTTGCAGGGCGATGAACCAGGGATGCCCGGCGGCCTGGTCGCGCGTGTGGCGCAGGGTCTGCGCGATGCCGACGGAAGCGAAATCAGTACGGCGGTCGCGCCGGTGCGGTCGCTGCAAGAATTTCTCGATCCCAACTGCGTCAAGGCCCTGCGTGCCCGCGATGGACGGGCGTTGTACTTCAGCCGTGCCCCGGTACCCTGGCCGCGCGACAGCATTGCCGCCGGACGCCCGACTTCTTTCTTGGGAGCGTGGCGCCACATCGGCATTTATGCCTATCGGGTGCGCAGTTTGTTGCAGTTTGCCGCATGGCCGCCCACTCCGCTCGAATTGACCGAGAAGCTGGAACAATTGCGTGCTCTCGAGCACGGCATGCACATCCACCTGGTAACGCTCCCGGAATCACCACCCGCGGGAGTCGATACGCCCGAGGATCTCGAACGCGTGAGATCGGAACTGCAAAAATCCTAAGCGTACCGAAGGCTGGATTCCGGACGCGGGACGTCTACAGTTGCATCGCGTGGCGCAGGAAAGCGTCGCTCTTGCGCAGCATTTCCGCGCGGACGGCGGAATCCTCCAACTGATGATCGAGCTCCGGCCAGGTGACCAATTCGTGCGGCACGCCCGCGGCGGCCAAACGATCGGCCATTTCCCTCGATTGCCGAATCAGTACATTTCGGTCCATCTCGCCGTGGAATAGCAGCACCGGTACTTTGATCTTCGCTGCGTTCAGTGCCGGCGACCCTTCTCGCACGTGCGGTCCTTCGCCAACCTCCCGGCTTACCACCAAGAAATCCGACCACGCGCGGTGATCTTCCTTGAGCTGTGGCAGGTCGGTTACGGGTGCGATCGCGACCACCGCTTTAAACACACTGGAATCGACCACCGCCGACTGCAGCGCCGCGTATCCGCCATAGGACCAGCCCACGACCGCGAGCTTATCGGGATTCGCGATGCCTTGCGCAACCAGCCATCGGCCCGCATCGAGTACATCGCCAATGGCGGTCGGCCAGGAGCGAAAGCCATTTTGTTTGAAAAAGTCGTCTCCATAGCCAACTGAACCGCGAAAGTTCGGCTGCAGCACGACATAGCCGCGCGACGCATAGAATTGCGCCAGCCAATCGAAGCGCCAATAGTCGCGAGCGTTCGGGCCGCCATGCGGCATGACGATGGCGGGTAAATTCTTCGGCGTATCGACGCCGGGCGGGAGCGTCAAGTAGCCCGGGATCAGGGTGCCGTCGGCAGCCTGATAGTGGATCGGCTTGACGCTGGCCAGCTTGACGCCCTCCAGATTACCTCTCACGACCAAAAACGTCTCGAGCTGCCGCAGTTTCTTGTCGAACAAATAGTAAACGCCAGGATCGTGATCGCTTCCCGCGCTAATCAGCAGCCTGCTTTCGTCCATGCTCGAATCTGCGATACGAAGCAATTGCTGCCCCGGTAACGCCCTGGTCAGTGACGCCAACAATTTTTCAAAATCCGGATCCAGGAAATGGTAGTGCGAGAAGTCGTCGGAGTAGCTCACTCCCACGACGCGGTGACGACGGCCGATGCGATTCAATCCGCCTACATCCACGTCGGGCCGTGCATACACGAGTTCTTCTTTCAATGACCCGTCGAGCGCGACGGTGTAGAGCGCTCGACGACCATCCAATTTCTTGTAGCCGTAGGCGACATTTGCGTCATGATCCACCGCAACCGGCCTGAAGCCGTTAAAATCCTCGCCGACTATCTCTCCCATGGGCAGCCAATCGCGCGAATCGGTCTTGCGGTAGTAGTAAGCGACATTGCCCGAGTCGAGGTCGCCGAGCGCGCCGCGCCGCGATCTGACTCCCATGATGCGGATGGTGCCGCGGCCATCACTAATGTAAGTGAACGCGTCCTCACGCGGCGGCTCGATGGTTTGCGCGGCGAGAGTTTGCGTGTCGATCCGGTCGACCGCGAATCCGCGTTTTGACGAACCGATGCGGCTGCCGGTGTGGTCATCCGGCAAGTACTCGCGGGTCATCAGCACGGCGCCTTCGTCGTCGGGCAACCAATCGATCACGTTGCCGCCGTAGAGTTGCAGCCCGCGCGTGAAAGAATTGGTTCTCGTGCTGAGGACTTGCATCTTCGTGCCGTCCGTATTGACCGCGATGAGGCGAGAGGCCTGCACCGGTTCGAGCACGACGCTGCTGGCAACCACGGCGTATACGAGGCAAACGAGCCGTTGATTGGATACCCAGTCGCAGCCGCCGAGCCGCTCCGGCTTTCCCGCGGCGCCGAGGACGGGTTTGGAAGCCAGGGGCGCGCCTTTGGCCAGACTTTGAACAAACACCACGGAGCCCTGGCCGGCCGTGGGAGCTACATATGCCGCGTTCATCCCGTCGGGCGACAGGCTCAAGTACTCGACACTGGGGCGGGCGCCAAAAGCTTTTGCGGCATCGAAGGCCGGCTCAGCGCTTGAAAGAAACGGCAGCGACGCGAGCAGCAAACTCCCCGTCACGGTGGTTCGTAGTGACATCCCGGCTCCCTGCCTGCTTTTATTTGACGTGCGAATCATAATGATTGCATGGCTACAATTCAAAGATCCGCAGGTCAGACACCCTATCGCGTGCTGATGGTCTGTCTCGGCAACATCTGCCGCAGTCCCACGGCAGAAGGCGTGCTGCGGCACCTGGCCGCGAAGGAAGCGCCGGGCCTGGCACTGGAGGTGGATTCAGCGGGAACGGCGGATTATCACATCGGAGCGCCGCCTGATGCGCGCAGTCAGCGTGCAGCGCTGCGGCGTGGCATCGACATCGGCAGTCTCAGGGCCCGCCAAGTCGTCGCGGATGATTTCGCACGCTTCGATCTCATCCTGGCAATGGATGCAGAAAACCTGCGGGAGCTGCAAGCCCTGCAACCGCGCAATTCACGGGCCGCGCTGAAGCGGTTTCTCGACTATGCGCCCGAGATGGAGCTGCGCGACGTGCCCGATCCTTACTACGGCAAGGCGGCCGCCTTCGAGAAGGTGCTCGACCTGACTACCGCCGCGGCGCGCGGCCTGCTCGCTGCGTTACAGGAACGTACGTAGCAGCCAATACAAGCCGCCCGCGAGGGCGATCGACACCGGCAGAGTGAGTACCCAGGCCATCAGCAGCGCGCGCACGGTGGCCCACTGCAGTCCGGACCCGTTCGCAACCATGGTTCCCGCCACGCCTGACGAAAGCACGTGCGTGGTGCTGACCGGGAGGCCGTACATTTCAGCGGCGCCGATCGTCGCCATCGCAACGATTTCCGCCGATGCGCCCTGCGCGTAGGTCAAATGCGTCTTGCCAATCCGTTCACCGACGGTGACGACGATGCGCTTCCAGCCGATCATCGTGCCTAAGCCCAGAGCGATCGCGACGGCGACCTTCACCCACGTGGGTATGAATTTGGTGGAGTGATCGAGCTGTTTCTTGTAGGCATCGAGCGAGGCTTGGTCGGCAGCCGATACGTTCAACGACGGGGTCTTACTCATGAAGCGCAGGCCTTCACTGACCAGGTACATCTCGTTGCGGATGTTGACCATGGAACCCGGGGGAACCTTGTCCATCGAGTGGTATTGGCCGACTTCGGAACCGATGGTCTCGGTCAGCGCGCTGAGTGCGGCGACGCCCGCGGGCGTGGCTTTGCGATTGCGAACCAACTCCACGGCTGCCTGGCGCGCATCGGCGGGCGCCGGGCCTACGGCGTAGTGCGACAGCGCGGTGTGAGCCTGCGCCGAAGCCGCCATGAAAGTATTCACGTCTGCTTCATGCATGGTGCGATTGAGCGCATACGCGGTCGGCACCGTGCCGATGAGGATCAGCATGATGAGGCCCATGCCTTTTTGACCGTCATTGCCGCCGTGAAAGAAGCTCACGCCGGTGCACGTCAGGATCAGCAGGCCGCGTATCCAGAAGGGCGGCGGCGTGTTGCCGACAGGCTCCTTGTAGAGCGCCGGGATCTTTATCGCTGACTTGAGGATGGTCAGCAGCAGCCAGGCGGCGCTGAAGCCGATCAGCGGCGAGACCAACAGAGTTTCGCCGATCTTGGTCGCCTGACCCCAATCGACGCCGCTGGTGCCGGAGCCGCTCGCCGCCATCAGCTGATTCATGAGGCCGACGCCGATGATGGAGCCGATGAGCGTGTGCGAACTCGACGAGGGGAGTCCAAAATACCAGGTGCCCAAATTCCACAGAATCGCGGCGATCAGCAAGGCAAACACCATGGCGAAGCCCGCGCCACTGCTCACCTGCAATATCAATTCGACCGGCAGCAGCGAGACGATGCTGAAGGCGACGGCACCCGTCGAGACGAGCACCCCGAGGAAATTGAATCCCCCGGACCAAATGACGGCGAGGTTGGGCGACATGGAGTTCGTATAAATGACCGTGGCCACCGCATTTGCCGTGTCGTGAAATCCATTGACGAATTCGAACCCCAGCGCGATCACCAAGGCGATGCCAAGCAAAATGTAAGGATAGGCCCGGGTGTCATGCACGACTGATAAGTCATCGGCGAGATGAACGCCGGCGTATATGATTCCGCTGATGACCACCACCAAGGCGAGAAGATTGAACCAAGGGTTGGCCTTATGCGTCACCAGCTTCGAGGCCGGTTTGTCAATCGCTAAGGTCTGGTCGAGCGGGGCGGTATTGGCCATTAGTAATCCAACTGTTTTATGAGGCGCAGTCCCCATTATATAGATTCGCTTTGTGACAATTGGATGACAGCCTAGGGTCGCGCCGTGCCTTTTACCATTTCTCACACCGCCGTGGTGCTGCCTTTTTCGCGCTGGTTGGCCCGTTGGCAACTATTATCAGCTGCAACTATCGGCGCCATGGTCCCGGATTTTCGAGTATTTTTCCTTGGCATGCCGCGAGTGGAAACGCATAGCTTCAGGGCGTTGATCACATTCTGCTTGCCGGTGGGATTGATCACCTACTGGTTGTTTCAACGCTTGATCAAGTCGCCCCTCCTGGAAGTGCTGCCGGAAGGCCCCTATGCGCGCTGGCGGCCGTTTGCGGCCGAGGCGAATATCCGATCATGGCAGCAATGGCTGCGGGCCGCCGGCGGTGTGTTGGCCGGTGCCGTGACCCACTTGATTTGGGACGGATTTACGCACGACGGCGGCCGGGGAGTGCGCATGTTTCCGGTGCTGGATGACTCCATCATCGACATCGGCACACGGCATCTTCCGACCATTTATGTGCTGCAGGATCTGGGTTCGCTCATTGGACTGGCGGCCGTGCTGGCGATGCTGTGTTATGGCTTGCGGCGTGGAACTGAAGCGGCGGTGCCGAACCGGCTGATCCCGAGCCGCGAGCGCCTGGCGTGGTTGTCGATCTATGCGCTGGCGGCGGTGATTTTCACGGCGGTGCTGTATGTTTGGGCGAGGCTGGGCCAGCCGCCGACCCACTCGATTTTCATGCGAGTCTCCGGGACGGCGATTGCCAGCTTGCGCGGCCTCGCGGCCGCGCTGCTCTGCGTTAGCTTGGCGCTCGACCTAAGGCTGCGCGTGCTCCATCAGCGCTCGTCCGGCCCCGATCTTTGAACGTCGGTCGGGGCTGAGGACCAGACCACATACTTGTTATCGGTTCCGGTGCTGGCGGCCGCCGGCTCCACCACACGCACGGGCGCCGGTGGTGCCGCGGGCACCGTTTCGCGCGCCGGAGCCGGCTCAGGCGCCGAGTTCCCGGCAGGCTGCTCACGCACCTGTTCCACCGGTGGACGTTCCGCGTGGCGTTCGTACGCAGGCGTCGCCGAGGGCGGCGCGGCGTCTGCCGTTCTGGGCTCGTGTGGGCCGGCAAAGTTGTTGGCTGCATTTTGGCCCGAAGCTTGATTCGCGCCTGCGCCATTGCCTGCGTTTTCCCCGCCGTCACGTCGGCCACGGCCGCGTCGGCGCCGGCTGCGGCCGCCGCGTTCGCTGCGTTCGCCCCGTTCATTCGGTGAACGTTCGGCGTCATTGCCGGAGCGAGGTGCTTGGTCCTGGCGAGGTGCCTGATCCTGGCGAGGTGCTTGATCTTGACGAGGACCCTGATCTTGACGAGGACCCTGATCTTGACGGGGTGCCTGATCCTGGCGAGGCGCTTCGCTGCGCTGGCCGCCGGCGTTGCGCTCCGCTTGTCCCGGCTCAGGCCGGCGCGGGTTGGATTCACTGCGATTGTCGCGAGGATTGTCGCCGCGTGGACGGCCGTCGCGGCGCGGATCCCTGGGGCCGTCGCGTCGAATGTCGCGATTGCGGTCACGGTCTCCACGATCGCGGTTTCTGTCGCGGTCGCCTCCGCCGCTGCGATAGCGATCGTGGCGGACGTCGCGATGCTGCGGCCGGTCGCGTTGCGGTTGTGCCGGCGCCGCGGCCGCCTTGGCCGCCGCGCGCGCCGCAGGATCGCCAAACAACCAGTGCCAGAATCTGATCAGCGCGCCAACCTGCGGCGCAGCCTCGGCCGGCGCTTTGGGCGCCGGTACCGGCATCGGCACGATGGGTGCGGTCGAGGCGGGCAGGATGCTGGGCACCAGCGGGATATCGCCCGGCGGTTTCTTATCGCGATTGCCGATATTGGAGTCATCGACGCTGGGCTGATCCGCCAATTGGTAGCTGACGGTGCTGTTCTCCGGCAGTTCCTTTTCGTCGTCGCGAACCCGGCGCAGGGTATACGCCGGCGTTTGCATATGAGGATTCGGCACGATCACCAACGAAACCTTGTCGCGCGATTCGATCTGATTGAGCTGTTCGCGCTTCTCGTTCATGAGATAGGTCGCCACATCAACCGGTACCTGCGCCACTACGCGGCCGGTCCGCTCCTTGCGCGCCTCTTCGCCGATCAGACGCAGCAAGGCCAGCGACATCGATTCCACGCCGCGTATCGTACCCATGCCGCCGCAGCGCGGGCAGTTGATATGGGTCGTCTCGCTCAAGGCAGGCCGTAAGCGCTGGCGCGACAATTCGAGCAGGCCGAAGCGCGAGAGCCGGCCGAGCTGGATCCTCGCACGGTCCATTTTGACCGAGTCGCGCAGCATGTCCTCGACCGCGCGCTGATTGGCCGTGGATTCCATGTCGATGAAATCGATGACGATCAATCCGCCGATGTCGCGCAGCCGGAGTTGCCGCGCGATTTCCTCGGCGGCTTCCAAATTGGTATTGCGCGCTGTGGCTTCGATGTCGCCGCCGCGCGTACTGCGCGCGGAGTTGATGTCGATGGAGACCAGCGCCTCGGTGTGATCGATGACCAAACTGCCGCCCGAGGGCAGGGTGACCTTGTGCGCATAGGCCGATTCGATCTGGCTTTCGATCTGATAGCGCGTGAACAACGGCACCGGATCGGTGTAGAGCTTCAGTTTGCGCTGCGCGTCCGGCGGCATGAAGCGCTGCATGTATTCTTGCGCTTTTTGGAAGGCCTCAGGCTGGTCGACGAGACACTCGCCGACATCATCGGAGAAGTAATCGCGCAGGCCGCGCGTCACCGCATCGCTTTCCTGAAAAATCAGGAACGGGGCGGGTCTGCCGTCATTCGCGGCAACAATGGCGTCCCACGCCGTCTTGAGATTGTTCAGATCCCATTGCAATTCTTCCGTCGTGCGGCCGACACCGGCGGTGCGCACGATGGCCCCCATGCCGTCGGGGATTACCAGGCCGTTCATGGCGTCGCGCATCTGCTCGCGATCTTCGCCCTCGATGCGCCGCGATACGCCGCCCGCGCGCGGATTGTTCGGCATCAGCACCAAGAACCGGCCGGCCAAACTGATGAAGGTCGTGAGAGCAGCGCCCTTGTTGCCGCGTTCCTCTTTTTCGACCTGAACGATCAATTCTTGGCCTTCCTGCAGAAGGTCCTTGATATTGAGGCGGCCGCCGTTCGCGGGCTGGGCCCGGAAGTACTCCTTGGAGACTTCCTTCAGCGGCAGGAAGCCATGGCGCTGGGCGCCATATTCGACGAACGCCGCCTCGAGACTCGGCTCGACGCGGGTAATCCGGCCTTTATAGATATTGGATTTTTTCTGTTCCCGAGACGGGATCTCAATCGATAAGTCGTATAACTTTTGACCGTCGACTAGTGCAACTCGCAGTTCTTCTTCTTGAACTGCGTTGACGAGCATTCTTTTCATGTGCCCCAACTAAAGTGGTAGGGGCCGAGGAGAGCTTGAGAATAAAAGCCGGGGTCGTACGCAGGAATGCGGCAAAGAATAGCGATGTGCCGAACGCGAAGCACGCGGCCGGCATCAACTCCATCACTTTAAACCAAAACGTATACGGCAAGCCCGGGGCCTTGTTCTCGGTTAACCGCTTATCAGCCGCCTAAGCTCAAGATTTGAGCTTTCGCGCGTCTGTCTCATCGGCCGAGCGATGGTCTGGAGTTCCAGAACCAACTAATATGCGGCTCCCCAACGGATGGGGGACCACTGGAAACCGGTGTCTATATGCGTCACCTAGATTAGGCGTTGCCC
>Ga0209169_10001899_pt1 | contig 12720 bp, 6 predicted proteins | sample HubBroMetageWRM4_FD_188346 | JGI IMG/M metagenome (GOLD analysis project Ga0209169, IMG submission 188346) | Warmed soil microbial communities from the Hubbard Brook experimental Forest, New Hampshire - Hubbard Brook CCASE Soil Metagenome WRM 4... | ecosystem: Environmental > Terrestrial > Soil...
GCAAGCCGGTATTGGAGGAGCGCAGCAACCCGCGCGAGCCAAGCCGTACCAGGGCGGACTCGTCAATGGCCCGATTGTCGATGAGGCTCAAGCGCAGTCGCGTGGTGCATGCGGTGACCTCCGTAAGATTGCGGGCGCCGCCCAGGGCATCAACAAACGCTGTGCCGCGCGCGCCAAGCGTGAGAGGCGCGCCCGATGGGGCAAGCGTATCGTCGGCCCCGCGGCCCGGCGTCGATAGGTTCAAGCGCACGATGCAGACTCGAAATACAACGTAGTACAACACGAAGTATCCGATCCCGATCGGTATGAGCAGCAGCGGCCGCTGCGCGTGCGTGAAATTGAGCACGTAATCAAAGAGTCCGGCCGAGAAGCTGAAGCCCAAATGCACGCCGAGCGCATTCATCAGCACCATCGCGAGGCCGGTCGCGAGTGCGTGCAGACCATACAGCACCGGAGCCAGAAACATAAAGGTAAATTCCACAGGTTCGGTGACGCCCGTGAGAAACGCGGTCAATGCCAGCGACAGCAGCAGACCCGCGACGCCGGCGCGGCGCTCGGGGCGTGCCGTGTGATACATGGCGAGGCATGCGCCCGGCAGACCGAACATCATGACCGGAAAGAAACCCGACATGAATGCGCCGGCGCTCGGATCACCGGCAAAGAATCGATTCAGGTCGCCGGTGGCGCCGTGGTAATCGCCGAGGATGAACCACGCGAAATTATTCAGAATGTGATGCAGACCGGTCACGATCAGTATCCGGTTCAACACGCCGTAAGCGAACAGGCCGATCGGACCGGCCCCCAAAATCGCGTGGCTGGCCGAATCCATGCCGCGCTCGATAAAAGGCCACGTGTAGCCGATGATGACGCCGAGCACCAATCCCAAGAGCCCGCTGACAATGGGGATGAAGCGCCGGCCGCCGAAAAAACTCAAATAGCTGGGCAAAGTGATATTGCTATAGCGGTTGTAGGCTACGCCGGCGATGATGCCGGAGAGCAATCCGACCGGAATGGTGAGCTTGTCAAGCGAGTCGGGTACCGCATGCACCAAGGTCTCCGCCGCTCGCATGGTCACCACGTAGCCGACCAATGCTGCGAGCCCAGCCGCGCCGTGATTTTCGCGCGCCAACCCCACCCCGACGCCCACGGCAAACAGCAATCCCAAGTTCGCAAACACGGCCTTCCCGGCCGCCGCCATGGCGATCCAGTTCAGTAAATCCGGCTGTCCAAGACGCAGCAGCAATCCGGCAATGGGCAAAACCGCAATGGGCAGCATCAAGGCGCGGCCGAGCTGCTGAAATCCTGTGAAGCGAACATTCATTTGCGCCCTCCCCCCTCGCCGGCAGACCGCTCAACCATGCTGCGCACTTCTGCCGCCGAGGGCAACCCAAGACAGCTCTGCGCGAGCTTCTCGCAGTCAGCCATGCGCAGCGACCGGATCCGGCTTTTAAGCGCGGGAATCGCCGCCGGCACGACCGACAATTCACGAACCCCGAACCCCAGCAAGATGGGCACCGCGGTGAGATCGGCCGCCACACCGCCGCAAACGGCCACCAGCTTGCCGGCGACTTTGCCGGCGCTCGCCGCGGCCGCGATCAATTGCAACACCGCCGGATGCAACGCATCGGTGCGTCGTGCGAGATCGGTGTGGCCGCGATCCATGGCGAGCGTGTACTGGGTCAGATCATTGCTGCCGATGGACAAAAAATCGACCTCGCGCAGCAAGGCCGCTGCGGTCAGAGCGGCCGCCGGGGTTTCGATCATGGCGCCGAGCGAGATGCGCCCCTGCAGATTGAGCTCGGCCCCAATATCATCGATGACCTTGCGCACGGCGGCGATTTCCGACACGTCGGTCACCATCGGGATCAGCAAGCGCACGATGCCCTGCGGCCTCACGCACATGGCGGCGCGCAATTGCGTGCGCATGAGATCCGGATGCGATAGTGCGGTGCGTACCCCGCGCATTCCCAACGCCGGGTTCGGCTCCGGAGGCAGCGGCAGGTACAACAATGGCTTATCGCCGCCCACGTCCATCATTCTCAATATCAGGGGCCGGCCCCCTAACGCATCGGCGATGCTTTGATAGGCCGTCAACTGCTCATCTTCGGTAGGTGCCGTGGCGCGATCAATGAATAGAAACTCGGTTCGCAGCAATCCGCAGCCCTCGGCGCCGTTCTCGACGGCGGCCAACGCGTCGGCGGTGCTGCCGAGGTTCGCAAACACTTCAACCCGCGTGCCGTCCAAAGAGCGGCATTCCTCCACTGCCGCTGCGCGAAGCGCGGCGCTTCGCGCGAGCCGGGCGGCGACGAGCGTCTTGGCCTGCGCCACCGCATCGGCGCTAGGTGCCTCGTGTAGCGTACCTTTGTCGGCATCGACGATGATGGTCTGACCGTCGGGCACCTCTCGCAGCAGCGGGCCGATTCCGATCAACATCGGTATTTCCATGGCTGCGGCCAGAATGGCGACATGCGAGGTGGCGCCCCCGCCGCTCAACGCGATGGCCGCCAGGCGCCGCCGGTCGAGCGCCGTCAATTCGGACGGCAGCAAATCGTCCGCGAGCAGAATGGCCTGCTCCGGCAATGGCAGATGCAGGGGCCTTGCCTCCCCGGCCAACGCCAGCAACACATGGGCTTCGATGTCCAACAGATCATCGGCTCGCTCGCGCAGACGCGAGTCATCGAGAGACTGAAGTGTAGCGATCGAGCGCCGCGTGGCGCCGCGCCACGCGAATCCGGCGCTTTTGCCTGCGGCAATGAGTTCGTTCGCGCTGTCGTTCAATCCCGGGTCATCCAGAAACTCCAGGTGCGCCCCGATGATCTGCCGCCGCTCGACACCACCCGCGTTGCGTATGCGCTCGAGCCTCAGCCTCACATTGGCGCGTGCCCGCTCGAGTTCTTCTTGCTCGTGGAGCTCGCCGCACCCTGGCTCGCTGACCTCGATCTCGCGGCGTTCAATGCGAGTCGCGCGGCCCACGGCAAATCCGGGCACGGCGCGAATACCCGTCAGTTCGCCTGGGTGCGCGGACCGCCGCGCCGCGGGTCCCGCGGCTGCCGTGGCTGCTGTGGCTGCTGTGGCTGCCGCCGGAATGCTGACCCCGACATGCGCCGAGTCCATCCGTTCTGCTTCCGCGAGCGCGGCGAACATCTCTGCAACCGCCAGCGGCGCGCCCTCACCCTCGGCTTGAATCAACAGCTCATCGCCCCGGCGTACGCCGAGCGACATGATGCCGACGACGCTGCGCGCGTCGGTTGCCCGACCGTGCGCTCGAAGCGTGACCGAGGCGGCCGTTCCCTTGGCGCGCCGCGCCAGCAACGCCGCGGGCCGCGCATGTAGGCCCTGCAACAGCGCGACAACGACGGCACGCTCCGCACGAGCTACGGATTGCGGCGAAGACAGCGGCGGCTGCGGCGAGAGTGGCCGACGACTTGCGGCGCCGTCCACTTCGAACAGCAACTCACCCGCCCTGACTGGGCCCGGAGCGCGCCGATTCGACATCACCGCGCCGTCCGAGGTAATCACAATCGGGGTCATTAGACTCTTCGCGCCGCGCGCCACCAGGTCCAAGTCGAGGCGAATGAGTTCCTCACCCCTTTGGACCCGGGCACCCGGTTTGACGCGCGCATCAAACCCTTTGCCGCCGAGTCGCACCGTATCGATACCGATGTGAATCAGCACCTCCAAGCCATCCGGGCTGCGAATGGATACGGCGTGCGCACTCTCCGGCAGAGTCGCAATCTCCCCATCGCAAGGTGCGAGGACGACACCGCTGGTCGGATCGATCGCGAGACCATCACCGAGCATGCGGCCGGCAAAGACCTCGTCAGGCACTTCGTCCAGCGGCGCGCACCAGCCATCGAATGGCGCGAAGATCTTCTGCACCGGCCCTACTCCCCGATCTCGGCCCAGTCGAGCGCCCACAGGGGATCAAGACGCGGACGAGCAAACCGCAGGCAAATGTCGTGTCGACCCGGCAGCGTCGGCAAGCGCTGCGCCGGCAAAATCGTCACCCCCTCGCGCATCGCGGCAGGTGCGAGCGGCAGGGTGATCGGCGGCGTCTCGCACCCGTCGATGTGAATCTCGAGTTCGCCCTGCGCGCTGCGCGCATCTCCCACCCGAATCTTCGCCGCGTCGGCGCCCAGTTCATAGTTGAACGGCAACGGCGCCACGGCGGCGGTGAATCGCGGTCCTCCCGTCAGGTCGGCGCCGCGATAAATCCAGCACGGATTCATGATATCGACGGCAAACGGTGCATCGGGCCCTGCGCCTGCGCTGGGCTCGAGCAACAAGCTGAGGCCGTTGCTGCAGAGCTCAAGCTGATGGCTTGTACGCCGCGCGAGGCTGTGCGAATCCAAATGCACGGCAAGTGTGCGCGAAACCTGCGCGCCGCTCATAAATGTGGCGGCGCGAATTTGGGTGCCGGGCGGGAGGTCCAAGGGTTGCGAATAAGGCAGCGATCCAACCTGCGGCTCGCCCCCGTCAAGCGTGTAGTGAATACCCGCCTCGGGCGCGGCGCGCTTTAGTTCGGGCAGAGTCGAGAGTGTCACGCGAATCGCGTCGCCGTCGCGGGCGTACTCAGCCTCGATGCCGTACACGCTGTCGGCATAGGCGAGGCCAAAGGCGCGGTAGCGCGCGAACATCGCTGCCAATCGCTGGAGGAAATCCGGCCAGTTTCTTTGCTGCGGGGACCAGCCTACCTCTGCCAACGCCGCCGCACGCGGCAGTGCCATCCAATCGACCCGCCGCTCGGTTTGCATGTGCTCCGTCCACAGATCAGCCTGCAGCCCGAGAATGTGGTGCTGCTGTGCGTCGGCAAGCGCTGGATCGCGCGGCTCGAAATCGTACACGTCCTTCAAGGAAATTATCGACATGCGCCCCGGCGGCTCCGTCGCCAGTGGGCTCTGTCGATGATCCAAATACACCTGAGGATCCGGCGCCAACACCGCATCGTTGCCCGCGATCGCAGCCGCGTGCGCGACCGACGCGCCATGCCAGGACATCACCACCGCATCGGGCGCCAAACCAGGCTGCAGAATTTCATCCCAGCCGACCGCGCGCCGACCCTTGGCAGATAGATGGCCGCTGATTTTTTGAGTGAAATAGGTTTGCAAGGCGTTGGCGTCGCTGATCCCCAGCTGCCGCGCTCGCGCCTGTACGGCAGCCGACGCATTCCACTCATCCTTGACAGCTTCGTCTCCGCCGATGTGGATGAAACGCGACGGGAATAGCTGCATCACTTCGTCGAGCACGTTTTGCAAAAACTCGAAAGTGCCCGGTTCCAAGTTGAATAGATGCGAATGAATGCCCCATTTGGCCGAGACCGGCAATGCGGGATGGCTGTCGATGGCGCCCAACTCAGGATAAGCGGCAAGCGCTGCTTGCGCGTGACCGGGCATGTCGATTTCCGGAACGATTTGGACATGCCGGGTTGCCGCGAAGGCGACAATCTCGCGCACCTGCTGCTGGGTGTAGAAGCCCCCGTACGGTTTTCGCGTCCCGCTGCCCGGCGGCGAGGCGGGAATTCTCCACGCTCCAACCGAGGTGAGCTTTGGGTACTTGCGGATCTCCAGCCGCCAGCCCTGATCATCGGTCAAGTGCCAGTGCAGCACGTTGAGCTTGTGCCACGCCATCCAATCGATCATGGAACGCACAAAGGCCGGCGATTGAAAGTGCCTCGATGAATCCAGCATCAGGCCGCGCCAGGAATATCGGGGCGCGTCGGTGATGGTTTGCACCGGGATCAGTCCGCCGCCTGGCCGCGCCGGGAGGAGCTGCCAAAGCGTCACGGCCCCATAAAAAAGGCCTGCGGCCGTCGTTGCAGAAATGGTAATGCGATGCGCAGAAACCTCCAGCCTATAGGCCTCGGCGGCGAACCCGGGCTCGCTTCGAAATAGGATGAGCGAGGCGCCAGTTGGGACGGCGCCCTGCGACTCGACCGGCAAGGTCAGCTGGTTGGATCGCTTCCAGAGCGCACCGAGATAGCGGGCGCCCTGCAGCGCACCGGTATCACCGCCCGCCGCCCGGATGATGGTTGCCGGGCTCACCGCGAACGAACCGATTCCCGGCTCGATCTGCGCGGGTTGGGGTATCACGCCCGCCGCTCCCGCCGCCGCCGGCAACGCGCATAAGGCAAGGGCAGCGATTCTCATCGCCGCCCTTGTTCGTTGCATCATCCTCGAGCCCTGCCGCACGCTTGACACTCTACCCCATCGCCATGGGTGGCAGCGGGTCCTGCGCCTTACATCTTGAAGCGGGCGGTCAAGTAGTACTGTGAACCGTTCTTGTAGAAAGCTCGCGGCTGGTCCTGGTTCAAAGCGTAGTACTTGAGTTCCGGATTGTTGAGATTCTGCCCATCCAGCGTAATCGAGAAGTTCTGGTTGATGATGTAAGCCAGTGACGCGGAGAGATCGCCAATGTTGTACTGCGTAAAGGCAGTATTGCGGTCCAGACCGCTGTAGAACGACGACCGGTAGGTGTAGGCCACGCGCGCGCTGATGTGCGCGTTCTCGAAATAGGCGGTGACGTTGTAGGTGTCCTTCGAGGTGCCGACCAATCGATCATCGCCATTGATGGTGATGTCCGAAGTTTGCTTGCCGTCCGCGTAGGTGTAATTGGTGATAATTCCAATGTTATCGGTGAAGGCCTGTTGATAGGCGAATTCGGCGCCTTCGACCCGACCCTGCGCGTTGACCGGCACGGTCAATATATAGGGGAGCAGCGCGCCATTCGGAAATGCGCTGCTATAGGTGAAATAGCTTTTGTTCACCGAGCCGTAGCTGACGTAGTTCTTCAGGTCCATGTAGAACAAGGTTGCGGAGAGCAGCGAGTGCCGCGCGAAATACCATTCCAAACCCGCGTCAAGATTGTTGGAAAGAATCGGCTTCAAATCCGGGTTGCCGCCCGAACCGCTGCCGACCTCGCCGACCGCGCCGGGGGGCGATAAGCTCGTGAAACCTCCCAGGGCAGAGTAATCGGCGCGGGTCATGGTCTCCGCGGCGGCGAACCGGGCGATCAAGTTGGGTGCCAGGTCGATCTTCAGATTCGCGCTCGGCAAGACATCATTGTAGTCGTGCGAGGTGGGAACCCCGATGTACTGGCCAAAATCCGAGTACTGCGAACCCGGCGTATTGGCGCTGACGCCGACATAGGTCAACACGTCTTCCACCGTGTGCACGAAGCGAACGCCGATGTTTCCGGCCCAGTTGCTGCCCTTGAAGTCCGCCTGCACGAAGGCCGCGGTGTCGAACTCATGCACCTCGAACATGGAATTCCAATCGATGCGCGTCGCTGGATTGCGATTCACATTGGCCGGACTGTTGTAGGCGGCGAGTTGTGCCGGTGTCCAGAACCAAATATCGGTGGGTACGCTGCCGCCGAAATTGGTGTAGTTCGACGGATAGTTTGAGAAGGTCGTGGGATACGCCGCGGTACTCTGGCCCGCGGCGGTGGGTCCCTGGCCGATCACGTCCGCGGAGGTGCGGCCGTGGCGCTCCCAGCGAACGCCGAACTTCAGGTCCTGCCAAGCGCCATCATCGACTTTGAATGCGCCGTCGAGCTTGGCCCACTCCTCCCGATCCTTCACATCGATGTTTTGATCGCCGAATATCCAGCTGAAGGCCACCGGCACGCCGCCCGGCGTCGGGGTCGTGTTGTTGGTCGTGCCAAGATTGAAGCTGGGACCTGATCCGATCCCATTCAGGGTATAGCCCGCACCGGTACCGATGCCGGGATTGGTCTCCGAAACATTTTGATAGGGGGTCTTGCCATCGCCCCAGGAATAGCCGACCTGCCCGAGGAAACTCAGGCGATCGGTCACATCCCAGGTGGCATCGAAATTGACGAAGTTCGCCGTGGCCTGTTCGTCCGGGCGCGAAATCTGGTCGTACACGCCGTACGCCGTGCCGGCCACGGGCGCGAAGGTGGCGGAGGTCAAGGTATTTTGCTGCACGACGTAGCCAGGATTCGGCGCCTGCCCGGCGCCCGAATCCACGAAGTGCGTAGACCACAATAGGTAATTGTCGTTGACGTTGCTCGCCAGCAGCCTGGATGAAAAACCCGTCAAATCCAAGGTCAGCGCATCGTTTGGCTTGAACTCGATGTCGGCCAAACCGCCGTTGCGCTCGCGCTTTTGCTGGAACAGGGCGGCGCCGATGTCGGTCGGATATTGCACACCGGAAAGATCCGGATGCGCCACCGCAATGGCGCTGCCCGGCGCGATGGTGTCGTAACCCAACACCTCGGTTCCGTCGCGGCGCAGATGCCGGGTTTCCGAGAACAGTTGCAGCATCACGCCAAAGTTGTTCGCGTCGTTCTTCCAGTCCGCCAGTGCACTGTATTGACCATCGGTCTTGGCCGGCAGGCTGGCATACACGGCACCGGCCGAGGCCTGCAGGGTGAAGGGCTGCGAAAAATCCAACGGTTTGCGCGTGATGATGTCGACCGAACCGGCGACTCCGCCTTCGACCAACGACGCGCTCGAACTCTTTTGGACCACGACGGTGCTCACGATTTCGGAGGGCAACAGCGTGTAGCTGACGCTGCGTCCCACGGTGCCGGTTTGATCGAGCACGAACCAGTCGCCGGAGGCGATATTATGGCCGTTGATCAATGTCTGGGTCAGGCTAGGATTCGTACCGCGCATGCTGACGCGATCGTTCTCATCGAAACCGCCCTCGCTCGCGCCCATTGAGCTCGTCGTAATGCCCGGCAAACGCGACAATGAATCGGCGACGTTCTTGTCCGGCATTTTGCCGATGTCCTCTGCGGTCACAACCTCGATGAAGTCATCCGAGGCGCGCTTCGCGGCGAGCGATTCGTCCACGGATTTGCGGATGCCGGTGACGACGATTTCCTGGAGCGCATTGTCATCGGGTGCTGCTGCTGCGGCCAACGCGAACGCGGGCGGCACGAGCATTGCGACTCCCAGTGCCGACTTGACCGCTAGTGCGATCCGATTCATATAGATATCCCCTGTCCGATTCATATCGATGCCCCCTGTCCTGTCACCAATTTTGTTTAGAATCCGCTGCATCCGCCGTGTGGTCGCCGTGCGCATGCCACACCAGTTAGAACCCAATATAATACCAATTTATAAAATTCGCTAGTGCCGCGTAATAAAGACATCGAAACTCGATATTTTATGATAAAAATCAACGTTATTCACACTTCTGGACACAGTTGTTGTTCTCATAGTGGTATTTGTTTGGTATTATTTGATGACTAAACAATTCACAACGGAAGTGCCTCCGGGCCCTATGACCTCGCTCGCTAAAACCATTGGTCCTTTGGATGGTCAGGGCAATTTGCCGCTCTACCAGGAGTTACAGCGGGTCCTGCGCAAGGCCATCGACAGCCGGGTTTTGGGTCCCGACGACGCCCTGCCTTCGGAACGCGATCTCGCGGTGGATTTCGCGGTGTCGCGCATTACGGTGCGAAAGGCACTAGACGGGCTGGTTGCCGACGGACTTCTGGTCAGGCGCCAGGGCGCGGGAAACTTCGTCTCGGCGCGCGTCGACAAGAACTTCGCCATGCTCACCTCCTTCTCGGAGGACATGCGCGCGCGCGGCCGCACGCCTCGCAGCGTTTGGCTGAAGCGCGCCGCGGGCACGGTGACGCCCGAGGAAGCGCTGGCACTGCGCTTGAGTCCCGGGACACCGGTGTTTCGCTTCAATCGAATTCGCTACGCCGACGATGCGCCGATGGCGCTGGAATACGCCACCATCGTCGCCACGGCCCTGCCCTCCCTCGAGGCAGTCGATGCATCGCTGTACGAAGCGCTGGAGCGCGCCGGACACCGCCCAGTGCGTGCGTTGCAGCGCTTGCGCGCGGTGCTCATCACCTCCGACCAGGCCGACCTGTTGAAGGCCAAGGCCGGTGATGCGGGCCTGTTGGTTGAACGCTTGGGATCGCTGCCCGACGGTCGGGCCATTGAATTCTCGCAGTCGTACTACCGCGGCGACACCTATGATTTCGTCGCCGAGTTGAGCACGTGAGCGCAGAGCGTTCGCGAGCGGCTGAGCGCACGCTCATGTTTGAGGAAGCCGCGGACGCGTCCAACGCAGTGCGCGCGCAGCTGCAAGATGCAGCCACGGCGATGCGCGCAATTGGCGCAAAGCTGCGGCATCTCAATCCGCGCGCCGTGATCACGTGCGCACGCGGCAGCTCCGACCATGCGGCAACCTACGCAAAGTATCTGATCGAAACGCATGCGCAGGTGCTGACCGCCTCGGCGGCGCCGTCAGTGAGTTCGGTATATGGCGTCACGCAAGATGTGCGCGGCTGTTTGGTTCTAGCCATTTCGCAGTCAGGACGCAGTCCCGACTTGCTGGCATCCGTCGCGTCGGCAAAAGCATCCGGGGCCACCGTCCTCGCGCTCTGCAACAGCGCCGATTCGCCGTTGATGGCGGCAGCGGATCTGGTGGTCGCGCTGAATGCCGGACCTGAAAGAAGCGTCGCGGCAACGAAATCCTACCTTGCATCCCTGGCTGCGATCGCCCAGTTGGTCGCCGCATGGAAGGAGGACGCCAAACTCGAGCAGGCGTTGGCGCAGTTGCCGGATTTAATGGACCGCAGCTGGGCTCTTGACTGGTCAGCGGCGCTCGCCGAGCTCCAGTCCGCCGACAATCTCTATGTGGTGGGCCGAGGATTGGGGCTCAGCGCCGCACAGGAGGTTGCCCTGAAATGCAAGGAGACCTGCGGCATCCATGCCGAGGCATTCAGCAGCGCGGAACTCAGGCACGGTCCCTATACGCTGCTGCGCAAGGGATTCCCCGCCCTCCTGCTCGCGCAGCAGGATGGTACGCGGCCGGGCATCGAAGCTCTCGCCATTGAGCTGGGCCGCCGCGGTGTTCCGGTGCTGCTGGCCGGCGGTAACGCTGCCGGCTCGATATTGCTGCCGTCGCTCGAAGTCGCGGCAGAACTCGCGCCGATTCTGCTGGTGCAAAGCGCTTACCGCATGATCGCCTCACTCAGCGTGAGGCGCGGCCTCGATCCGGATCGCCCGCCGCACTTGCACAAGATCACGGAGACCGTGTAATGCGCACCGCACTGGTGAACGGCCGGATCCTGGCCGGCGAGGGAATCGTGAACGGGCAGACCGTGCTGCTCACCGATGGCCGCATCGAGGCCATCACGCTTGCGGCGGATCCGCGCTGCCGCGACGCCGCGAGCGTCGATCTTGAAGGCCAACTGTTGCTGCCGGGCTTCATCGATGTACAGGTCAATGGCGGCGGCGGCGTGCTGTTCAACGATGACCCGAGCCTCGAATCGATCTGCGCGATTGGCGCCGCGCATCGGCAATTCGGCACCACCGGATTCCTGCCAACTTTGATCAGCGATGATCTCGATACCATCGCGCAGGCGATCGCCGCCGTGCAATCGTCCCTCGATGCGCACCGGCCAGGTGCGCTCGGCATTCACATCGAGGGACCGTTCCTGAACTGGGCGCGCCGCGGTGTGCACGATCCGAAGCATTTGCGCCGGTTGGACAATGGCGTGATCTCCATGTTGCGCAGCTTGCGCGGCGGACGCACCGTGCTGACGCTCGCCCCGGAAATGACGACCAGCGACATGATTTCGCAATTGGCGGCCGGCGGGATTTTGATATCCGCCGGTCACAGCGATGCAAGTTATGCCCAGACAGCCGCGGCGATCGCACATGGCGTGCGCGGCTTTACGCACTTATTCAACGCGATGGCGCCGCTGACGCCGCGCGAACCGGGCATCGTCGGTGCCGCTCTCTATGACGCCAACACCTGGTGCGGAATCATCGTCGACGGGCACCACGTCGATCCAGTCATGCTGAAGCTCGCGTTGCGCTGCAAGCGTCATGATCGATTCATGCTGGTCACCGATGCGATGCCGCCCGTCGGGTCTCCGGCGACCAGCTTTGTTCTGCAAGGACGCACCATCCATGTGGTCGATGGCGTTTGCCGGGACGAGAATGGAACGCTCGCCGGGACCGGACTCGACATGGCCACCGCCGTGCGCAATACGGTGAATTTGCTGGGCTTGAGTATTGACGAAGCTGCGCGCATGGCCAGCGAGTACCCGGCGGCCTTCCTCGGCTTGGAGCACGAGCTCGGTCGAATCGCGCCGGGGTATCGCGCCAATCTTGTGCTTCTGGACGACGAATTGCGGGTGCGGCGCACCTGGGTCGAGGGCATTTCCTCCTAGGGACCGGGGCGCGCCGGCGCCTCGCCGCGCGCATAGGCGATGGCTTCATGCAGCGTGGAGAATATGCGTGCCGCGCCTACTTCTGCCGTGATGCCGTGTCGATCCAGATCGGATCTCAAATAACTGCTGACGCGGCCAAAGATGATCGTCACGTTGCGCCGCGCCATCTCGGCAATCAGATCGCGCAACGATTGTGCCGCGCTGCAATCGATGTCCGTGATCGCGCTCGCATCGATAACGAGAAAATGCACCGGCGTTGGTGCGCGCGCGACCAACGCGCGCACTTCGTCGGTGAAGCGATTTTGGTTGGCGTAAAACAGATCCGCGCCAAAACGATAGACGATGAGTCCGGGTTCGGTAACCTTGCCCGGCTGCGCCGGCACCGTCACCCACGGCCCGTCGCCATTCGCTTCCAGCATCATGGTGTGCGGGCGATAACTGTGACGCACATGCCGGAACAGCGACAGCGCGATCGCCAGCAAAATTCCCTGCTCGACCCCGAGCGCCACCACGGCGGCCGCGGTCGCGACGGCCAGATAGTACTCGCCG
>Ga0209169_10001900_pt1 | contig 12720 bp, 8 predicted proteins | sample HubBroMetageWRM4_FD_188346 | JGI IMG/M metagenome (GOLD analysis project Ga0209169, IMG submission 188346) | Warmed soil microbial communities from the Hubbard Brook experimental Forest, New Hampshire - Hubbard Brook CCASE Soil Metagenome WRM 4... | ecosystem: Environmental > Terrestrial > Soil...
GTCCGGGCCGATCGACGAGGTGTTCACCGCGAAGAACCTGTCCAAGACCTTCGGCATCCAGCTGGAGATCGAGCACAGGCAGTCACGCTGGACCGCCCGCGCGCGCTTAGCGAACGCCGGCGGTAACACTGAGTTGTCCGCTACTGGCTGAACTCGCTTACGGTCGGTACCGTAGCAATCAGACCCGGAAGCAGCGAACTCCCCAGAAAACCGGCCCGGGCGCAAGAGCGGAGCAGCCATGAGCACTCTGGTCGCGACCATCCTGCTCGTCGTCATCATCGCGTTCATCGTCGTGGTGATCGCCAGGTCCGTCCGGATCGTCCCGCAGGCCAGGGCTGGCATCGTCGAGCGGTTCGGCCGCTACCACCGGACGCTGCACGCGGGCCTGAACATGGTGACGCCGTTCATCGACCGGCTGCTCCCGCTCATCGACCTGCGCGAGCAGGTCGTCAGCTTCCCGCCCCAGCCCGTCATCACCAGGGACAACCTGGTGGTCGCCATCGACACCGTGATCTACTTCCAGGTCACCGACGCCAAGGCGGCGACCTACGAGGTCGCCAACTACATCACCGCGGTCGAGCAGCTCACCGTGACCACGCTGCGCAACGTGGTCGGCGGGATGGACCTGGAGACCACGCTGACCTCGCGGGACCAGATCAACCACGAACTGCGGCGCGAACTCGACGACGCGACAGGCAAGTGGGGACTGCGAGTCAGCCGGGTCGAGCTGAAGGCCATCGAGCCGCCCACGTCCATCCAGGACTCGATGGAGAAGCAGATGCGCGCCGACCGCGACAAGCGCGCCGCCATCCTGTCCGCCGAGGGGTCCAAGCAGTCCGCGATCCTGACCGCCGAGGGCGAGCGCCAGGCGGCCGTGCTCAAGGCACGCGGTGAGTCCGAGGCGGTCGTGCTGCGGGCCGAAGCGGATGCCAAGGCGCAGGCGGCGCGGGCGCGCGGGCAGGCCGAGGCCATCACCACCGTGTTCAGGGCCATCCACGAGGGCAACCCGGACCAGCGCCTGCTGGCCTACCAGTACATGCAGATGCTCCCGCAGATCGCCCAGGGCGACGCCAACAAGCTCTGGATCGTGCCGAGCGAGATCGGCAAGGCCCTGGAGGGGATCGGCGGCCTGCTCGGCGGGGCGCGGTCCGTGGCGGAGGCCCCTCCGACGGCCGCCGCGGCACCGGTCCCTGTTCCTGTTCCGGTGCCGGTGCCTGTTCCGGTCCCTGCTCCTGTTCCGGTGCCTTCGGAACTGGCGGCGTCAGGGCCTGGGCCGCAGCTCGACCCGCCGGTCGGCCGTCACGCGAGTTTCGAAGGATGGCTGACGGGCGGTGGCGGGCCCGTGTATGACGGTTCCGTCGGCGATCACGAAGGTGGACCCGTGCCAAGGGCAGGCAACGCAGGCGGCCCCCCGCTCGACGACGATCCGGCCCTGGTGCAGGGGCCCGCCTAGGTGCGAGCACCGGTCTGACAGCACGCTCACCTCGGTACCCTGCCGGTAGACGAGCAGCGACAGGTAGCCGAGCTGGCGGCGCACCGCGCGCCGGTCCGGCAGTTCGGCGAGCGGGCCAAGGTCGTGCCAGCCGAGCCCGGACAGGTGGCTGACCTGCTCGGCGTGGTTCGCGCCCGCGCCGAGCCGCAGCGCAAGGTGCCCGCCCAGATAGGACCCCGCGGTGGCCACCGCGAGCCCGCACCCGGACAGCGCCCGCCCGTATCCCGGCCGTCCGCCGGCCCGGGCCGCCAGCGAGCCGAGGAACAGCACCGCCGCCCCGGTCTGGCACGCCGCGTGCACCAGCCCGACCCGCTGCTGCCCGGTGTGCAGCGCCGACCAGTCGGCGAGCCCGGTGGCCAGCGCGGGCACGGTGCCGGCGATCCCGGTCCCGATCAGCACCCGCGAGGCCCGGTCCGAGCCCCGGAACAGATCCAGCAGCACCGCCGACGTCCAGCAGCCCAGCGGCAGCCGGACAAGCGCCGGATGGGCCGGCTGCCCGAACGGCACGCCGTGCAGCGCGTCCGTCCGCGCCCCGGCCGGCAGCGCTCTTACCACGCTGTCTGACAGCCCGCGCACCGCCGGATCGAGCACGTGTGCCCGCTCCACCCGCTCCGCGATGGCCGCGGGCCGCCACGCCCTTGAAGGCTTGCGCCCCTTCAGGGCCTGCCTGACGCTCACCAGGGATTGCCGCACACCCAGTGCCTTACCCCGCCGAGCGCATGCCCTATCTCCCCCCGAACCCGGAATCTGCGGACTTACCCGCGCTACGGCTTGAAGCGGTAGCCCATGCCCGATTCGGTGAGCAGGTACCTCGGCCTGGACGGCTCGGGTTCGAGCTTGCGGCGCAGCTGGGCCAGGTAGACGCGCAGGTAGTTGCTCTCCGTCTCGTACGCGGGACCCCATACCTCGCGCAGCAGCTGCCGCTGCGACACCAGCCGGCCGCTGTTGCGCACCAGGATCTCAAGCAGCTGCCATTCGGTGGGCGTCAGCCGGACGTCGGTGCCCTCGCTGCGGATGACCCGCTTGGCCGCGAGGTCCACGGTGAAGTCGGGCGTCTGCACCACCGGCTCGTCCGGCGCCGGTGACGCGCGGCGGACCGCGGCGCGCAGCCGGGCCAGCAGCTCGTCCATGCCGAACGGCTTGGTGACGTAGTCGTCGGCGCCGGCGTCGAGGGCGGCCACCTTCTGGCTCTCCTGGCCCCAGGCGGACAGCACGATGATCGGGATCGACGTCCAGCCGCGGACGCCGTGGATCACCTCGGTGCCGTCCATGTCCGGCAGGCCGAGGTCAAGGATGATCACGTCGGGTCGGTCGCGAGCCGCCGCGGCGAGCCCGGTGCTGCCGTCGATGGCGGTGCTGACGTCGTATTTGCGGGCGCTGAGGTTGATCCGCAGCGCCCGCAGGATGGACGGCTCGTCGTCGACGACGAGCACACGTGTCATGACCCCGCGCCAAGGGCGGACTTGTCCGCCGCCGCCGCGGGCAGCGCGATCCTGACCGTGAGCCCGCCGCCCGGGGTGTCCTTCGCCATGATGCGCCCGCCCATGGCCTCGGCGAAGCCCTTGGCGACCGCCAGGCCCAGGCCTACCCCCGGATAGCGGTCGCCGATGCGGGTGAACGGCTCGAAGATGCGCTCTTTCTGCTCGTCGGGGACGCCCTGGCCGTGGTCGACGACCTCGAGCAGCACCACGTCGTCGGCGAGTTCCGCGTGCAGCTCGGGCGGGCGGGCGGCCGGCGAGTGCCGCAGCGCGTTGGAGAACAGGTTGGCAAGCACCCGCTCGAGCAGGCCGGGATCGGCGAGCACCAGCGGGAAGCCGTCGGGCACCGCCATCTCGAGGCGCAGGCAGTCATCGAGCCCGAGCAGCGCGGCGGGCGCCACCTCGTCGATCGCGGTCGGGCGCAGGAACGGCTGTAGCGACCCGGTATGCAGGCGGCTCATGTCCAGCAGGTTGCCGATCAGGGCGTCGAGCCGGTCGGCGTTCTGCTCGATCGTCGCGAGCAGGTCGGCCTGGTCGGCCTCGGACCATTCCACGTCCGTCTGCCGCAGGCTGCTGACGCTGGCCTTGATGGACGCGAGCGGCGTCCGCAGGTCGTGGCTGACGGCGGCGAGCAGCGCGGTCCGCATCCGGTTGCCCTCGGCGAGCGCCTCGGCCTGGGCGGCCTGGATCCGCAGCCGTTCCCGGTCAAGCGCGGCCGCCGCCTGGGCGGCGTAGCCCGCAAGCAGCGCGGGCGTGGCCGAGACGGCCTGCCCGGTGACCAGCAGGGTCAGGTCATCGCGGATGTCGATCCGGGAGGCCGTGGGAAGGCTGCCGTCGACGCGGCTTGATGCGGCCCGTATCCACCGGCCCGCCACCCTTTCCTGCAGCTCGGCCTTGCCGCCGTGGCTCCTGGTGAGGTGGTCGAGAACGGCGGCGGGCGAATCCGCTCCGCCGAGGACGGTCTGCGCGAGCTCGAGCAGCGACGCCGCCTCCTCCCTGGCCCGCGCGGCCTGGACGGCGCTCCTGGCGGCGAGGTGCACGACGCTGCTCACCGCGACCGCGACCGTCACGAAGAGCAGCAGGGCGAGCAGTTCCCTCGGCTGCTGGATGGTGAACGTGTGGATCGGCTCGGTGAAATACCAGTTGAGCAGGAGGCTGGAGGCAACCGAGGCCAGGACGGCGGGCCAGAAGCCGCCGATGACCGTGATCGTCACCACCGCGACGAGGTAGACGAGCAGGTCGTCGGCGAGGTTCAGGTGCGCCCGCGAGGCCGCGAGCACCACGGTGAGCAGCGGGAGCAGCGCGGCGGCCAGCAGCACGCCGGCCAGCCGGCGCCTGGTGTCGATCGCGCCCGCCTCCCCGGCGCCCGCGTCGGCCTCGGCCGGCACCTGGCCGGGCCTGGCACCCTGCGCACCATCGGAAGCCCGACCGGAAGCCCGACCGGAGGCTCCGTCAGAGGCTCCGTCGGAGGCTCCGTCGGAACTGGAGCGGGCGGCGCGCATGCTCGTATAGGTACCCATACTCACCAGTGTGAGACGTCGGAAGTACCACCGGAACACCAGGCCAAGACATGCGCCGGCGAGCGCGCTTGCGCCGGTGGCGATGGCGGCGCGGACGGCATCGGGCCCGGTCAGCCGCAACTGCGCGTAGGGCGGGTGCGAGAAGCCAACCGTGGTGAGCCAGCCGATGCCGGCCAGCATGATCGACGCGACGGGTTCGGCGACGAACGACAGCACCCCGGCCACCGCCGCGCAGGCGATGAGCACGCCGGTCGCCGACAGGCGCCCGTGCAACGCGGCGGCCACCGTGCCGACCGCGAGGAAGGCGGCGAAGCCCGCCGGCAGGGCGAAGGGCGCCTGGAGCCGGGGCGGTCTATAGCTGAGTGTCATCAGTTACATTCGACAGCCGCGTTCGGCCCGCCTTGAACCATCTTTATGAATCCTTAACGACCGGCCCGGAAGGCTTGACGGGACGCTAACGCTGGCCATCGCCGCTGGCCCGTAGCCTGATCGACTAGTGCAGGTTACGGGAACGGAAGGGCGGTAACTGGTGGCCGTACGCAGGGCGGCTGGAGTTCTGGACGGCGGGCCGGGGACCGACCTGCCGGAGAGCTTCTGGTACAACGCGAAGCGCCGGCTGCTGGGCCCCCCGATGGTCAACGCGGAACTCCGCGAACAGCGGCTGTCGAAGAAGCTCGCCCTCGGCGTGCTGTCCCCGGACGGCATCTCCTCCTCCGCCTACGGCACCGAGGAAATCCTCATCGAGCTGATGCCGCTGTTCGGCGTGGCCGCGTTCGCGGTGATCCTGCCGATGACCGGCGTGATCTTGTTCGTGATGCTGCTCGTGGTGCTCTCCTACCGCGAGGTGGTCACGGTCTACACCCGGGCCGGCGGGTCCTACGTGGTGGCCAGGGAGAACTTCGGGCCCAGGATCGCGCAGGTGGCCGCGGTCGCCCTGCTGATCGACTACGTGGTCACGGTGGACGTGCAGGTCGCCGCCGGCACGGCCGCGGTGGCCTCCGCGGTCCCGGCCATCGGCCCGTACGTGACGCCGATCTCGATCGGCATCATCCTGCTGATGTGCTACGGCAACCTGCGCGGGATCCGCGAGGCAGGCAAGATCTTCGCGCTGCCCACCTACCTGTTCACGGTGGCGGCCGTGCTGATGATCGTCGTCGGGCTCACCCGCGAGATCGTCGGGAACCTCCCGCAGCAGAACATCCATCACGTGGCCGGGCTGTACAAGATAGGCGGGGGGACCACCGGGATAGCCGCCCTGGTCGTCATCTACACGCTGCTGAAGTCGTTCGCCAACGGCGGCTCGTCGCTGACCGGGATCGAGGCGGTCTCCAACGCCGTCAGCGCGTTCAAGCCCCCGGAGGGCACCAACGCGCGCAAGGTGCTCGTGACGGAGGGCATCATCCTCGGCACCCTGGTCGCCGGGATCTCCTGGCTGGCGCACCTGACCCACGCCGCCCCGCACCTCAGCGGCTACCCGACGGTGATCGCCCAGGAAGCCAACCTGGTGTTCGGGCACGCCGGGCACATCATGTTCTTCGTGGTCCAGGCCGCGACCGCGCTGATCCTCTACACCGGCGGCAACACGAGCTTCAACGGCTTCCCGTTCCTGACCAGCTTCGTCGCCGAGGACTCGTTCCTGCCGCGGTGGATGATGAAGCGCGGCCAGCGGCTGGTCTTCTCCAACGGGATCATCGTGCTGACCGTGGCGTCCGTGGCGCTGATGATAGCCGTCACCTCGAACGTGAACCGGCTCGTCCCGTTCTACGCGATCGGCGTGTTCACCGCGTTCACCATGGCCGGGTTCGGCATGGCCAGGTTCCACACCAGGGTCAAGGAACCGGGCTGGCGGCACAAGCTGGTGATCAACTTCTCGGCCGGGGTGCTCAGCGCCATCGTGGTGGTGATCTTCGCGGTGGTGAAGTTCACCGAGGGCGCCTGGCTGATCGTGATCATCTTCCCGATCCTCGTCTTTGCCCTGATCAGGCTCAACAGGGAGTATCGCGCTGAGGCTTCGGTGCTGCAGCGCATCGGGAGCCGGCGGGCGGCGGGCGTCGCGCCGCCGCTGCCGAACTACACCCGGCGGGTGGTGATCGTCTTCGTGGACGACTTCGACCTGTCCACGATCGCCGCGCTGCGGTACGCGCGGAGCCTGCGGCCCACCACGATCCGCGCCGTGCACTTCGTGATCGACACCGAGCAGGCCGAGCGGCTGCGCATCGCCTGGCAGCCGGAACGCGGCGTGCCGCTTGAGTTCATCGACTGCCCGGACCGCAGGCTGGGCAGGGCCGCCGGCGACCTGGCCAGTGAGGAGGCCGCGCAGCCGGGTACCCAGGTGACCGCGATCTTGCCCAGGCGCAGCTTCTCGCCCCTGCTGGGCAGGCTGCTGCACGACAGGACGGCGGACAAGATGGCCGGCGTGGTGAGCCGGGTGCCGAACGCGGCGGCCACCATCATCCCGTTCGACGTGCAGAACCGGATTCGCGTGCTGCAGGAACGCCAGGCGGAGGCCAGGGAGGGGCTGCCCGGCCAGGCCGTCCTCGCCTCGGTCGACGGCGGGCAGAAGCCTGCCATGCAGCAGCCTGCCGTGCAGCAGCCGGCCGGGCATCAGCCGGCCGCCGAGCCGCTGCCCGGCGCCGGGACCTACGACCGGCCCACGCCATCGCCCGGCATCAACCCGATCGGCTCGCTGCACCAGCCGGGCAAGGCCACCGTGGAGGGCCGGGTCCGCGTCGTCGAGATCCGGCCGGTGGAACGGAACTCCGTGCTCGTCTGCGAGATCTCCGACTCGACCGGAGACCTCACCGCGATGTTCTACGGCCGTTCCAACATCCCCGGCCTGATGTGCGGGTCCCGCGTCCGGTTCCGCGGCCCGGTCGGCATCAAGAACGGCGCCCCGGTAATGATCAACCCGGCCTACGAGCTCCTGATCCCGGGCACGGGCGCCAAGGACACCGAGTAACCCGCCCAGCACAGAGCATCCAGCACAGAGCATGAGGCCAGAACCGGATCAAACGGACGGGAAGAGCAGCTCGTACGCGGGATTGATCATCACCGGATGCCCGTTCTTGAGGCCCACGGACCCCCGGAACCGCACCCGCGCCCCGCAGACGATGCCCGGAATGTGCGACCGCCCGTAGAACATGGCGGTGAGCTGGCCGGTCCCGTCCGACACCTCACACGACAGCACCGAGTTCCGCTCTACCGGCTTGATCTCCACGACCCGGATCCGGCCCTCTACCACGGCACGCCCAGGCTTGGTCAGCGAGCCGATCGGCACGATCTCGCCGTCGGCCGGCTCGTCAACTCCCGCCGGATGCTGGCCGTTTCCGGTCGGCTGCGCTCCCGTCACCAGGCCGTGCACCGCGGTCGCGGCCGGCGCCCCGGCGCCGTCCGCCGCGTGCCTGGCCGCCACGTCGGCCTCCTCGGACCTGACCTGCTGGTCTACCGCGCCGGAGATGACGGCGGCCGCCCTGGCCTGGCGTTCCTGCAGCACCCGGACCCGGCTGCCGACGTCGTAAGGAACGATCGTGGCCGCCGACCGCGGGATCCGGTTCACCACCGCGGCGATCTTGTCCGCGGTCCTGTCGTGCAGCAGCCGGCCGAGCAGGGCGGAATAGCTGCGCCTGGGCAGCACGACGGTCACGTGCGTCTCGGGGTCGGCGGCCTCCCGCTCGACCAGCTCGGCTGCCGCCCTGGTCAGCCTGCGGTCCGCTACGTCGATGAAGTCCAGCGGGACGCCGCGGTCGGCGCGGGTCCACTTCTCCCTGAGCTTGTCGGCGCGGACGTTGTCGATGACGAAGTGCACCGCGCGGATCGAGGTCGGCCGGGTGCTCCGCGCGTACCGCAGCGCGGCCAGCGTGGCCAGGTCGAAGTGGTCCACGAAGACGAACACGGTGCGACGGCTGTAGCGCGGTGGCGGTGGCGGCTGGCTGCCGCTGATCGTCTCGAGCACCTCGGTCTCGTCGCGGTACTCGCGGTTGAGCCGGATCAGCGCCGGGACCAGGACGACGAACAGGACGATGACCACCCAGGCGCCCTCGGTGAACTTCACGACCGCGAAGATGGCCACCACGATCACGGTCATCACGCCGGCCGAGAAGTTGATGATCATCCGGCGCCGCCAGCCCGGCGTCCGGTGCCTGCTGTGGTACTTGGCCATGCCGAAGCCGGCCATCGAGAACGCGGTGAACACGCCGATGGCATACAGCGGGACCAGGTTGTTGACGTCCGCGTCCTTGATGATCAGCAGTGCCGCGGACGTGATGGTCAGCAGGATGATGGCGTTGGAGAAGACCAGCCGGTGCCCGCGCTTGAGCAGCCACCTGGGCAGGAACGAATCGCCCGCCACGTAACTGGTCAGGAACGGGAACCCGTTGAAGCTGGTGTTGCCGCCGGTGTACAGGATGAGCATGGTCGCGGCCTGGACCAAGTAGAAAAGAGCCTGCCCCACGAAGGTATGCCCGAAGACGAGCTTGGCCTCCTGGGCCAGCACGGTCGGGTAGCCGAGCTTGTACGGCGTGGCGTGCGTGGCGTGCGCCAGCCAGGAGATGCCCGCCACCAGGGTGCCGAGGATCGCACCCTCGGCGATGAGGACCTGGCGCGCGTTCCGGCCCTCCGGCGGCCGGAACGCGCCCACGGCGTCCGAGACCGCCTCGATGCCGGTCAGCGACGCGCCGCCGTTGGCGAACGCGCGGAGCAGGGTGAAGATCATCACGCCCGTGATCAGCCCGGCCGAGCCGGAGCCGAAGTGGTAGGCGCCGTGCAGCGTGGCCGTGTCGACGGGCCGCAGGTTCCCCATCACCTCGCGGACCAGCCCGACGACGATCATCAAGATGACCGCGCCCGCGAACAGGTAGGTCGGCACCGCAAAGGCCCGGCCCGCCTCCTTGATGCCCCGCAGGTTCCCGAAGCACATGAGCACGACCACGCCGAGGCAGATCTCAAGCTTGTAGGGCCCGATCCCGGGGAAGGCAGAGGCCACCGCGGCCGTGCCCGCAGCGATCTGGACCGCCACGGTCACGACGTAGTCGATGAGCAGCGCGACCGCGCACACCTGGGCGATGCGCGGCCCGAAGTTCTCGCGCGCCACCACGTAGGATCCGCCCGGCCTGATGTAGACCATGACGATCTCGCGGTAGGACAGCAGCACCAGCACCATGACGAACAAGATGACCAGCGTCATGGGCAGGATCAGGCTGAACGCGGCCACGCCCATCGCGGGCACCAGCACGATCAGGATCTCCTCGGTGCCGTACGCCGAGGAGGAGATCCCGTCCGGGGACAGCACGCCGAGCGCGAGCGGCTTGGACAGCCGCTGCTCGCCGAGATCCTGGTTGACCAGCGGCGGCCCGAGCAGCCGGCGCTTTGTCGAGTACCAGAATGTGTCGGGCAGGCCGCCGCTCCTCTCGAGCAGCGCTGCTGCCTTCCGCGTAGCCACTGGTCTGCGCCTTTCGTCCGCTACATCTGATTGGGGCGGCAGAGACTTAATACCATCACATTCGGTGTGCCGTAACCATCGGCCGCACACCGCGTGGTCCTGGCGGTCGTCGTGGCCTACCTGGGAAGGAGTACCCGGTACATCGCACGTTCACCCGCCCCGCCGTGATTACCCCGGACGGCGTGGTGATATCCCGAACTTCCCGGGAAGACTAACGATCCGAGCAAGGCAGGTTCCCATGACCACTACACCGGCCGGGCCGCAACGTTCCCCCCGGCCCCAGGCGGCCGACAAGGCCACGCTGCGGCTGTCCCGGCTGCTCAAGCGGCCGGTATCGGATCGTGGCGGCGAGTCGATCGGGCGGCTTGCGGACCTTATCGTCCGGCTGCGGGGAACCGACTACCCGCTGGTCACCGGCCTGGTGGCCGCGGTCGGCGGCCGGGAGATCTTCGTGCCCATCGACCAGGTGAGCGGCTTCGACGGCGACCCGCTGCGGCTGTCAAGCGCGCGGCTGTCCCTGCGCCGCTTCGAGCGCAGGGACGGCGAGGTGCTGCTGTCCGCCGACGTGCTCGGCCACCGGCTGATCGACGTGGCGAACGCGCGCCTGGTCCGCCCCGCCGACCTGGAGCTCGTCAGGGACGGCGCGGAGTGGGTGCTCGCCGGGGTCGACACCCGGCGGCGCCCGCGACGGCCGTTCGGCCTGATCGCACCGCCGCGCGCCGGGGCCGGCAGATTCCGCGACTGGCACGACTTCGAGTGGCTCATCGGGCACGCGGGCAGCGCGCCGCTGCGCGGGCCGTTCGCCCGCATCCGCAGGCTGAAGCCGGCCCAGATCGCCGACCTGCTTGAGGACGCCTCCAAGGAGGAGGAGACCGAGATCCTCGGCCGGGTGCACGCCGACCCCGAGCTCGAGGCGGACGTCTTCGAGGAACTCGACGAGGACCTCGCCATCCGCCTGCTCGGCGCCAGGACCGACGCGGAGATCGCCGCCGTAGTGGCCCGGATGCGCGCGGACGACGCGGCGGACGCGATCGCCGAGCTCCCGCAGCGGCGCCGCCAGCCGGTGCTTGACCTGCTGCCGGGCGGGCAGCGGACCAAGGTGCTGACCCTGATGGGCTTCAACAGCACCAGTGCGGGCGGGCTGATGGGGATGGACTTCGTCGCCCTGCCGAGCATGGCCACCGTCGCCGAGGCGATAGCCCGGGTCCGCGACGCCGCCGCCCTCCAGCCGGAGGCCCTGACCAGCGTGCACGCCGTCGACAAGGACGGCGGCCTGCGCGGCGTGGCCCGGCTGGTCACCCTGGTCCAGTCCGATCCGGCGGACAGGGTGATCGACGTGTCCGACACCGATCCTGTCCGGGTGGGCGCGGACACCGACATCACCGACGTAGCCGTGCTGATGACCGACTACAACCTGATCACGATCCCGGTCGTCGACGACGAGCGCCGCCTGCTCGGCGTGATCACCGTCGACGACGTCCTCGAGGTCGCGCTCCCCGAGGACTGGCGCCGCCGCGAGGCCGCCCAGCCCCCCGACGCCCATCGCGGTGAAGCCCCGTAACGGCACGCAGGCCCTCGTAGCGCCCCGGTCGCCCCGCGAGCACCCCCCGTAACATCTCCCGACCTGTTTACTCAAAGTCCCGCTTTGATCACTCAAAGTAGGTTATTCTCACGCTTCGAATTCAAACAACTTCAGAACGTGAGAAGGGTCGACTCATGTCCGAACGTCACTGGCCGCATCCCGTCCCGGCCACCTCAGCCCTGGCCACCTCCGCCCTGGCACTGATGACCACCGTCGCCGCCTGCGGCTCCGCGGCCACCGGCACCGCACGGCCGGCCGGGATGACCGTCGCCACCGAGCTCAACGCCGACACCCCCAGCGAGCTGCGCGCCGCCCTGCTGCCCGAGGTGGACGGCGCGCGCCCGGTTGCCGCCGCCGAGGCCGGCGTCTACGCGACGCTGCCGGACGTGCAGACGAGCCGCCAGACCACGGCGGGCGTCACGGTCCAGCCGCCCAGGTGCGCGCAGGCCACGATGACCGCGTTCGGATCGCCCGGGTTCTCGGCCGCCCCGGCCGCCGTGGTGACGTTCCGCGTCGGCCGTGACGGCGTGTCCGAGGTGCTGGTCTCCGCGCCGCCGCGGCTAGCCGAAACGGCCCTCGGCGGCCTGCTGCCCGCGGGCTGTGACAGGTACACCGCCACCGTGGACGGCGAGACGTTCGGCTACCGCGCGAAGGAGGTTCCCCTGCCCGGCCTGGCCGAACAGGCGCGGGCGCTGAACGTCCGCGCCACCGGCTACGCGGACGTGGACATCTGGTCGGTGGTGTACCGGGCCAGCGGCTTCGTCGGCGCGATCACGATGGTGGGCCCTGATGCCACTGAGCAAGGCGTGAAGCAACTGGCGATCCAGGCCTACGCAACCGCGGACCGGGTGCTGTCGGGCGTTTGACCGCCGGTGCCGGGTGGATGCCAGACTGGAGCCATGACCGACGCCTCGCCACGCTTCCGTCCGGTGCTCGACAGCTTTCCCGGCTACCAGCCGGGCCAGACGCCGGCCAGCACGACAGGCAGAACGCACAAGCTCTCGTCCAACGAGTCGCCCCACGGCCCGCTGCCCTCGGTGGTCGAGGCCATCGCGGAGGCTGTGCGCTCGGTCAACAGGTACCCGGATAACCGCGCGAACGCCCTCACCGAGGCGATCGCGGACCGGCACGGGGTCCCGGCGCGGCACGTCGCGGTTGGCTGCGGCTCGGTCGGCGTGGTCCAGCAGCTCCTCGAGGCGGTGGGCGAGCCG
>Ga0209169_10001903_pt1 | contig 12708 bp, 6 predicted proteins | sample HubBroMetageWRM4_FD_188346 | JGI IMG/M metagenome (GOLD analysis project Ga0209169, IMG submission 188346) | Warmed soil microbial communities from the Hubbard Brook experimental Forest, New Hampshire - Hubbard Brook CCASE Soil Metagenome WRM 4... | ecosystem: Environmental > Terrestrial > Soil...
GAGGCCAAGATCGAAGCGCTTGCCGTTGTACATCGAAAAAATATTGTGGAAGAAAGGATCTTCGTTGGGGAACTGCGCGGTCTGCCCGACTTGCACGACCAGCAAATGCGGGCTGAACGTCTTATCGTGCTGCACAATTTGCGGTGGAGGCCCGGCCTTCGCGGCCGGAGTGGTGCCATCGAGCGGCGATAGCCACACGACCACCTGCGACAGATCCTGCGCGTGAGCGTGAGCACCGGCCGAGCGCGTAATCGTAACGTCAGCCGTCACGGGCGGCGGCGCCTGCGCGCGGGTGCACACCGGCGCGGCTGCAAAGAGCAGCGCCATCATCGCAAGACCGGGGCGGGTTCTGCGGCTGGGTCCGGCTTCCGTCAAAAGATGTACCCCACGCTCAAGCCAATCTGGTTCGCGGCGTCGTAATTGCCATCGAGATTGTACGTCTGCAGGCGCCGATACTCGACCGAGAACAGCACGTTTGAGCGGACATGATAGATGAAGTTGGCGAAAGCGGTGAGATTTCGTGGGTGCAGCGGCCCGTAATAATAGATGCTCGCCGGATACTGGCGCAGTTCGCTCGCGAAGGGGTTGTCGTCGCCAAACGCGAAGTTCATTTCGAAAAACGATTTCGGCTTCACTTTCAGCTGCACCCAGCCGCCCATCGAATCGAGCCCGTGAATCACCGTGGTGGGATCCATGAAGTTGCCGGTGAGCAAAATCGTCTGGCCCACGCCGCCGCCGAAACCGCCGATTCCGCGGCCTCGATAAAATTCGCCGGTGAAATCGAAGTATTGCCCGAGAGGAACCGTTACGTCGGCCATCCCGGCCCAACCGTCCACATTGCGGCTGAAATACCAATTCTGCCGGCCGTAGTATCCGGCGGCGCCGAGAGTCAGGTCGCGGCCAAACACTTTGTGGCTCCAAGCCGCGCGCACGGCGTAAGCCGGCTGGCCGGTCTGCTCGCCGGGCGTCGCCTCGCGATCGGACTGCGAGAATGGCGGCGTGCCGGTGACGGAATCGAGAATGCCCGCCTGCAACAGCAGCTTCGAATTGTTGGTGAGCTGCACGCGATGCTCCACGCGGATTTGCGGCGTCCACGCCCACAAATTGCCGGAGTAGGAAAGCGCGGGAATCGCGAGCGACGAAAGCGAAGTGGGCGAGAGCGGCGCGAAGAACAGCGAGTCTTGCCCGGCGACGATCGACGTATTGTCCCAGTCCATCCTCACGATGCCGGTGCGCAGCCGCGGAATTCCCATCAACGCGCCGTTCGGCTGATCGGCGAATCCGCCGCTGAAATCGAAATTGATGCTCGCGCTGGTGCGCGCCCCCGCGATTTCCGGGCCGAATGCCTCGAGGCCGATTTGCGATTGCCGCAGCGATCCCGCGAAGGAATTCGTCGTGCCGCCGGCTTCGGCAGGGACCGCGGTTTCGGGGAAGTCGAGATTGTTCACGTTGCCCACGGTCTCAAACGTATTCATCAGCACGATGCCGGTCAGGCGCACGCGATACTTCGAGCCGCTCTCCACTTTCGTCTGGCTCTGTTCCTGCAGGCGCGTGTCCGAAAGTTGCTGGCTATCTTCGAGTGCTGCGACGCGCGATTCGAGCGTTTGCGAATCTTGGGCCGGAGCGCCGGTTGAATCGGAGGGCGCGGATGAAATAGCAGCGCTAGCGGTGCTGCTGGATTCCGTGGGTGCCGGCGAGGGTTGCGCGGCGATCGCCGCATAGGTGCTATTCGCCGCTGGCGGCGCGGTCACCGTCTGAATATGCGGCTGGCTCGAGCGATAGATTTCATTCCGCAGCTGGCGCATCTCGCTGTGCGCTTCTTCGTTCGACGCTTTCAATTCGCTCACCTGCGTGCTCAGCGCTTTCACTTGATCCTGGAGTTGCCGCACCACGTCGGCGAGTTGGCGTACGTCGGGCGCGTCGCCGGCAGGCGCACTTCCGGCGCCGGGATTTTGCGCGAGCAGATGCGGAGCGAGAACCAGCCAGCCTCCGGCGATCAACAACACCTGGAGTACAAGACGATGGCTATGGCGCCGGATGGCTCCCATGGCGGTTCTCCTTAATGGCGACGATGTACGGTTCGGCACGACAACAACGAACTGCGCGCTCCACCACGGCCGCACGGCCGGCAACAGTATGGCCCACCGTTTGTAAAATTGAAGCCGCGTGACAGGTTTTTTACATCTCGCAGACAACATGCGTGAGATTGCACAAAACAAAACGCCCGAGCCGTGAGGCCCGGGCGTTCGTGTTAACCGTTAGTTGTGAGCGCGTCCGGCTAAAAGATGTCGTACAAAGGGCCGGATTGCAAACAAGCAGCTTACAGAAAAACCAAACTAAGAAAACGGCAGAAACGGCACACTGGCGATTTGGTAGGCCATTTTTAGGCCAAAAGATACGGGTGGTATGCACCAGGCAGGATGTACAGCTAGAGGGCGATCGTTTCTTTGTAAATCCGAACGACAGTACCTGTATTCGCGTCCATTTCGATGTGTTTGTAAGTTCCATTAAAACGTGGCATGAGGGGATCGTCAGGCTCCGTTTCCCTCGTGTCTGTGATGATCCAAACAAAGGCCTTCCTATCCTCGGAGTACTCGAATTCGGCAGAGCTGAATTCGCTAGGGAAGCCATGATTGGCTGCTATTGAGTAAGCGTCCCAGCAAGAAATGATATCGGCTTTGGCCGGATTCGATGCGATATCTGGGAGTCTGATTTCGCGGTTGACCGATCCGTCTTCGTTGAGCACCATTTTTGTAAAGAAGGCTTTGAGCCCTTTGTAAGGGTCTGAGAAGGAAAACAACAGGTCGTAAGAACCGAGCTCTGCATTTTCCTCATAGACGGACGGGAACTTCTTGCGGAGATTTTTCAGATCGAGCCACTCCCCCTCTTCGAATTTTAGGTTCTGCGCAAACGTGTCTCCGAGCTTCTCCCGAAGATGTTCGTCAAGTCGGTGCCTCATTTCTTCAGGGATTTCATCTAGGCTCTTGAAGAGCTTTACCAGTTCACGCTGTTCGTAGCCGACTCGGAAATACCCACCTCGAAAACCGGAATCGACGTCACATCTCTGAGCAATAGCTGGCGGGGAGCAAGATAGAACTAAGAGTACCAAGGCAAGGAAGCTCATTGATTTCATTGTTGTCTTCCCACACTCGTCGCACTGTCTCTTGGCAGATTTACTGTATCAAAGAGATATACACGGACTGCATTAGCACCGAAATCGTGCAAGTACAGACTTGCGATACTACAACGACGGAGAAGAATGCGGCAATGAAATGAACACTTCTGTTGTGGTCGGCGGGGCCTGGTTCCTTGCGGCACCCGCCCAAAAACGAAGCGCCCGAGCCATTTGGCCCGGGCGCATTGTTTTGCGTTCAACGGAATTAACGTCCGTTAATAGATGTCGTACTGCTCCCAGTGCAGCGTCGGGTCGGCCTGGATGATCACGCTCTTCTTCGTCCACCGCTCGAGTTCCTCGATCAGCGAAGCCTCGCGCGTCTTGAGCGCCTTCGAAATCTCCGGATGCACGCGCAGCGTGAGGCTGGCCGACGGCATTTCCGGCGACATCTTCATCGCCTCGGTCTGCAGCTCGTAGCAAAGCGTCGCGATCGACTTCACCATGCCGGAACCGGTGCAATACGGGCACGGCTGGCACAGTGTCCGTTCCAAAGCCTGCTTGGTGCGCTTGCGCGTGATGGCGACGAGGCCGAATTCGTTGAAGCGCAGCACCTTCGACGGCGCACGGTCGGCGCGCAGCGCATCTTCAAGCGCCGCCATCACCTTGTCGCGATTGCGGCGCTCTTCCATGTCGATGAAGTCGATCACGATGATGCCGCCCAGATCGCGCAGCCGCATCTGCCTGACGATTTCCTTCACCGCTTCCACGTTCGTGCGGACGATCGTATCTTCCAGGCGATTCGAGCCTTTGCCCACGAACTTGCCGGTGTTGACGTCGATCGCGACGAGCGCTTCAGTGTGGTTGATGACGATGTAGCCGCCGGACTTGAGCCAGACCTTCGGACGCAGACCCTTATCGATTTCCTGCTGGATGCCGAACTCTTCGAATACCGGCGTCTGCTTGGAGTAGAGCTTCACGCGGCTCACAAGCTGCGGCTGAAAGCGGCTCATGAACTCGACGACCTTCGTGTAGCCCTCTTCGGAATCGACCCAGATCGCGCCGAAGTCCGGCGTGACGAAGTCGCGCAGAATGCGCTCCACAAGGTTCAGATCGCGGTGCAGGAGCGACGGTGCCTTCTTCGACTCCGATCGCGTTTTGATTTCGGCCCACGTGCGCGTCAGGAATTCCACGTCGGCTCGGACGTCGTCCGGCGCCGCGCTGGCCGCTGCAGTGCGGACGATAAAGCCGCCGCCGGAGGTTCCCTTCGCGTCGTTCACCAGGTGGCGCAGGCGCGAACGCTCTTCCGCGGATGCGATCTTGCGCGAAACGCCGGTGTGATCGAGCGTCGGCATGTAAACCAGGAACCGGCCCGGCAGCGCCACGTGGCTCGTGATGCGCGCGCCCTTCTTGCCCAGCGGTTCCTTCGCGATCTGGACGATGATTTCCTGGCCCTGCTTGAGCATGTCCGCGATCAGCTGAACCTTTCGCGGCGGATGCGACCGGTGATGGCCGTGATGGTGCGGACGGCCGTGGCGATTATCGCGCCGGCCCCGATCACCTCGATCGCCGCGGTCTCGTCCTCCGCGGCGCGCGGGATTCTGCATGCGCGGGCGGAAATCGCTGCGGACTCGAGCTTCGTTGGGCGGCTGCTGCGCGGCGTCGGCGGAAAGAATCGCGTCGGCCTGCGAATCGGCTGAGTCGATGATCTCGTCGGCCGCAGCGTCTGTACCTTCTTCGGATCCGAGCGCGTCTGGAGACATCAGCGCTTCGGCGCGGGATTCAAAAGATTCGATCTCGTCCCCTTCGTGCGGCTCGGGAGCGCCTTCGGGGTCGATGTCGGCAAGAGCGATCGTCTCCGCCTCGGTTTCCCGGACGTGAATCGCTTCGTGCGCTTCGTCCGCCTCATCGTCCGCTTCGTCGTCGTCCTCCGCGTCGTCAGCGTCCTCGTGGTCTTCGTGCTCCACGTGGTCGTCGTGCGCGCGGACCTCGTCGTGATGCGCTTCGTTTTCGTGCGCATCGTGTTCGTGGCCGTGCGATTCGAGGGCGGAGCGTTCTTCTTGCGCTTCGGCGATGTGCTCGGCAAGCGCGGCCGCTTCTTCCTCGGTCAAATGCTCGTCGTGATGTTCTTCGGTAGCGTGCGAGGCGGCAGCGGCGTGAGATTCGTGGTGCGGCTCATCGTGATGCTCGTCCTCGTGATGCGTTTCTGCTGCGCCTGGGCGTTCGTGCTTTTCTTCGGACGCGATTGCATCGAGCGCGCGCGAAGCGTGCATTCCGAGTTCGTCGTGTTGATCTCCACCACGAGCTTCCGCGACGTGACTTTCCACTTCATCCACGTGCGCGGCAGGCGCATCATCGACGGGATCCGGCGGAAGGTGCGCGTGCGCCTTCCACTTCGAAATCGATTCGCCGGGAAGCGGCTCAAGATGCGCTGCTGGGCCGCTCGGGGCCGAGCTTGGTCCTTCCACGCTCGAATGGCTGAAACGCGGACCGGCGCTGTGGCGCGGACCACGGTCGCGTCCGTAACGTCCGCCGCCGCGATCAAAACGGCGCGGCTCGCGCGGTTGATAATCGCGCGGGGGTTGGTGCTCGTGTTCAGAATGCGGCTGCGCTTCCTGCTCCGCAGCTTCGGCCGGAGGCGCTACGTTAAACGGATCGTGCGCCGCTTCGTGCCGCGGCTCGTGTGAACTTTCGTGCGAAGTTTCCTGCGCCGGCGCGGACGACGGTGCGTCGCCGCGATCGCGGAACCGAGAAATCGATTCGCCCGGAAGCACAGTGGAAATGTGGCCCACCGGTACGTTCGGATCCTGCGGCTGATCGTCGCGGCTGCGCGGCGATGCGTATTTCGAAGACGGCAAATCGCGGCCGAAACGGCGATCTCCGCCGCCGCTGCTGCGTCCACCACGGTCGCCACCGGGTCCGCGTCCGCCGCCACCACCACGCTGGCGATTGCGTCCGCCACGGCGATTGAATCCGCGGTTGCGGTCGCCGCCACGATCGCCACCGCGATCGAATCGCGGACGATCGTGCTGCTGCGAGCCGGCCGGCGGCCGTGCGACAAACGAAGACGGCGTGTAATTCGCGGGAGGCTGCGATTCACCTGCGTCGCCATGGCCACCGCCCACACCACCAGAAATGCTCTCGCCTTCCATCGCCGTCACGGCATGATCGCCGCCGCCGTGTTCCACGGGCGCACTGCTGGCCGGCGCCGCGTGCGACGAATGCTCAGACCGCGCGGGACCGTTGCTATGCTTCGAGGACTTGTCGTCCCCCGCATGATCCAGTCCTTCGATTTCTTCCAGGAAGTCGCTGACGTACAGGAAGGCGTCGCTATCGAGTCCGATTTCGACGAAGGCCGACTGCATGCCGGGAAGCACGCGCGTGACCTTGCCTTTGTAGATGCTGCCAACCAGCGCGAACTCTTTCTCGCGCTCTACGTAATACTCACAAAGCTGCCCTTCTTCCAAGATGGCCACCCGAGTCTCGTGCGGGTTGGCCGATATAACCATTTCCTTCGACATGTAAACTCCTCATGGCGCACCGGGGATCCGCGGCACACACTGTGGCGCGCGCTCGGCCGGCAAGTCGCGAAGAAATACTTCGACGCTGCGGGCCGCCCAGGAAAGGCGTTCCAGTTTGTAGGAGGGCTTTCCTCATTCCGGTGCTACCTGATTCAATTCTGAAATTCCCGTCCGCGCGATTCCGCGCGGCTCGGGGCTAATAAACTTAAAACCCAAATACGAGCCTCAGTTGACGAAACGCCGCATCCGGACGTTCATCACCATGCCCAACGCCAAAAACACAAATGCCGTTGACGAGCCTCCGTAGCTCATCAGCGGCAGGGGAATGCCGGTCACCGGCATGTAGCCGATCACCATGGATGCATTGACCAAAACGTGAAAAGCCAGAATCGCCGTCACTCCCATGACTACATACATGCCGGCGCGATCTTTTGCCTTCTGCGCGTTATCCACCAGCCGCAGAATCAGGGCTAAATACAAAAGCAATACCACGCATACGCCGATAAACCCCTGCTCTTCGGCGAGCGCGGCCAGAATAAAGTCCGAATACCGGACGGGCACGAAGCCTAACTGATTCTGGCTGCCTTTGCCAAACCCTTTGCCCCAGAATCCACCGGAACCCACTGCAATTTCCGACTGCAAAATCTGATAACCGGCGCCGCGTTGATCTTCCTCAGGATGGAGGAACGTTTCAATACGCTGCTGCTGGTATGGCTTTAAATGATGCCGCATGTGCCAGCCAAACGGTATCAACATGGCCAGCAGCACGAACCCGATCAACTGATGCTTCCACTCTACGCCTGCGAGAAAGATTCCCACAATGGCTACCGGGATCAAAACCAAAGCCGTACCCAGATCGGGCTGCTTCAGGATCAATGCTACCGGAACTAGCGTAATCAGGCCAACTTTCACCAGATCGCCGAGTGTAAGCCGGTCGGTGCGGACTTCGCTGAAAAAGCGAGCCAGCACAATGATTATAATCAACTTCATCAACTCAGACACCTGGAAATTAAATCCGCCGCCCAGCGAGATCCAGCGCTTCGCTCCCAGCCGCGAAAATCCCATCACCAGCACCACCAGCAAACCTAAAACGCCTGCGATGTAGAGGATAGGTGCCTGGTCCAGCAGCGTGTGGTAGTCGATGCGGGAAATCAGAAACATTCCCACAAACCCAATTCCAATCCAGATCAGCTGCTTCCACTGCATGCCTGCCATGGGGCTGGCGTGCGTCGAGGAATAAATCTCAAGTACGCCAACGGCGTTGATCGCCGCCACGATGGCGAGCAGGATCCAGTCGAAGTCCTGTGTCTGCGGCCGGTCTTTCATCGGCGCGGACCTCCTACCTTAGCCACAAGCGGTTGCGTCGCCACTGGCTTATCCGATGCGGATGCAGAAGCCAAAACCGTGGCAGGCTTAGCGCTGGCGGGCTTGTTGCTGGCTGATTTGTCTGCGGCTGGCCTCGCGGTGGCTGGCTTGTCCGCTGCTGGCGCCGGCGCCGGAGTGGCCGGCACAACGGCAGTCTGCTGCTGAATGACGCCCGCCTTCTTGTCGTAATAAGCCTTCACGATATCGCGCGCGATCGGCGCGGATGTTACGCCGCCGTGTCCGCCGCCTTGCACCAGCACCGCAACCACGATCTCCGGATTGCGCTTCGGCGCGTAGCCGACGAACCACGCGTTGTCCTTGAATTCCTTCGTCTTGCCCAAGCGGCTGCGCAGGTCGTAGTTGATGATTTGCGCCGTACCCGACTTCCCGCAAAATTCCACGTTCTGCAACTTCACTTGGCCGGCCGTCCCGCCTTCGTTCACCACGCCGTACATGCCGTCGGTAACCTTCTCCACCGTCGCGTCCGAAATCGGAAATTGCTCGGTCTTCAGGTTCGGCATGTTCTTCTGGAAGTGCGGCTGCACCAGCAATCCGCCGCTAGCAACCGCGTCGATCATGCGCGCCAGCTGAATCGGAGTGGCCGTCACCGCGCCCTGCCCAATCGCCACCGAAATCGTTTCGCCCGCGTACCACTTGCGATGGAACGCCTTCTCCACCCATTCCTCAGACGGCATCAAGCCCGGCTCTTCGCTCGGCAGGTCGATTCCCGTGCGGCGTCCAAGTCCCAATCCCTTCGCGTATTCCGCGATCCGGTCGATGCCCAGCAGCTTGCCCACGTTGTAGAAGAAAATGTCGCAGGACTGCACGATCGCTTTATGCAGATCCACCACGCCGTGCGAGCCTTTGCCGTAGATGTAGCACTTAAACATGCGCCCGTAGAAATTCGCCTCGCCCGGGCAGTAGAAAGTCTGCGTCTCCGGCACGGCTTTCGTCTCGAGCATCGCCGTCGCCGTCACAATTTTGAAAACCGACCCCGGCGCGAGCTGCGCCTGAATCGCGCGATTCAAAAGCGGCGTCTCGGGGTCGCTGTTCAGCTTCTGCCACTCTTCCTTCGGAATACGCACCGCGAAATCGTTGGGGTCAAACGTCGGCTTCGAAACCATCGCCAGGATCTCGCCGGTGCGGCCGTCCATCACCACCACCGCGCCTTCCTTGCCGGCCATGTCGGTTTCTGCGATTTGCTGCAGGTCGAGGTCGATCGTGAGCTGGATCGGCTTGCCGGGGATCGCTTCCACGTTGTCGAGCGTGCGAATCACTTTGCCCACGCTGTTCACGATCACCCGGCGCATGCCGTCGGTGCCTTCCAGCTGATCGTTGTACTCGCGCTCGAGGCCCGCCTTGCCGACGATGTCGCCCGGGCGGTAGTGGCCGTCACTATCGTCCAGCTGCTGTTCGGAAACCTCGCCCACGTACCCGATCGCATTCGCCATCAGCTGGTCGCCCGGATAGCGCCGGCGTTGCACCATCATCAATTCCAGCACCGGCAAATCGGCGCGGTGCGATTCCACAAACGCGATGTCTGCCTGCGAAGCGGCGGGCTTGATCACCACGGGCTGAAATTTCGGCGCGGTCTTGACGGCTTCAAGCTGCTGCAGCAAATCGGCATGATCGATGCCCAGCCCTTCTTCCACAGCGGGCAGGCTCTTCTGCAATTGCTTCGGATCGTCGCGCAAAAGAAGAATGCTGAAGGAAGGATAGCTATCGACGAGGACGCGCCCCTGCCGGTCTAGCATCGGACCACGCGGCGCAATAATCGGAATCGAGCGGATACGGTTGCGCTCAGCCAGGTCCGCGAAGTGCTCGGACTGGACCACCTGCAGCTTCCAGAATCCCACCATCAACAGAATGATGAACGCGACCGAGACATACGAGACGAGCGCAAGCCGGCCCTGAGGGATCTTCTGGTCGTTAACGTTCCATGAAGCCAACGGTACTCCCGAGCGGCGGGTCCTGCACGGCCCTCAACGCTTACTCCCTCGAATAGTGCCCACACTATTGAGGAATTTCTAAACTAACACCCGCATCGAAGCCCCGCAAGTTGGGATGTCCATTCGGTCAACGCAAGTGGTTCAAACAGATACTGGTTACGGGTACAGCGTCACCCCGGCGAAGCTGCGCGATAAACGCAGGTCTCTCAAGCGGCGGGAACAGGTTCGACGCCCAGTCGGTACCACTTGTCTCGTTATCAGTTATCGCGCTATCGCTTTCCACGAATGCGCCGCAATACCACGGGCCCCAACACAATGACGACAACGGCGAGAAACAGCCATACGGGTATTTCGCTCATCGGCACGCGGTTAATCCCGGGAATCACATTCAGCATTCGCTGAGTATATGACGAACGGTCCGGGCGTGATCAGAAACCGTCGACCAGCTCGTGTGTCCGATTCCTTGGAATGCGTTCGGTCGTTTGAGCCCTCAAGCGAGTTGCATGTAGGTCGAGTACGGCTCGTCCGCGATGTCCATATAGGGCAGGAAGCGGATCTGGCCTGTCGGAGTGCTCGATGTCCACACGCGTTTGTTCTGCGTGGCGGCGAGCAGTTGGCCGCGCGTGACGTCGGATTGTCCTGCGCCAATTGGAAAAAGTACGAGCGGGCCGTAGAGCAGAGCCACTGCGTCCGGATGGCGCGCGTCGAGAGATTCGAGCCGCGTTTTCAACGGCAACTCTAAATCGACCTCGTCGCCGTCTTTCCATTCGCGGCGAATCGTGGCGAACGTGCCGGGCGTCGCAGCGGACGTGACGCGGTTGCCATTTACAGCGACCGACGCTCCCTGCGCCCACGCGGGAATTCGAAAGTTCAACGCAAATTCCGCCGGCCGCGTAGCCTGCACGCGAAACGCGACCGCGCTCTCGAAAGGATAATTCCCAGTCTGTGTAAGCGCGATGGCCGCGCCGCTTTGAGTGAAGCGGAGCGACGACGGTATGTAGAGGTTCACGTACACGCCGGACGAATCACGCAAATACGAATGGATACGGTAGTCCGCTGCCACTTGCGGCAGAGTGCCGGAGCAGCAAGGCCATCCATCCGGGTGATAAAACTTTTTGCCCGCGAAATTGTAGTCTGCGTAATAGAACGTATGCCCGTCGCCCTCTAAAGGCTTCGCGCCGAGTATCGTGTTGTACATCACACGCTCCATGCTGTCGCCGTAGCGCGAGTCGCGATACGTGCGCAGCAGGTAGCTGGTCAGTTTGAAGTGCGCGTACGAGCCGCAAGGCGTCTCGAAGCTGCGATGCGTCCCGCTCAGGCTCGCGAACAGATCATCGCTGTCTGGCGCGCACAGCGTTTCGTTTGGACCCCAGCCGCCCGTCGCGAAACTCTGTGCCGCGAGAAAATCGAACCCGTTCGTAGCTGCGCGCAAATGCTTTTCGCTGCCGGCCGTGAGATACGCTTGCATCGCGGACGAAAGGGAATTCACGTGGCTGTACGCGTGCCGCCCGACGAGATTGCTGCGTCCCTCGGAAAGCGGATCGTAGTAGATGTCGTCGAGATACTGCATGCCCAGCGCTTTGTAACGGTCGCCCGCGCCCCGTTGATATGCAATGAAAAGATTCTCGGAAATTGTGTAGCTCTCGTCCCACGTGTACGGCGCCGCGGTCTGTTTGCGCCACGGATGATCGTGTTCCACCGCTTTCGCGGGCAAGTGCTGCATCGCCACATCCGTCGTCTGGTCGAGGATGCGGAACGCGTCGGAATCGCCCGCAAACTGGTGCGAGTCCATCAGCGCGCAAACAAATTTGTCGTAGCAATAGGCGGGGAATCGATTGTTCTCGTAGAAGTCGCCGGTGATTGTTTTTGCGTATGCGCGATTGAGTCCCACAATGCGGTCTTGCAGTTTTGGGTCGCCCGTGATCGCGTAGTAGCGCGCGAATGCGGATACCCACTGGCCGAACGTGCATGCCGGCGCGAAGCCCGGGCCAATGTTGTTCACGTCGTAGTTCGCGGCGTAGAGATACCAGCCGCCTAGTTCGTCGCCGGGCGCGGGCTGGCCACTCATGGCGCGCAACGGCTTCAGCAAGCTCTCGTCGCTGACGGTTTGCAGCACGGCGAGCGTATCGTGCAGCTGCTTCTCGTGAATCGAACTCGTGATCGCCACGTCCGAGTAGGTGAACGCGTCCAGCGGCTTGGCGAGCGGCGCGCGATAGGTGGCGCCACGTAGCAACGACGGCGCGCGCAGCGCCGGCGCAGCAGCGGCCACAGTGGCGGCGGCACCCAAAAAGTGGCGTCGCGAAATTGTCGAGTCGTCCGTCATGATCGGGTCTTCGATGCTCGTGCCGATTGTATAGCCGCGGAACTCAATTTGCGCGATGCAAGAGTGCGTGTAAAATCCGTCGCAATGAACCGCAAATTTTGGCTCCGGGGTACGCTCTCACTTGCAGTATTCGTCGCGTTCGACGGCGTCATGCTGCTGCGCGCGGCGGATTCCGGCGCGCCGATGATGTACCTCACCGTGAAAGATTACGAAGCCGGAATTTCCTACCGCGACGTGCAATATCACTCGCCGCTCGGAATGATCGTCAATCCGTGTTCGTACGCCGATAAGCTCGAACCCACGATCGATTGGAACGACGGCACCGGCCCGCACAAGCCCGACACAAACTTCGTCACGAAAATTTTGAAGAACACGGAGCCGATCCCCGTCGTTTCGAGCGGCGTCTATCTTTTCTGGGAAGATTCGCACGTCGCGTCC
>Ga0209169_10001905_pt1 | contig 12705 bp, 12 predicted proteins | sample HubBroMetageWRM4_FD_188346 | JGI IMG/M metagenome (GOLD analysis project Ga0209169, IMG submission 188346) | Warmed soil microbial communities from the Hubbard Brook experimental Forest, New Hampshire - Hubbard Brook CCASE Soil Metagenome WRM 4... | ecosystem: Environmental > Terrestrial > Soil...
TTCGAGTCCTGTTCCCGGCACCAGGTTTCGACAACTGCGGTTGGAAGATAGAGGTCCCTCGGCTGCGCTCGGGATTTCGCCTGCGGGCTCTCCCCTTCGGAAAGCTCAGGGTCACGCCCGCAAAACGGCTCTAGTTCGAGTCCTGTTCCCGGCGCCAAATCCGAGCCATTCTCCTTTTCTTGCGCCGCCCCGCGAATGGAGTTGTCCTTTCTGCTTGCATTGATCGGGAATGGAGCATAGGATTCGCTGCGGTTCCCACCCCACTTGCAGAAGCTCTTGGAATTGCTCAAATTATGGAAATTTGAAAAGGAGAAAATGCTCATGAGGAAAACTCTCGTGGTTCTGGGGATCGTTGCCATGTGTGCCGCTGCCGGTTTTCCAGCAACCGTGCCCCTTGTTGTGACGAATGACGACAACCCAGCAGCTGGCGGCAACACCGCATCTGTGTATCACCTCAATACCAACACTGGTGCGATGACTCTCATAAAGGTGCTTGCAACTGGAGGCAGTGGGCTGGGCAGCGGGTACTTTGCCAATACCGGTACCGCGGTTGAGTCGAACGCGCACTGCGTGTTCGTCGCCAACACGGGGTCGGATACCATCAGCTGGTTTGAAGGGCCCAGTTACGTTTTGGGCGGCAGTGCTGGGATTCCTGGAATGTTCAGCACCTTCGGCCTTGGGGGCAGCATTGCCCTTTCCCACAATGGCAGGTTCCTGGCCAGCGGCAACAGCGGCACAATGAACGTCTCCACGTGGGCGGTAGCTACGAACTGCGCACTTACTCTCGTCGGCAGTTACGTTCCCTCCATCGGCCCCGACTATTTTTCACCCCTGGGTTTCACTCCGGACAACCATTCCCTTGTGGTGCCAGCTCCGAACCTCTCGGGCGCGGAGATCTTCAAGGTCCACACCAACGGCACGCTCCTTGATGTTAACAATGTCACTTGGCCGGCGGCGGCCTGCACCGGCGGTTGCTATCCCACTGGTCTGGATTTCACCAACAACAGCGGGGTCGTGGTCTTCGGCAACGCCAGCTTGGGTCAAACTTCGGTGTTGACTGCAAACATCGCCGCCAGTACTTTGTCGTCACCACTGATTTTTAACATTGCCAATGTTGCGGGCACCCTCAACCCCAACGTGCCCTATTTCAGCCAAGCTGGTGCGGCTGGCAATGGGGAGCTTTTTGTCGGCATGTCGGGCGCGCCCTTTTCTACCGGTGAAGTGACCACCAATTTCACGAGCATCCCTACGATCGCGGTTTCTGGCCTGGGTAATGCGGTGACGACTGGATCAGGATATATGGGCGCGATTCGCACTTATGGGGCTACAGGAGTGGGCGCGGGGGGAATGATGGTTATGGCGGTGTACCCGAACATTCTGCAGCCCGCCAAGATCGGGGCCGGTGGCGTGATCACATTGCTAGCGCCCACCATCGACGTCAACGGCGTTGGCCTACTCTCGATCTCAATCTACCCGGCCACGCGCTAGTTTTTCGCGGTCGCTTGATATGCTCGAAGCCCCGGTTTTGCCGGGGCTTTTTCTTTTGTGTAGTGACGGCGATCCGGGCAGTGCTGAGGGACAGTTGTGTCGTGTGGCAACGTAAGGCCGGGGTGGTCCCCCCTTTTGAATGCCGCACGCGGAGTCTTCTTTCTCCGTTGCGACGTTTTGCTGAGCGGCGTAACATGCCTTCGTTTCCACGAGTAGAGCTCGTCGGAAGTTGCTCAGACCCCGGGTGATGCAAACTAACAAGGAGGATATGAAGATGAGGAAAGCTCTTGTAGTTCTTTCACTGGTCGCAATGTTGGCGGCTGCCTGCTTGGCAGCCAACGTTCCGCTCCCAATTATTCTGGCGGCTGACGACAATTACAACAGTGGCGCCAACAGCGCATCCGCGTTTCATCTCAACACCACGACCGGCGCGATGACGTTCTTGAAGCAGCTTAAGACCGGCGGCACAGGCCTGGGCGGAGGCTACTTCTCCAATCTCGGTACCGCGATTACATCGAACGGCCATTGCGTGTTCGTCACCAACACCGATTCGGACACCATCAGCTGGTTCGAAGGCAGCTCTTTTACTCTGGGCGGCAGCGCCGGCATTCCCGGAATGTTCAGCACCTACGGTGAAGGCGGCAGCATTGCGGTTTCTCCGAACGGCAAATTGTTGGCCAGCGGTGACAGCGGCCTGTTGGAGGTTTCCACCTGGTCGATCGCGGCGAACTGCGCACTCACTCACATCGCCGATTACACTCCTACGATCGGCGGAGACTATTTCTCTCCTCTGGGCTTCACACCGAACGGCGAGGCTCTGGTAGTGCCGGCTCCGGACTACGAGGGTGCGGAGATTTTCGCTGTAAACAGCAACGGCACGCTCACCGACGTGAACAACGTTACGTGGTCGAGCCTGGCGAACTGTGCGAACGGCTGCTACCCGAGTGGTCTTGACTTCACCAACGACAGCAAGGTGGTTGTCTTTGGCAGTGCCAGCCTGGGCCAGAATGCTATATTGACCGCTAGCATCGGACCCCATGGTTTGGGGGATCCGCAAGTTTGGTTAATTCCCAATGGCGCTGGCGTGACCAATCCCAACGTGCCGTGGTTCAGTCAGGATGGGGCAAAGGGCCACGGCGAGTTGTACGTGAGCTTCTCTGGCTATAGTTTCAGTAATCCTGCGGGAGAAGTGACACTTGATTTCGTGGAGAATCCGCTGAGCATCACGGTTGAAGGCAACGGCAATGGCATTCCTGCTCCGGGCGGATTCTTGGGTGCGCTTCGGACTTATGGGGCCATCGGAAACGGGTTGGGCGGCGGAGAGATGGTGATTGTTGTGTACCCGAACATGCTGCAGCCAGCGAAGATCGACGCAGGCGGCGCAATCACTCTGCAAAATACGACGACGGATCCCAATGCCGTGGGTCTGCTGTCCATCTCGATTTACCCGGCCACTCGCTAAACCGCGGAGCCGTTGTACAAGTCTAGAGCGCCTCGCTCTATGAGGCGCTTTTTCTAGCTTGACGAAATCTGAGGTTTCGCTGCTCTCGAGAGTGTGGGTATCCGCGGGCGGATTGCCCCCGGCGCCTAGCCAGAGACCGAGAAGTGGGCCAGCTCTCAGGTCACTGCATTTGCGAGAGCTGCTGGTAGAGGGCGACACCGCCGATGATGAGGATCAAGGCTCCAGAAGCAGCGCCCAGCCACTTCACCAGAGGAGTGACTTTGTTGAGCTTCTGCATGATTTCAATCTGATCCTTTTGCATTTGCGATTCGGATTCGCTCAGGAACAGTTGATCGTCCTCATGCATCGCGAGCGTGCTGCGGTAAATCAGGAGGATGACGAGGACAGCGGTGAGAACTCCCCATAAAATCAGCGGCCACATCAACATGCCCATATGCCACCTCGATGCGGATCGAGTCCGATCCGGAAGTTCTCCCGGAAGCGGAGTTGAGAGCAGCATACCGGGGAACTCGGGGCAATTATATCCCCGAATGGCAAGTGATGCCGCTTTTGTTTGGCGGCCGCGACCGGGAGTGGTTCATGGGCATCTAAAGGGTTGAGGGCATTAGGTCTTTTTTTGGACAGAATCCAACCCCGGCTGTGCTATATAATTGGTTCAGCTCTTTCAAGGAGATACGAATGGCAACGACAACGACCCCGATGACAACGACTACACCGACCACACCTGAGGTGAAGCCCAAGGCAGCGCCCATCAGTTTGACCACGAGCGCCATTGCCAAGGTCAAAGAGATCATGGCGCAGCAGAACCCGGCTCCGTCCGGGCTACGGGTGGGAGTGCAGGGCGGAGGTTGCTCTGGCTTCTCCTACGCGATGTCGTTTGAGAACTCCGCTGGGATGATGGACAAGACTTTCGACATGGACGGCCTGAAGGTGTATGTGGATGCGACGTCGATCATGTACCTGAATGGCTGCATTGTGGATTACGTCGAGACCCTGGAAGGCGCCGGATTCAAGTTTGAGAATCCGAATGTGAAGAGCACTTGCGGGTGCGGATCGTCTTTTAGCGTCTAAGATTTCAGTTTGTGCAAAGGCCCTGCCGCGAAGCGGTAGGGCTTTTTGTTTTAAGGCTATTGCGGAGCCTGATTGGGCTGCGGGCTTTGCGGTGGCTGGTTCACGCCTCCGCCAAAACCTTGCTGCCCGCCTCCGAAGGTAGAATTCTGCTGGCCGCCCCCGAAGCCGAAGGGTGAAGCGGGAGCGCCGGGAGCGCCTTGAGTGCCGGAGGCACTGGGGGTTCCATTCAAATTTTGACCGCCGATCTGCGACGGGGGCTGGTAGGGGGTTGTGATCAGGCCTCCGCGATCGGCGCTGGGATCGTAGATGAACTGCCAATCTTTGTAGTGGTCTTTCTTGTTGAATATGCGAATGGTTTTATCTTTGCTGATGCTGGCCACACCCACGATGGGTCCGCCGCCGATGATCTGGCCGCCGGCGCCCTGGGAGGAACCAGTGCCTGGAAGGTTCTGCACCGGCTGACCGAAACCGCCTTGACCATCCGGTGCGCCCGGAGTTCCGGGTTGGTTCGAGCCATCAGGATTAGGAGTTTGATTTTGCGAACCTCCAAAGGCGCTGAAAGCGCTGCCGCTGTTGTTGCCGCCGAAAGCGCTGCCGCTGTTGTTGCCGCCGAAAGCGCCGCTTGAGTTCCCGCCGAAGGAGCTTTGGTTGTTGCCTCCGAAGGCGCCGCCTGAATTGCCGCCGAACGAACTTCCTCCGCTGCCGAAGCTGCTTCCGCTATTGCCGCCGAAGGCGCTTCCGTTGTTCCCGCCAAGGGTGCTGCCGGAATTGCCACCGAAGACGCCGCTGCCGCCGAAGGGTGTGGGAGCACCTCCGCCGCCGAGGGCGGCGGCCCCGGCAGCGAGCGTGGAGGCTGAGGTGGCGCCTGCCAGCCCGATGCCTGACGACATCTGCACCTCGCCCTGATGGAGCAGCTTGAATTCTTTGCCGGTAACGGGATCCTTGTAGCGCTTACGCAGGTAGCGAATGTTATTGGTGTTTTCCAGATTTTCGATGCGCGTGGGATATTGGTTGAACTGCTTCATGTAATGCTTGATAGCGCGCGAGTACTGGGTGCCACGATGGATGAGTTCCTCTTCGCGATCACGTTTCATCTGCTGGGCCATGTAAGGGGCCATGGCCATCAGGCCGATGGCCAGCAGAGCCACAAACAGGATGAGAATGATGAGGATGTAGCCACGCTCTGCAGAGCGTGGTTTTCGGGATGGTGAAAACAGCTTCATAGTAATTTGCAATTGAGCAGTTCAGTAATTGGGTAATTGAACGGCTTCATGCGGCAGAGGCTTTTCAATTGCTAAATTACTCAATTGCAAAATTGCTAAATTCCATCATCCCTGGGTCAGGGGAATCATCTGGCGGTTGTTGCTGAGCACGTCTTCAATTTCCACCGACAACGGCAAGATGTGCAGGACCTTGTAACGCCGATCGATGATCTGGCCTTCCGTGGCAATGAATACGTCCTCGCCCTGGGACAGGAAGACTTTCTTGGGTTCGCCGGGCTTGCTGGCGTAACCATAGAACTTCAGGTTGATGGGTGGCGGGGGCGGAGGCGGAGGCGGTTCGTTCGCCTTGGCTTTTTCGGCATCGGTTTGGGCCTTGGCGACGGGCTGAGGGATCTCGGCCTGCGCCAGGAAAATATTTCGCCCATTGCCTTCGTATTTTGTGTCTTCACTGGCCTTCAGCCAATCGTAGCGCAGACTGGGATCGATGGAATGAGGCGGGCCAGCAGGTCGATGGCTGCCCGGACGGGCCTTGGGCACGGGACGCGAAGGCGCAGGCGAGACGGCCGGAACCACTCCTCTAGCTTCGGGCGTTGGCGGCGAAGAGAGGACCAGCACGCGTGCGACCAGCACCAGGGCGATTCCTCCCAGTACGCCGGCAGCGATCAGCTTATTCCGATTTTCACTTCCCAGCTTCACTCAGGCTGCACCTGTTTTGAGATACGTTTCCATCTTCATCTGTAGCTTCACCATACCGCCTTGTTCGCCGCCCAGGGCCACGCTATCCACGAGAAAAAACATCTGATCGCGCTCCAGAGAGTTGATGAAACGAACCAGTTGCAAATAGTCGCCGCTCATATCGGCTTCAATCTGCACTCGCCGGACATCGAGCGCCTCCGGATCTTTCTCTTCGTAGCGGATGCTGGCGATCTTTACGCCGGCTTGTCCCGCCAGCTTGCCGATGTTTTCTGAAATCGCGGAACCTTCAGCGGGAAGCCGGTCTTTGTAGAACTGATCAATCTGTTTACGGGCTACGGGCACTTTCTTGTCCAGGCCGCGCAGGGGTTCGACCTCGCGGGTTTTCAGCTGCAATTCCTTCCAAAGATCGTGGAGTTGGTCCTGGCGGGCGGACTGGGACCCAACTAGCGGGGAAAGATATATGGCGATAACCATTACATCGACGGCTGCCATTGCGGCCAGCGCGATCTTGACTTTATGCCGGGTGTGGCGAAGATCGGGCACTTATTCAGCTCCTCCGGATTTGCTTGATGATGCGCCTGGGGGCGGCGTGGCTCCGGAAACATAGAGCGCGCTGATGCTGAACTTCACGGTGTCCCCGGCGCTGGCGCCGGAACCAGATTCCGCGGTTTCCTGCTCGATCTGGGTTTGCTGAAAATGCTGCGACTCTTCCATTTTGCGGACCAATTCCAGGGCGCGGTCGCGAGAATCCCCGGCGACTACCAGCTTGATGGCCAGTTCATTGTCGGGAGCAAATTCGGGTTGAATGGAGACCACGTGCAGGCGCGGCGGCATCACTCTCTCCATCTCCTCGAACACCTGTGTCCAGGAGAAAGATTTGCGGTAGAACAGGGCATTCAAAAACTGGGAGCGGTCGCGGGTGACGCTGTTCTGGGGAAGATTCATCATGGCCTGCGCAGCAGCCTTCTGCCCGTCGCGATCGGCGATCTGATGCAGGTTCTGCGCGATGAGGGCCTTGTCTTTGTTGGCCGTAACCCAGCCCAGCAGGGTGAAATAGATCAGGCCGAGGGTGACGATGGCGAGCGCGACCAAGCCTCCACCCCAGCGGAACCAGAAGCGCCGGGCATCCTCGTAGGGCTGAGTCGCGAGATTGATTTCCACACGCATATCAGGAAAGGAGTGCTCCCACGACGCCTGCCATTCTCCACTTGGGAACCGAGGCTGCGGCGCTGCCCAGTTGAGCTGCACCGACCAGTTCGTGAACTTCGGCTCCGGTTTGAGCGCGTAGCGCGGGCACGGCTCCGGTAACGTCCGCCAAACCAGCGACAAAGATGCGCTCGATGTTCAAGTGATAAGTGTCCTGGAAGAACACGATGGAGGGGTAGATTTCTTCCGCCAGTTGCTCACCGGAAATGGTGACGCCGCGCGGATTTTCAAGATTGCGAAACAGCAATAGTTGCTGCTTATCGAGGATGGCAATGCCAATGGTGCGGGCATCCACTTTGACGACCAGCGTGGGACGGTCGGCATCGGCTGCGCCCAGAGCTGCCAGCATGGAGGGAAACACCACTCCTGGGCTGTAACCGGCCTCGCGGAAAATGGACTCGTAATCTTCGATGACGCTGGTAAGGGCCACCGCCGCAACCACGCGGAGTCCGCTGGTGGCGGGTTGCGCGTGATAGGAAATCTTGGCTTTGTCCACGTCGAAGGGAAGCGACTTCTTCAGGCGGAAGCGAACGACGCCTTCGGCTTCGATGGGCTTGCTGGGAAGCGTCTCAAAGTCCAGGAGAACCACGCGTACGGCTGCATCGGGCAGAACAGCAATCACGTCGCGGGAGCGGCCTCCCATACTATCCAGAGTCTGGCGGATGGAGTCGAGGATCCGGCTGCGATCGCGCAAATTGGCCTCGACCAGGTCTGGGACTACGCAACCCGGCGCCAGTTCGCTGGCAGCGCACATATCCACCGTGCCCGGTTCCGAAGCGCGGGCGGCGAGTACGCGGTCAGCAGCGACCTCGCAGGCCAGTCTCGGTTTAGAAGTTGAACCCATGCTCGACACTACTCCCCACACCTACCAGTAGAACGCTGTCACGCAAATAATTGCAATATCTCGAAGGGCACTTAAGGCATTGACCCAGCAGAACGCGCCGCGCTGGTCTTTGCAGCCCTACCGGTTGCTCTCGATGAAGGTGACCTTGTTGATCTCTTTCAAGGTGGTCAGGCCCAATCGCACTTTGTCGAGGGCGGATTCGCGCAGAAACCGCATGCCTTCTTCTCGGGCCGCGCGGCGGATTTCCGAGGTCGGTTTCTTCAGCAGGATCAACTCCCGCACCCGGTCGCTCAGGTTCAGCAGTTCATGAATCGCAGTACGGCCGCGGAAGCCGGTTCCGGCACATTCGATGCAGCCCTGGCCTTCGTAGAAAGCGACTTTGGCCCATTGCTCAGAATCGAGGCCGCTGGCCTCCATGGTCTCTTTGTCGTACTCCATCTGGGTACGGCAGGATTCACAAATCAAGCGGACCAACCGCTGGGCCAGAATGCAGTTCAGCGCGGAAACGAAGTTGTAAGCCTCAACGCCCATATTGAGGAAGCGTCCAATCACGTCCACCACGTTGTTGGCGTGAACGGTGGTGAAGACCAGGTGGCCGGTGAGGGCGGATTGGATGGCAATCTGTGCAGTCTCGGTGTCGCGGATTTCGCCGACCATGATCTTGTCGGGGTCGTGGCGAAGGATGGAACGCAAGCCGCGGGCGAAAGTCAGACCTTTTTTCTCGTTGACCGGAATCTGGGTGATGCCGCGAATCTGATATTCAACCGGGTCTTCAATGGTGATGATCTTGTCTTCGTCGGTCTTGATCTCGTTGACCGCCGCGTAAAGAGTGGTGGTTTTGCCGCTGCCTGTGGGCCCGGTGACCAGCACCATGCCGTAGGGTTCCTTGATGTAGCGGCGGAATTGCCGCAAGTCCGTTTCGTCGAAACCCACCACGTCGAGCGTGAGCTTGTGGAACTTCTCACTCATCGACTCTTTATCGAGCACGCGGAGCACGGCGTCTTCGCCGTGGATGGAGGGCATGATGGAAACACGGAAATCGATGGGGCGCTCGGGAGTGCCGTACTTCACGCGGAAACGGCCGTCCTGGGGCACGCGGCGCTCGGAGATGTCGAGTTCACTCATGACCTTGATACGGGAAATGATGGTCGAATGGTGCTCCTTGGCGATGGGCGGCATGGCTTGCGTGAGCACGCCGTCAATGCGGAACTTGATGCAGACGGAATCGTCTCGAGTTTCGATATGAATATCACTGGCGCGCCGCTGCAACGCGGTGAAGATGGTGGTATCGACCAGGCGAATGATGGGACTGATATCACCCTGCGCAGTCAGGCGGTCGATGGAGATGCTTTCTTCGCCGGCGCCATCCTCTTCGTGAATCACATCCAGAGCAAAGCCTTCGCTGGCATCTTCGAGCACGCGCTTGGACTGCTCGGTTTTCTTGAGGATTTCGCTGATCTGGGCGAAGGTGGCGACTTTGGTGATGATGCGTTTGCCCAGCAGCAGGCTGATTTCGTCGATCATCATCAACTGGCTGGGGTCGGCGATGGCGATGGCCAGACGTCCGTCTTCGGTCTCCTCCAAAGGCACGAAACTGTAGCGGAACATTAAGTGGGGAGAGATGGTCTTGAAAAGATCATGGTGAAGCTGGAAGTTGTGCAGGTCGACGAACTGGCAGCGATAACGGCGTGCGATGTCCTGCGCCTTTTCCAGTTCTTCACTTGGGGCCGCGGGAGCGCCGTTCGCCCCGCCTACGAATACGGCTTTATTTTCTGCTGTGCCTGCCATGGATGTACGCACCTTCCGAATTCTTTTGACTAGTGAATGTTGTTTCCCAGGGTGAAAATGGGCAGGTACAGGGAGATCAGAATGCCGCCCACAAACACCGCCATAATGATGAGGATGACGGGCTCGATGAGAGCCATGGCCGCGCCCAGCGCGGTCTGCACGTCTTCCTCGTAAAACTCGGCCACCGAATTCAACATCGCCGGCAAAGCTCCGGTGGACTCGCCGACTTCAATCATCTCGACCGAGAGGTCGGGAAACATTTTCTGTTCTTCCAGGCTCTTGGCCAGTCCCTGGCCTTCGCGCACTCGTATGACGGCTTCGGTGATGCCGTTCATGATGCGGCGGCTGCTCATGGAAGCTCCGGCGGTTTCGAGCGAAGGCACCAGCGGCATGCCGCCAGCCAGCAGGGTGGAGAGCATTCGGGAGAAGCTGGCGACCTGATACTTCAACCAGACATCGCCCAGCAGTGGAAGTTTCAGGACGGCGGTGTCAATCGCGGTAGCGCCCCTGTCGGTCTTTCGCCAGTACCAAAAGGCCACTACCGCGATCACGATCGCGAGGACTGCGAACGGCGCGTAGGCCTGGGCGTGAGTACCGATGTTGAGCATGATCAGCGTAATTTGCGGCAGCTCGGCGTGCATGTCTTCGTAGAGTTTGGCAAATTGCGGCACCACGTAGGTGACCAGAAAAATCATCATGCCGAAGACCACGGTGACCAGCAGCGTGGGGTAAACCAGCGAGACGGCCAGCTTTTTTTTGAAGGTCAAAGCCAGCCGTTGGAAAGCGATGTAGCGGGTGAGCACTTCTTCCATGTTGCCGCTTTTTTCGCCCGCCAGCAGCGTGGTCGTGTACATCTTCGGAAACACTTGCTGGGCGGCAAACGCATCTGACAGCAACTCGCCGCCTCTGACGCGCTCGCGTACGTTTTCGAGCAACTGTAACAAAGACTTGTCGCGCTGCCGCTTGATCAAAAGATCCAGCGCCGTCAGGATCGGCAGTCCCGCCTTGATCAGCGTCAGAAACTGTTGATTGAAAATCAGAAAGGTAGACTGCCGCAGCTTGCCCCGCCGCCCGAACTGGCCCCCGCCAGTGCTGAGCAGCGTCCGGGGCTTGACCCAGTACACCAGGTATCCCTGCTGCGTAAACCGGTCGTGGACCTCCGCCTCCGAATACCCATGCTCCACCTGCTGCCGCAGATGCCCCTGTTCGTCGGCGACTTTGACCAGGAATTGTGCCATGCCCTATCGTCTGCTGCTGAGCTTCCGAACTTCTGGTTTTGACCAACGGTTTTAACTAATATGAAGCGCTTCAGATCAAGTGTAACACTCTGTCCCCAAAGCGCTTATCCCAACCTGTCTATCCCTGTGGTACGTAAGTAACTACACTGTTTTCATCGCCGGACGCCGCCCGGAAGCTTCGCATTAGGGCATCGCTTTAGCGATGCCACTAGAGCCTCAACGAAGGCCGCCCCTTTAGGGGCTGGAGACACTCCGCTACGGCCCCAATCCCCCGTCCACCGTCTCCACTCCGGCCGGCGGGACAAACTGAAACCGCCCGTCGGTCATCTCCACATTCTCTTTCCAGCCCGCAAAGCGGAACTCCGTGCTCGTCCCATCCGCCTCTACCAATACGATGCGGACAATCTGGTCCGAGGGCGTAATCTCCAGCAGCACCTCGTTCACCCGGCCAGCCATCCCCGTCGGAACCCCGCGCAACACCGTGTTGCCTGCGCCCAGAGGCGATTGATCCACCGCCTTAGAAAGTCCCCGTAATTCATTCTCCAGCTTCGTCTTACCCAGCAAAAATGCCAGTGGAGAACGCAGGTCGTCCAGCTTCTTGAGGGAGGTCTTTCGGAGCTGCCGTTCCGCCGGCAAGTAGAACCACACCACCTGCCCGTCGCTGACAAACAGCTTCTCACTCGGAGAACGGTATTCCCACCGCATCTTGCGCGGCTTTTTCAGCCACAAAGTGCCCGATTCCACCCGCTCCGGCCCATCCCCCCGATAGATCTCGGTGAAGTCTGACTCGAGGCTGCGGAGGTGGTTGTAGTGGTTGTCAACCGCCCGTGCCAGCTGAAGAACCGTATCCTGAGGAAGCGCCGGGATGGCGACAGCCACGATTGTCATCCAACACAAAAAGAACCGGCGATTCAATTTCAGTAGCCCTCTTCCCAATTCTACTGCGCCGCGTCATCGCCCACCGTTAAGCCAACATGAAAGATCACCAGCAGGCCGCGGAAAAACTCCAGCTTCGCATCAGGGGATATCGCTTTAGCGATGCCGAAGGTTCCGGAGTTTTGTTCTGTATCAGGGTATCGCTTTAGCGATACCGGAGGTTTCGGGATTTGTTCTGTATCAGGGTATCGCTTTAGCGATACCGCAAGTCCTCGAAATCAAATGCCCCTTTAGGGGCCGCCCTAAACTCGCCCGGATTTTTCCGTGAACGCGTAAACCGAGTACTGTTGCGCCCCGGCGACTTTCGACAAGAACGCGCTCGCACTCAGCACCCGCTCCAATAACGGGTTGTGATACAGCACGTAGACCTCTCGCGGATGATCGCTCAAGCTCCGGTCCAGTCGAGCGATCACTCGCCTCAAGCCGGATTCTGGCAGAGGATTGAAAAGATAAAGCACGAGAGGTTCCACGGGAAAAGGGAAGTCGCCGGCATCGCCGCAGATCGCTTCCAGCGACTCTCCCGGCTCCTCAATGAATACTCGGGTTTCCCGCGGGGATTCGGCGTATCATTGTCGACGTGTTGGATCCTCCCCCGGCGACCTACTCGCCCATCTGGAGGCCTCGTGACGAGTGTTCGTTCTCTTTTCCGTTCGCTCGCCCTGCTCCTGCCAATTTTCGCGAGTGGGGCTGTCGCTGAACAGGCGATCTCGCCCGTGCAAAAGCCGCAAGTAAAATTTTCCCCGGCGGCCGCCT
>Ga0209169_10001907_pt1 | contig 12705 bp, 6 predicted proteins | sample HubBroMetageWRM4_FD_188346 | JGI IMG/M metagenome (GOLD analysis project Ga0209169, IMG submission 188346) | Warmed soil microbial communities from the Hubbard Brook experimental Forest, New Hampshire - Hubbard Brook CCASE Soil Metagenome WRM 4... | ecosystem: Environmental > Terrestrial > Soil...
GCCGTTACCACCAGCCAAATCTCCTTGCGCACATGGTCGAAGGCCAGCACCTCGTCGAAAAACAGCAGGCATGCGTCAGGAATCCCCAGCTCATCTTTCGCGCGGACCGGCAGCCGCTCAATCTGGCGCACCGCGTCGTAGGCGAAAAATCCCACCGCGCCCGCCGTGAACGGCGGCAGTCCCGGCAGCCGCGCCGGCTTGTGTCCGCCCAACGCTTCGCGCAGCACCTCAAAAATGTCGCCGGTGCTCCGCGTCGTCTTGCGGCCCTCGGTAATCGTAATGTCGCGCCCGCGCGCTACGATCCGCTTGTACGGCGCCAGCCCGATGAACGTGTAGCGGCCCAGTTGCTCGCCACCCTCGACTGACTCCAACAGAAAGCATTCGCGCTCCGTCCAAGCCGCGCGCAGGAATGCTGACACCGGCGTTTCCAGGTCGGCCGACAGCGTGCGGTAAACGGGAACCAGCGTGTGCTCCTTGGCGAGCGCGAGAAACTCCTTGCGCGTGGGTTGAACGGGATTGGATTGAGCTTTCACTCCAACCAGTTTAACTGCGCGGATGGGCTGTGCCTGAAGCAGGCAAAAGGTTGAGTTGTGCATGCGGTGGATACACCGTAACTGTTGCCGCAATGCCGCATCCAATCCCTGGGCCTTCGGCCTTCCATTCGTGACCTGCGCGTTAAGGATTTGGCCGTCGCTTTCTTATGTTTGCGCCGATACTGTCAAGCAAGAATGCGCCTCCGACAGGTTTCCCAGGTAGGTTCGGCATGGCGCGAAAGGCGTAGCGGACGGGCTTGACTAGGCTGATTTGGCGGGCCTAGACTCACTGGGGTTTGGGCTCACGTGGAACGAACCGTGGGTTGAACGGCCGGACACTGGGATTCGATGCCCCGTGGCGGCGACTGATATTTCCGCAAATGCGGAGGAAGTCCTGCGATTTCTGGAACTTAGAGGTGGACGATTTCCGGTTCACGGCCAGGCGGCAGGCATTCGAAATGGAGATTTGTATGGCAATTGCAGCACCGGCAATGACGTTGGACCAGGAAATTAACCCCTGGGAAGCACAAAGCGCGCGATTCGAATTCGCGGCGCGCAAGTTGAATCTGGATGAAAATCTGTGGCGGGTCCTCAGCACTCCGTCGCGCGAAATCATCGTGCATTTTCCGGTCACGATGGACAACGGCAAAATCGAAATGTTTACCGGCTTCCGGGTGCAGCACAACATCGCACGCGGGCCGGGCAAGGGAGGCATCCGCTATGCGCCGGATGTGACCCTGGACGAAGTGCGCGCGCTGGCCAGCTGGATGACCTGGAAGTGCGCGGTGGTCAATATTCCCTTTGGCGGCGCCAAGGGCGGCGTGATCTGCGACCCCAAGAACATGAGCCAGGGCGAACTGGAGCGCATGACGCGTCGCTACACGTCGGAGATTATCGACTTCATCGGGCCGGAAAAAGATGTGCCCGCCCCCGACGTAAACACCAACGAGCAGACCATGGCGTGGATCATGGACACCTACTCCATGCACGTCGGACACACGGTGACCAGCGTAGTGACCGGCAAGCCGCTGAACATTGGCGGCTCGCGCGGACGCGTGGAGGCCACCGGGCGCGGCGTGATGGTGTCGTGCGACGAGAGCCTGCGTTATTTGAACATGCCGGTGGAAGGCTGCCGCGTGATTATTCAGGGCTTCGGCAACGTAGGTTCGAACGCCGCGCGGCTGATGCTTGAGCACGGATACAAGATTGTGGGCATCGCGGAAAAGGAGGGCGGACTCTGCAATCCCAACGGCATCGACATTCACCAGTTGCTCGAATACAAATACCGCAATGGCACGACACTGGGGTTCCGCGGCGCCGAAGCCATGCCCAGCGAAGAGCTGATGCTGAATGATTGCGAGATTCTCATTCCCGCGGCCACGGAGAACGTGATCACCAGCCGCAACGCTGACCGGATCAAGGCGCGCATCGTGGTGGAGGGCGCCAACGGACCGACAACCGCCGTCGCCGACGAGATTCTTGCCGACAAGCGCATCTTCATTGTGCCGGACATTCTGGCCAACGCAGGTGGCGTGACGGCAAGCTACTTCGAGTGGGTGCAGGACCGGCAGGGCTACTTCTGGAAGGAAGCCATCGTCAACGAGCAGTTGGAGACGATTCTGCGCGACAGCTTCGACGACGTGGTGCGTTACGCTGAAGCTCACAATGTGAACAACCGCATTGCCGCGTACATGCTGGCCATCGACCGCGTGGCCTTCACCATCAAGCAGCGCGGAATCTACGCATAACGGACTGCGCGTTTGCCGGAGTTGAGCTTAGTTGAAACGGGATGAGCTAACTGCTCATCCCGTTTTATTTTTGCGCAACGCATAACCAAACCAGAATTGCTTCGCTCTAATTACCGCGAGACAAGAAAGCGCAGGTGAACGGCAATGAGCGCAATAAGTCGCAGCTATATTCGTCTGATGACGATGTTACTGGCGTGCGCGCTGCTGGCGGCTTCCGCACCGGTTGCGTCGGCAAGGCCACTAACTCAGGAGAAGATTCATGCGCGCCTGGTGAAGCAGGGCATGGGTAACTGGGTCGGCGTCGAGTTAGCCAACGGGACAGCTTTCTGGGGAAGAATTGTCAGCATCGACGACCAATCGTTCGGACTCCAACTGCACAATGATCCGGCGATAACTCCCGTCCTCTACAGCGACGTGGTGCGCCTGCATACAGGAGTCTCGCGAGGCGCACTTATTGCCTGCATCGCTGCCGGCGTCGGCGGGGTCCTTGTTGTTGCCCTGGTAGCGCACCATGAGATGGCGAAGATGCCAACACTGCCCACCCAGCCAACGGAGCCACTCTTTCCGTAGCACGATTGCGCAAGGCTGGAAATCGGCCGAAAGAGCCGTGCCAGTTTCGTCAAGCGTTCATGATATTCAATCACATCGCTGCAACTTGCCCAGATAATCGTTGAGCGCATCGTGTGATCCGGATAAACTGACCTCGCATGAGTGCGGCGAATTCATTGACAGAGCAGTTGCGCCTTTACGCCAGCGGGCATAAGGAGGTAGGCGACTCGCTGCTGCGCGCGATTTTGCCGCGGCTGCGCCAGATTGCCTCGCGCAGGCTCTCGCGCGAGTACGCCGCGCCGGTGACTCCAACGGAGTTGATTGACGAAACGTGGCTGGCCGGCCTGCACCAGGGGCGATGGAAGATCGAGAACCGCGAGCACTTCTTTGGCATCGCCAGCCTGGCTATGGAGAATGTCCTCACGGACATGGCGCGCCGTCGCCTGGCACAGTGCCGAGGAAGAGGCGCGGTGCATCTTTCGCTCGACGATCTGGCGCCCGGTCAGCAGCCGGAGACCGCCAATGCCGAAGAAATCCTTGCCATCAGCATGCTTATGGAAGAGCTGGCGAAGAAGGACGCCAAGGTCGCCTTCGTCGTACGAATGCACTACATAGTCGGCTTCAGCCTGGACGAGATTGCCAGGGAGACCGGGCTGACGCTGCGCCAGGTGCGGCATCGCTGGGGAAAAGGCAAAGTGTGGCTGGCGACGCGATTGAACTCCAGGCGAAAATAGGTCAAGATTTCTGCTCGAGGTCGCGAATGATTGGCGCTGCGAACGCGATCGTGTCTTTGGGCCGGCGTGCAGGGTCGAAGGCGAGGGCCGCAACGATCAGATCGATCGAATCCGGCCTGAAGCCGCCACTGTTCGCGTTGAAATACGCGCGGATCTGGTCGGGAAGATCGAGCGTGGCGGCGGGAAAAAGCTCGGTCCAGCGCAGGCCGGTGAACATTTCCATCAGAATCTTTGCCAGGCTGTAAATGTCGGTGCCGGCATCGGCATAGCCGATAACCTGCTCCGGAGCCATGTAGTCGAGCGTTCCGGCCACGCGCGAGATTCCGTGAAAGGTCTGATCCGGCGACTTGACGATGGCGATGGAGAAATCGATCAGCACAATCTGCTCTTCGCTTCCGATGCTCTTGCGGATCATCAGGTTCTCCGGCTTCAGGTCGCGGTGATAAATCGCGGACCGATGCAGCAGGTTGAGTGCGTCGGCGATCTGGCGGAGAAAGGCGGCAACCTGGCTTTTGGGCAACGCCCCCATTTCAAGCCGCTCGCGCAGGCTTTCTCCGTGAATGAACTCCATCGCCAGAAATGGAGCACCTGAAACCACCCATCCGTGACCGGTGATGCGGACAATATTTGGATGCGACAACCGCTCCAGCGCCGCAACCTCCTGAGCAAAGCGATGGCGCACCCAAGCCTGGTCCGCAAGTTCGTAGCGAAAAACTTTGATGGCGCAAAGCTGGCCGTCGTTGTTCAAGTCGCGGGCGCGCGCCACGGTTGCAAAGCCTCCAACGGAAAGAATGTGGCCGATCTCGTACCGGCCATCAATGACGGTTCCGATCAGGCGCTCGGCGTCAGGCGAGATGGCTTCCATGCGCCATGCTGAGAGATCGGGCAACACGAGCTCGTGCTTCAAGCGTTGCCGCTTCCTCCATTGGGCCGCGCCCACTCCGATGCCGGCTCCTCCGGTTCCGATGAGCAGGAACGCAGGCCAGGAAAACCAGAACGGCCAGGGCACGGCCAGCGGCTGCTCAACCAGCGGCGACCATGGCCCGGTGGCCAATTGCGCCTGCACCTGCAGCCGGTGACGGCCCCAGCCGAGCTTGCCGAGCGATGGATCGAGATTGTCGGTATATGTCCACGCCGATTGATCGGGAAGCAGCCGGTAGCGAATGCGCAGGTTGGCGCGGCGATCGAACTGCAACGAGCCGACGTGCGCCACAACGCTCGTGTTGCGCGGAAGATTTCCAACAGTGTCGGCCGGGGTAGAAGCGCCCTGCGCCACGGTAAATCCGGAAATGAAAACAGGCGGCGCGGGAAAGGTGGTGGCGAAATCCTGCGAGGGAGAGAAATGCGCGATCCCGGTTGAAGTGCCGAACCAGACAGATCCGTCCGAGTCCGCTAGAAATGGATTGCCGCTGACGATGGGCGGAGCCAGCCCATCGCGCTCGTCCAGCCGCACCCAGTCACCGGCTTCCGCGGCCTCGGGCGCCACGACATAGAGCACGTCGTTTCCGCGCCACAACCAACCGCGCTGGTCGACGGAAAGGAAATGGACACCCTGGTTGGCGGCGACGGTATTGATTCCCGGTGTATAGTTCCGCACAATCGGGTGGCCCGATGCGGGTTTCTGAATCCAACTGAACGCTCCGGCGTTGTAGCCCATCCAAATGTCTCCGTTCGCTTCGGCGCCTATAGCTGTGCAGTCGAAATTGAGCAGGCCCTCCTGCTGCGCGATCTTTCCCCATACGCCGTTCTTGCGAAAGTAGAGCCCGTTGCCGTCGCAGGCCCACAGCGCGTCGTGGGCATGGTCGTCGAGTATGGACACAACCTTCGCCTCGGGCAGGTCTTCGGCGTGTAGTGCAAATTGCTTTCCACGCTCGGTAACGCGATTCATGCCGTTGCGGCCCAGCCAGATTTCGCCGGCATTTGTACGCACCACGTAGGATCCGGGGCTCTGATCGTCGGGCAACGCTGATTGCGCCAGGATTTTTCCGTCAGTGTCCAGCTGCGCCACGAAGCCGCGCGTGGCGGCCAGCAGAGTGTTGCCGGGCCCCGGGGTCAACGTGCCGCCCAGGCTGTCGGAGCCGGGAAGCTGCGTCCAATGAATTCGATTCGAGTCGAGCTTCAGGATGCTGCCATCGGCGGCGAAGATGTCGCGGCCGATGCGCAGGATGGACGTGGTGGATGCAATGCCGTTCTCCTTGTCCCAATACTCAAGCCGGAAGGGATAGTTGAAGTGATAAAGGCCGCTGCCGGCCCCGATCCAGATGGTTCCGTCGCGGGCCACCATCGCTGTGTCCATGTCGTCTGGAATGCCGTTGTATCCAACCGCAATGTGAAAGGCGCCGGGGCGGCCGAGCAGGAGCGGCACAAGCATGAAAACGGAGCCCTCGGCGGTTTCCTCAAGGTGCGCGCTGGCGTCGTACTGCGAGAAGCCCTGGGACAGCACTTTCGGTTGCGGATCCGTGGGACACTGGTAGCTGCCGACGGCCTCCGCACGAAACCAAAGGCAGCCGAAGCGGTCGCGCAATACGCGCTCGACCATCGGGTTGCCGGCGTGCTGCGCAACTTCGATTGCACCGTTTGCATCCAGCCAGTCGAGCACCTGCTTGTGCTCGATCTCGCACCAGCCGCCTGGGCAGGGAAAGAGCACGTTGCCCTTGGAATCGAGCGTCAAATGGTGGACGCGCTTGTCGAGCAATTTTGCAGCGAACCAGCGACCCTGCGATCTTCTGAAAAGAAGCAGGTCTCCGTAGGTAGGTCTGCCGTTGATCTCGGTGCCGACGGAGGCGACTACGATTCCAGGCGCGAAGGCGGCCACCGTGAGGCCGTCCCCGTCATAGATTTTGTCGATGTGACCAGCCCGATACCGATAGATTCCTCCGCGCCCTGGGCCACCGTTGACATCGGTGCCTTGTGTAGCGATCCAGATTCCGCCATCGCTGTCCTCGGCGAAGCTGTTGGGCGTTTCTTTCGGGAATCCAAAGGGGCGCAGAGAATAGAAATGCTGGCCATCGAAGCGGAGAACATCGTCGATGGTGCCCAGCCAAAGCGCCGACTCACTGTCTTGCATCATGGTGAAGATGCCGTGAGGTGCGCCGGGCACGGCCTGGATGGGGTAATGCTGGGCGCGAGCCGCGGCTGCGGCGAATACCGCCAGGACGATCCATCGACTCGCTCGACACATAAACATGTTTGCGCAATTTTCCGGGGTTGCTGCCAGTGTATCTCGATCGTTGCGGCCATTTTTTGGTCGCCTCTGATTCCATGCCGTCAAGCTCTGCAAACTGGCGCAGGCATGGACTGCTTCCGGTTCGGTCCCAATCCGGGTTGATTCCAGGAAACGAAACTGGATGGATGACCATGGATGGCTTCTGTGCGATGCGCCGCGCTGCCGCAGTGCAATAATGGAGCAGTACCGGTCGCCCCTCGCCCGGTCTCACGCAAATATGAACCTGCCCAACTCCATCACGCTGAGCCGCATCGCCATGATCCCTCTGCTGTTGTGGATCCTGTCGACGCATTTTCCCTGGCAGCAGCGTGGCGAGCAGGAGATGCTGGCTTCGATTCTCTTCGTCCTGGCTTCGATTACCGATGGGCTTGACGGCTACCTGGCGCGCAAGCGGGGTCAGATTACCACCATGGGTATGCTGCTCGACCCCATTGCCGACAAGATCATGGTCACCGGCGCGCTGATCGCGCTCGTGGCCTATAACCCGCAGGTGGTGAAGGTGTGGATCGTGGTGGTAATCATCGGTCGTGAATTCCTCATCTCCGGTCTGAGATCGATCGCGTCCTCCGAGGGCTTCACCATCCAGGCCAGCGATCTGGGCAAGCTAAAGACGGTCACGCAGATTGTGGCTGTGGTTTCGGCAATTCTGGCGCACCATTGGAATCAATGGGTCTTCGGGCTGGTGGTCCTTCCCATACGCTGGTTTGCTGTGGCGGCCATTTACTTCACGGTGCTGGTGAGCATCATCTCGGCCATCGACTACTTCGTGGGCTTCTGGAAGCGGGTGGATCATGCCTCGAAGGACCGGCGCAAGGCGTTTGTGCTGGAGAGGCGTAAGAGCCCGATTATCTCCTGAAAGCAAAGTCTGCACCAGGGTTCCGCGATGAGCGAGCTTTCCGATTGCTAAGAAAACGCGACGTCAAAACCAGTGCTGGGCTTCCATCTGCGATCTCATTTTGAAGCGCTCGCTGTCTGCGTGCGGCCTCCTCGAATCCAATCCAGAATCGTGCGGTACTCATCGCTGGATTGGTTTCCGTGCCAGCGTTGGCCGCCGTTATGCGTTGCCAGATAGTCGCCGACGTCCCCTGCGCTGTCGCTTGGGCGAGTGGGTTTGATCAGCATCAGGCTCTTGTCCGGTTCGGTTATGTCCACGACGCGCATCGCGTACTTGTAGTTGTCTTCGCTGTCCTGGTCTGAAAATATTCCTTCCGCATTGGGCGGCTGCAACTTGAAGATCACATGACTGGCGTGGCAGTTGACGCATGCTTTCCCGTCCTGACCCGGTCGGGCAAGAATAGGCTCAATCCGGGTGACAAACGTGCGGAAGTCGAGCACCGAGCCCGGCTGCACATCGGTTAGAGCGTCCGCCAGATTCTTTCCATCAAGTACACGGGTCGCGATGAGCTTGAGTCGCGGATTGCTCGAATTTTGAAGCCGATTCATCGCGGTCAGAAAATCGGGCCTCTTCTCAACGCCTTTGACCTTGCGCAGCGTATCGAGTGCCGCGGCGCTCACGTTGGCGTCTGCGTTCAACAGGCTGCCCATGATCGTGTCCACGACGATTGGATATTCCAACGGCTCGCGGGCTCTCAATGGAGCAGGGTGGCCATTCAGGTAGTCCTGATCCTGCGAGACTGCACCGCCTGAGATTCCAAAGCGCTTCTTGAGAAACTGCGGATTGCTCGATTCCTCCATCAGGATTCGCAGCCCCGGAGCATTCAGTTTTGCAAATGCTGACTTCACAGCCTGCGCGGATTTGGGGTCGCCGAGAAAATGCTCCAGCGAAATCCTCACGGCGGCGCGCTGCGTGTCGGGCATTGGGGAATCGAGGCCATCCAGTACCTTCTGCTGGAGCGCTGGTTCGCGCATCAAATTGCCGAACGACGAAGCGGCATTAAGCACCTGGCCAAAGTTCGGCGGCTGCGGTTCTTCCTCAAGCATGGATCGCAACGCGCTTTCAACGTTTGTCTCCTTTTCCCAAACCGAACCGCTGGGAAGCGCGGCCAGCAATGGAAGCACGACGGCCTGGCTGTCGGAGTTTCCGTGCTCGAGAATCTCGACGACCTTGGCGGCAAGGTTCGGATCGGGCGCGGCACGCGATTCAAGATTCAGGACGCCGCGTTGGCCACCCTCGTAAACGTAGCGGACGGTCTGGCGCACCTCTACGCTCGGATCCTCAGACAGGTTCAATGCCGCGAGTGTGAAGCGCGCGTCGCCGGATTCGCTCAGTGCGCTGCCCGCCTTGAGCACGTTGATCTTCATCGACTCGTCGGCGCCTTTGAGGCAATCGAGAAGAGCGTCCTCAAGCTCCGGCCCGGAACTCTTGAAGAAGTGAATCAGATCGCTGTCGTTGCCGATGCGCGTCTGGAAAAAGCCGTTGTGCACGTCGTATTTGAAGTCGACAGCTTCGCGATAAGGCGGATATTCGTAGCCTGGCCGATGTAAATCGGGAACGCCGGTCACGTACTTTGTAAGCACCGCGGGCAGGCCGATCGATACCGTGTCCGACTTGAGCGCCGGCAATGCATAGTGGCGAATATGAAAGTCCCAAAGCGCAGTGAGGATTCCCTCGCGGCCAAGCGGCGTTGAATTACGCAGCACTTTGGCCAGCACCTGCGCCTGGTCGCGCACCACTGCTTCATATCCTGTATTGATGCGGTCCTTGTCCTCGTCCTTTGAACTTGCCTTCACCCATGCAGAGAGATAGCCGGTGTTTTCATCGAGCAGGTCGTAAATGCTTTCTTTCAGACCTCGCCGCACCATTGGGTCGGTCTCGGTATTGAGACGCGTGGCAAGCGCTTCAAGGGTTCCACGTCGCACTGCAGGCTGATCGACCTGCCAATAGTACCAGCGCCACAACCCACCGGCAGCTTCAAACCGGACATAGGGCACTGGATCATTGAGAGCGCGCTCGAGTGCAGCCAGTAAATTTGCGTCGCCAGTCAGATCGCGGAAGTGCTGGTTGAAGACGCGTGCGGCTCCCCAACGGGTGCGCGCGTCGGGCGATTCAAGCGCTGCGGCGAGCATCGCGCGTCCTTGCGGCGCAACGTTTTGCCGTCGCGACAACACCATGCGCAGCGCATAGGCTGCTGCGACTTGCACCATCTTTGTCGGGTCGCCCAGGCCTTTGATCAGAACCGGCAGTGCGCCTGGGTCAGCCATGTGCCCAAGTGCGCGCGCCGCGGCCTCACGCGCCAGGGGTTGGTCACTCTCAGTGAGCACTTTGCGAATCTGAACGAGCACAGGCTCCGGAGCAAGGTCCCAGTACTGGTCAAGTTGTTCTAGAAGCAATGGGAGGTCATTTGCAGCGAGTTTCGTGGGCGGTGGAGGATAAGGTGCATCCCAGTTCTTGGCTTTGGTTGTTCCCGGATAAAGGGTAGACAAGGCCATCACGGCAAACTGCGTGGCGCGGAAGGGCGTGTTGAAGCCCTGGTAGACTGGATCGCCTTCCCAACTACCCTCCGGCCGTTGCGCGGCCAGCATGGCCTTGACCGCGCGCGCCATATGTTCGTCGGACTCCGGCCGTCGCCCGGCTTCGGCGAGCGCCAGCACTGCGTGATAAGAAACAAAGTCTGCCGGCTTGGCTTTCTTGTCGAATGGATACGGCCAAGCCCCTTCCGGAGTCTCATATTCATAGAGTTTGTCAATGAGAGCGCTGATCTGCGCCGCGTATTTCTCGCGATCCAATGCAGACAGAAGCTGAATCTTCCAGTTCAGATCGATGATGTTCTTCGGTTCGTAGGGTAGCGCCAGGGTCTCTACATGGTCGCGCTCGGTCAGCCAATCGGCATCGTGGGTCTCGCTGTATGCAAGATTGAAGGTCTGCCAACTTTGCAGCGCGATCTCAAACGGGCTGATGTCGGGCTCGCAGCCATCGGCCTCGTCGCCGGGCAGCACGGTTAGGCCCTTGTAATGAATCTTCAGATAGCGCGCATAAGGCACGTCGAAATTCTTGCGCGGCGGATCGTGGGTTACGTTCTGCTCGAAGGCATGCGTGATGAGCGGTAAGCGGCTGGCAACAGTGCGCGCAGAATAAATCACGCGCACCCAGTTGGTGTCCGGCTCTCCATAGAGAGGCCGCGCGTTGTTGTAGATCCGATCTGTGAGAAACTCGAGCCCTGCGCGTTGCGTTGGAGCATAGCCGTTCTGGACCGCTTTCAAATAACCGCGCGTGGTGAATTGCGCCGGATGGCACGCAATGCAGAGCTGAGTTTCAGAGTGCTGCATGACCGTGCGCAACGCGACCGCGCCCCGCCGCGGCGTATTCGACAGCCAACTGTCGCCCATATTGACCATGAAATCCATTCCGGCGCGTACGGCCAGGTGCGGATCGTTATACGGCGGCACAGGGTATTCGTAAGTGTGCAGCTGGTAAGCAGGGTGATTGGCGGCCACGCGCACGTAGTATTCCTGCCCTGGTTGAAGAATGCGTGTGCGGAATTTATAGAGGCCGGGATAATTCTGCGTCGCCTCGACCTGGTAGACAAACTCTCCGGTGGTGAAGGGAACTACATCCGCCTGACCGGAAGAATCTTTACCGGCCTGAAAAATATCTACGTCGAGCGGAACGTCGCGGTCGGTCACGTTGAGAACGAAGTAGACCAGGCGCGGCTCTTTTTCACGGAAAGTGAATCGGAACCACTGGAACCCTTTGAGCATGGCGGCGTAGCCGTCTTCGTTGCTCGATGCGGCGTAGGGTCGTTCGTCGTCGCTGCCGAAGATGGTCTGGCCCAACTCGAAAGGCTGCGCGCTTTGCCACGTGTCGTTCGGTTGGGCAGCGATCACGCCGTGCTTCACCGCATCCGTCCCGGCAGGTACGGCGGCCGATGGTTGCAAGATTCTTCGCAGGTTCGCGCTGATCTCAGGATAGTGAGCTGCAGAAGTGGGTGTGAGACTTATCGTGACTGCGCCCGCACTTCGCGGCCGCAGGGTCAGATAGAAATCCAGGTCGGCGGCGTGCAGCCACTTGGATCCGACCTCACCCTGCGCATCGCTGAATACTTTGCCGTGCTCGGCGGTAACCTCCCGGAATCCGAAATAGGAATGCACCCGGTCGAGCAGCGTGCCGCAAACGCGCCGCCACGCCTCCGTCGGCGCGTTGGCGACGCCGTAGCCAAGAGCCCATATCGCGCGTCCGCAGCTATCGTGCGTACCTATCTCGTCGACCCAGGTGCGATCGTACGCCATGAAGTTGTGGAATCGGCCATCGTCCAGCTGCGCATGCTGCAAGAAAGAAAGATAGATCGACGCCAGTCGCTGATTCACGCGGTCTGATGGAAGCAGGCGCGCGTGTGCGAGCACGACCATAAATGCGCGCGCGACGTCATCGGTGCAATACCCGAACTTTCGATTCGGTACCGTCTCGAGCGCGTGCTGCGCCACCCCGACGTCGTCGGAGAGTGCCACCAAATGATCAAGCGGAGGCGGCGCCGTTCCGGCGCGCGCCTTACGCAGAACTCACCAGCTCCAGCGGTCCGCGGGGGCAGAGCTCCCCGAAGAGCTGGCCGTATTCAGCGGAGACGTGCGGCCACGTCATCTGCCGGCCAAAACGATACGCCCGGCGTTCGTCACTTCGTCACCTTCGCTTCAAGGAGATCGCCCATGCCAATGCGCTGGGCAAATTCGATCCGCACTCGCTCCGATACCTCCAGCACCTGGGCCGCGCCATCGCCGACGAAATCGATCACCGAGCGCATCGGCCGCGTACCCTTGGCGAGCCCGACGATGCGCACCACTTCTTCAGCGACCGCTTTAGGATCGGCGTGAGCGGGCGTAAGGGCGGTGAGGCGCTCTCCGATCTGGTCCATCACGCCGTCGTATCGGGCGTAAGCGGCGGCGGTGGCGGAGTCTGCGGGTTTGCCGGCGCTCGGAAAGTGATCAGTGCCACTAGTGAACGCGCCTGGCACGACAATCGA
>Ga0209169_10001908_pt1 | contig 12703 bp, 6 predicted proteins | sample HubBroMetageWRM4_FD_188346 | JGI IMG/M metagenome (GOLD analysis project Ga0209169, IMG submission 188346) | Warmed soil microbial communities from the Hubbard Brook experimental Forest, New Hampshire - Hubbard Brook CCASE Soil Metagenome WRM 4... | ecosystem: Environmental > Terrestrial > Soil...
GTGCCGAGCGTGACGAAGGCAAGCGTCCGGCCGGGCGCAGCGGCCGCGCCCGAGTGGATGTACTCCAAACCCGCTAACGCGGCTGCCTCGGTCGTAACGGTCATGGCCTCTCCCGGGGTGATGGCAGCGTATCGGCCCGGGTGCGGCCGGACCAGACCGTCGGGCGGCGCCGCGTTCCGGCCCAAGAAGAGTCCGGGGCTCCGGCGGTCACGCGGTCGTCCGGGCCTTCATAGACTCCAGAGCCATGAGCCTTGAGCCAGCAAGCACGTCCACCGATAGCCCCGAGCCGCCGGTCGCCCGGAGGGTCAGCCAGGAGCGCACCTTCCACGGCGACACTTTCGTCGATGAGTACGCGTGGCTGGCCGACAAGGAAAGCCCGGAGACGATCGCCTTCCTGGAGGGGGAGAACGCTTACACCGAGGCGATGACGGCGGGCCAGGAGGGTCTTCGCGAGGCCATCTTCGGCGAGATCAAGGCCCGGACCAAGGAGACCGACCTGTCCGTGCCGAACCGCAAGGGCGGCTGGTGGTACTACGTGCGGACGATCGAGGGCCAGCAGTACCCGGTGTTCTGCCGCCGCGCCATCCGCCCGGACGACGCCGGGCCGCCGATGAGCGAGGACGGCGCGCCGCTGGACGGCGAGGAGGTGCTGCTGGACGGCAACGAGCTGGCGGGCGATGGGCAGTTCTTTGCGGTCGGCGCCTACAGCGTCAGCCCGGACGGCCGGCTGCTGGCTTACTCCACCGACTTCTCCGGCGGGGAGCGCTTCACGCTCCGGGTCAAGGACCTGGTGACCGGCGAGACCGCGGCCGACGAGATCCCGGACACGTTCTACGGCGCGGCCTGGTCGCTGCACGGCACGGCGCTGTTCTACACCACTGTCGATGACGCCTGGCGGCCGTACCGGGTGTGGCGGCACGTGGTCGGCACAGCCGCGACCGACGACGTCCTGGTCTATGAGGAGAGCGACGAGAAGTTCCGGGTCGGCGTCGGCCTGACCCGCAGCGAGCGCTTCCTGGTCCTGTCCGTGGGGAGCTCGGTGACCAGCGAGGCGTGGCTGCTGGACGCCGCCCAGCCAGAAGGCCAGTTCACGATCGTGACGCCGCGGCGGCAGGGCGTGGAATACCACGTCGACCACCAGATCGCCGCCGACGGGACGGACCAGCTGCTGATCCTGCACAACGAGCACGCCGAGAACTTCGAGCTCGATGTCGCGCCGCTATCGGACCCGGCGGCCCGCACGACGCTGATCCCGCACCGCGCCGACACGCGCCTGCTGGACATGGACGCCTTCGCCGATTACCTGGCGGTCTCGTTCCGCCGGGACGGCCTGACCGGCGTGCGGATCCTCCGCCGCGGCGGCACCGAGTACGACGTCGCGTTCCCTGAGCCGATCTACACCGTGTTCCCCGGCAGCAATCCGGAGTACTCGTCCAGCGCGCTGCGGCTCGGCTACGTCTCGCTGGTCACGCCCGACTCGGTCTACGACTGCGACATGGCCACCGGCGACCTCACGCTGCTCAAGCGCCAGCCGGTGCTGCCGCTGCCCGGCGGGCGGGAATTCCGTCCCGACGACTACGAGCAGCACCGCGAGTGGGCGACCGCGACCGACGGCACCCGGATCCCGATCTCGCTGGTGTGCCGTAAGGGGACGGCCTGCGATGGCAGCTCGCCGTTCCTGTTGTACGGATACGGCAGCTACGAGATCTCGATAGACCCGAGCTTCTCCATCAGCCGGCTGTCGTTGCTCGATCGCGGCTTCGGCTACGCGATCGCGCACATCCGCGGCGGCGGGGAGATGGGCCGCCGTTGGTACACCGGCGGCAAGCTGCTGCACAAGAAGAACACCTTCACCGACTTCGTCGCGTGCGCCGAGCACCTCGCGGACCAGGGCTGGACGGCGCCATCGCGGCTGATCGCGCGCGGCGGCTCGGCCGGCGGCCTGCTGATGGGCGCGGTCGCGAACATCGCCCCGCAGGACTTCGGCGGCATCGTTGCGCAGGTGCCGTTCGTCGACGCGCTCACCACGATCCTCGACCCGTCGCTCCCGCTGACGGTGACCGAGTGGGAGGAGTGGGGGGATCCGCTGCACGATGCAAACGTCTACGCGTACATGAAGTCCTACTCGCCCTACGAGAACGTGACCGCGCAGACCTACCCGCCGATCTTCGCGGTGACCAGCCTGAACGACACGCGCGTGCTGTACCGCGAGCCCGCCAAGTGGATCGCGCGGCTGCAGGCGGACGCCAAGGGCGGGCCGTTCCTGCTGCGGACCGAGATGGTGGCCGGGCACGGCGGTCGCAGCGGCCGGTACGACGCGTGGCGTGAGGAGGCGCTGGTCCTCGCCTGGATCGTGACCACCGCGGGCGCAGCCGCCTGACCGGAGGACACGAATGCCGCTGGTCTTCGGCCGTGGGGCTCCGCATGCCGGGCCCGCCAGGCGGATGTCCTCCGCTTCGCGGATGAGCGAAGAGGCCCAGGTCAGCGGCGGTGTCACAGTGACTGTCACACCGGTGCCTGTCGAATGCTCCCGTCGTAACTGCCACGGGAGACACGAGGCAAGCCATGCGCGGGAAGAAGAACCGAGCCCGCCCGGCCGCGTTCGCGGTTGGGGCACCGGACTCGCCCGCGCGTGGCCCGGTGACGCCAGCGGCCGTCCCGAAGACCGAAGTGCGGTCAGAGCCGGGGCAGGACGAATGGTGGCCGTGGCTCGAGGGCGGGGAGACGGCGCCAAGGACGAACGCGGCGCCGTGGCCTGACACGCGGAGTCGGGGGCCAGCCCCGCGGCCAAGCACACAGCGGCGGCCCGGGACTGAGCAGTGGCCGGCCGCGGGACGGTTGCCGGAAAGCGGCGGCACGGGCAACGGAGGCTCCGGCAGCGGAAGCTGGGGGAGCGGAAGCCCGGGGGACAGTAACCGGCCGCCTGTGGCGCCGTGGCCAGGAAACGGACACCAGCCAGGAAACGGGCACCGATCGGAGAACGGGCACCGGCCAGGAAGCGGGCACCGGCCGGAGAACGGGTATCGGCCGGAAAACGGGCACAGGTCAGGGAACGGGCACTGGCCGGAGGCCACGCGGTGGCCGGAAAACGGTGCAGCGCGCCCATATCCCGGGTTCGCCGATCCCGGCCCGATTCCGCGGCCCGAAGGCGATCAGATGCCGCGGGCTGTCCGGCAGCATGAGGCATGGGCCTTTCGTCCGCAGAGTACCGATTGCCCAGCCGATTCGGAGATCGCCGGCGCGCCTGCGGCCGCATTTGCGTCCTCCGCTGGAGAATGGTGGCCGAATGGGGCAAGGGTGCGCCGCGACTCCTTGCTGCGGAGGCGCAGGAGAGCGGGCGGAGGTGCGATGGTTCGCAAGGCGACCCTCGATCGCAGCTTGCAGCCAGATGATCTTGTCGCGGCTGACGAGGTGGTGCCGGGTGTCACGGAATCCGCTGAGCTAACGGAGCAGCGCCCGCCGCAGTGGCGCGGCTCCGGCGGTCGCTGGCTGGTCTGGACATTCCGCGCGGTGCTCTGGGCGGTCCTGCTCATTATTGGTTTTCGCGGAGTGATGGCAATAGTGACCGCCTCCCGGCAGCCCGCCGGGAACAATGCCAGCAGCGCCAATACCACCGCAACCGGCAGCGGATTCCCTACCGGGATGGCAGAGGCCTTTGCGCTGCAATTCGGGAATGTCTACCTCAATTTCAGCCCGGCCACGGCGGCGCAGCGGGCCAGCGACTTGGTGCCCTTCATCCCCGTCGGCTCTGATCCGCAGTTCGGCTGGAATGGCGCGGGATCCCAGCTGCTTCAATCCGAGCAGGTCGCCTCGATCTCGGTAAAGAATGCGCATTCTGCCGTCGTCACACTCCTTGCCCAGGTCAGCAGCGGCCTGATCGAGCTCGGCGTGCCGATCTACACAGCACAAGGGGGGCTGGTCGTCTCCGCCGAGCCGGCGTTGCTCCCTGGGCCCCAGCGCGCTACCCCGCCGTCGTCGTCGAGTGCGGCGAGTGACCCTGCGACGGCGACTGCCCTCACCGCCCAGTTGCCGGGGTTCTTCCGCGCCTACGCCAGTGGCGATCAAGAGGCGCTCGGCCGGTTCCTGGCGCCGGGCGCCGTTGTCACCGGGCTCGGCGGCACAGTGACCTTCGGTTCCATCTCGGGGATGGAGGTTCCGTCAGGGGGAGCAGTGCGCAGGATCGCGGTCAGTGTGGTGTGGCAGCTAGCCAGCCAAAGCACCAAGGCCCGGGGTCGGCATGCCCAGAATTCGTCGGTCAACGACGCCTCGGCCGGCCTCAACATGACCTATCAGATGACCGTCGTGCGGCAGCACGGAAGCTGGTACGTCCAGGCCATAGGCCCGTCGGCGACGCAGCCGGCGGGACCGTGACAGGAATCCCCGGTGATCTGCATGCGCAGCCAGTCGTGCGTCCAGCCACCCGCACCCCCCAACCCCCCGGAGTAGAACGATGCACCAACTGCTCGCCTCGCCACCCGCCTTGGCGCTCAGCACTACGGGCCTGGTGACATATCTGCAAGGCCTATTCGGACCACTGTTCCTCGGGATCGTCGGCATCGTGGCCATCTTTTTCCTGTTCACCCGCGAGATCATCCGCTTCGTGCAGTTTCTTGTACTTGCGGTGGCCATCGGCGTCGTCTTCTACACGCCCGGCATCGTGCAGGTGCTTGCTAAGGGCATCGCGAGCGCGCTTGGCGTCCACTGAGGCCGGTAAGCGAGCCTAAGGAGCGCAGCAGGGTTGGATCTGCCTACTTACACCAACATCTGGCGAATCGAGAAGCGGCTTTACAAGCTGTACGATTTCCGGTTGCCTATGCCAATTCCGGTGGGCCAGATCGCGGTATTCGCGGCCATTGCCGTGCCTTATGTGGTGATCCTCAAGATGGCCGGGCTTCCGTTCAGCCACACCCTGCTCTGGTTGTACATATTGCCGCCAGGGGCCCTCGCCTGGCTGGTCACGAGGCCGGTGCTCGAAGGCAAGCGCCTGCCCGAGCTGGTCGTTTCCCAGGTGCGTTACCTGAACGAGCCTCGCACCTGGTGCCGAATGGCGCCGCTCGCCGAGCGGGATGAGATCACGGTCATCGCGCGCGTGTGGCGCCGGCCCAGCAGCGCAGTGGCTGCGGTCAGCCAGTCTGCGGTCGCGATGGTCGAAGCTGCGCCGATGGCCGGAGCTTCGGCGGCGGTCGGAGCTTCGGCGGCGGCTGGAGCTTCGGCGGCGGCCGGAGCTGCGGCGGCGGCCGGACCGGTGCCGGGTGCCCCGGCTGCCGTGGAAGTCGCTCCTGAACGGCCCGCGCTCGAGCGGCACCTGCCAACGGGCCACGTGACGGCCTGGCCACAGTCACCCACGCCGGCCGCACCTGTCCGTGACGCCGGCCAGCCCGCGGCCCGCGCCGTTCCGGCTTCGACGGCGCATGGAACACCGGCCCCCGAGACCGTCCGGCCGGTCCCCACTCCCCCGGTGCGGGAGACGCCGGTCCCCGAAGCGGTCCGGCCCGTCCCCGCTCCGCCGGCGCGGAATACGCCAGCCCCGGAGCCCGCCCGCGCCGTCCCTGCGCCGCCAGCCCAACAGACCCCCGTTCAGCCCGCCGCCAGCGCAGCCCCCGCTCCGGCGGTGCCGCAGACCCCGGCTCCCGAGCCCGCCCGTGCCGTTCCCGCGCCACCGACCGAACAGACCCCCGGTCGGGCCGCCGCCAGCGCCGTGCCGCCGCCTGCCGCCCCCCCGGCGCCTGCGGTCCCGCCGGCCGCGCCGGCCGTGCCTTCGCGCGGGCGGCCCGTGGTGACCGTGACCGGCGACCAGCCCGGCGAACGCCCGATCCGGATGGTGGAGCGCGCGCTGGGCAGCCCGTCGGACCGCCGCTCGGTCGGCTGGCACGACCGCGTGGTCGTCGTCCCCGGCGGCCACCGGCCGGGCAGGCCGGACCAGATGCAGCGCGACCGTGCCCGGGCCCGGCTCCCGATCCCGGCCGGCCGCCGGGTCGTGGTGCTCGGCTGCACGGTAGGCGCCGGCCAGACCGTGACCGCGCTGCTGACCGGCGAAGTGCTGGCCAGCCTGCGTGACGACCAGGTGGCGGTGCTCGACCTGAACCCCGGCACCGGCTCGCTCACGCAGCGGGCGACGGCCGTGCCGTCCCTGACCGGTTCCGAGCCGCCGGGACCCACACGGCTCGAAGTGGTGACCCGCGAGACGGCGGCCGTCGCGGGGCAGGAGGACGACGTCACCAAGATCTTCGAGTTGCTGTCCGGCCGTTACCCGATTACGCTCACCGACCCCGGCGCGGCCACGGTGCCGCGGGTGCTGGCCGCCGCCAGCCAGCTCATCATGGTCGCGCCCGCGAGTCAGGATGCGGCCACCGCGCTCGCGAGCACGCGGGAGTGGCTGGAGGCGCACGGCCACTCCGAGCTCGCCGACGACTCGATCATCGTGCTGAACGGCGTGAGCAGGCACACCATGCGCCACGTCGAGCAGGCCGAGGCCCTGGCCAGAGGCCGGTGCCGGGCGATCATCCGGGTCCCGTGGGATGACAGTCTCAAAAATCCCGGGCCCGAACGCGCGGCCCCTCCCGATCAGGCCGCGATGGCCGGCCCGGCAAACGGCGGCCTGGGCGAGGGGGCCCTGAATGCCTACACGGCCCTGGCCGGGGTGCTGGTCACGGCGCTCGCCGACGTACCCGAACAGCAGCGGGCCCGCGGGGAGGCGCGATGAGCGCGGCCAAGACCGGACGCCGGAACCGTCTCTCGGTGCGGTACTTCGACGACCGGATCCTGCTCACCGAGACGCACGCGTGGGCCTACTACCGGCTGCCAACGGTGTCGTATGAGTTCACCACGCCACAGGACCGTGAGGCCCTGGCCACCAACATCACGGTCGCTCTGGCCGCGATCCGGATGCCGGACGCCGAGGTGCACCTGCGGATCACGCACCGGTCGTACCCGGCGGCCGAGTGGGCGACGGGCCTGGACGCCACGTCCGATGGCGGGTCCGGCTGGCCGGAGTACCTGGACGAGATGTACCAGCACGTGTGGGCGAAGGACTTCTGGACCAAGGAGGTCTATCTCGGCGTCAGGCTCGGCCAGCGTGGCGTTCGGGCCCAACTGTCAGGTGGGGTGTTTGCCCAGTTCATTGGCGCCTACCGGGCCAGCGAGGAGGTTCTGGGCCTCGGCGACGAGGCCGTGCCATCCGCCGAGGTCGCCCGCTGGACAGAGCAGGCCGAGCGGCTCGGCCGCGCGCTGGGGTCCAGCGCCCTGGCCGCTGCCCACGCCACCTCCGACGAGATCGCCTGGCTGTTCCGGCACGCGCTGGCCGGGTCCGTGACCGAGCCACAGCCGTCGGCGGTACGGCGCCGCAAGTGGGGCGCGGGGGAGATCGAGTCGCTGCTGGAAGGCCAGGTGCACAACGGGCGCACGCTGCTGCGGCTCGAGCATCCGGCCGGTGAGTCGTGGGCCGCGTTCCTGTCGTTCGCCCGGTTCCCTGACGTCATGTACTTCCCTGAGGGCGAGCCATGGCTGCACTACAGCGACGCGCTCCCGTTCCCGGTCGAGGCCAGCCTGCGGATGCGGCTGATACCGCCGCACAAGGCCAGCAAGGACGTCGGCCGCAGGCTCGCCCATGCGAGGGACATGGACGCGCACATCAGGGAGGCCGGGGCCGAGATGCCGATCGCGCTCGCCGAGCAGATAGAGGCGGCGCGACTGCTCGAGCACGGCATAACCAAGGAGCGGCTGCCATTCGTTTACGGCTGGCACCGGCTGATGGTGACCGCGCCGTCCCGTGAGCTATGCGTCCGGCGCGCCGAAGCCGTCGCCGAGCACTACCGGGACGCCGGGATCGACGTGGTCAACTCCACCGGCGACCAGTTCTCGCTGCTGTGCGAGTCGCTGCCGGGGGACAAGGTCAGGCTCAATTCGTATCTGCAGCGCCAGCCCCTGTACACGATCGCGGGCGGCATGCCGACCGCCACGGTCGACCTCGGCGACCGCGCCGCTTCGGACGCTGGATGGGTCGGTCCGTACATCGGCGAGACGCTCGGCCGGGCCAGGACCATCGTGCACTTTGACCCGCTGGTCGCCGCCGCGCGGAACCGCCCGACCGCGGTCGCGATCACCGGCGAGCCTGGCGGCGGCAAGACCACCCTGGCACTGCTGCTGATCCTGCAGCTGGCGCTGCGCGGCGTGACCGTCGCCGTGATCGATCCCAAGGGGGACGCGGAGTCGCTGGTCGGCCTGCTGCGGGAGCGTGGGCGCCAGGCACGGGTCATTCCGCTCGGGAGCGCGGCGCCGGGTCTGCTCGACCCGTTCTCGTTCGGGGACGACCTCGCCGAGCGGCGGACGATGGCGACCGAGACGCTCCGGCTCCTGCTGCCGCGAATGAGCGAGGAGCGGGAAAGCGCCATGATCCAGGCGGTCGGCCACGTCGCTCAGGAGGACCAGCCAAGCCTGGGCAAGGTCGTTACCTACCTGGAGAAGTCCGCCGATCCCGCGTCGATGAACCTCGGAGCGGTGCTCGGGTCGATGGCGGAGATGCGGCTGGCCAAGCTGTGCTTCGCGCCGTCCGGCGGCCAGGGCATAGACGCAGCCGGGTGGACCACGGTGTTTACCCTGGCCGGCCTGACCTTGCCGGACGTCGGCGTCAGGCGCGATGACTTCTCCTACGAGCAGCGGCTGTCGGTGGCCCTGCTGTACCTGGTGTCGCAGTTCGCGCGCAGGCTGCTGAACGGCATGGACCGCCGCCTGCCGAAGGCGATCTTCCTCGACGAGGCGTGGGCGATCACCTCGACACCGCAGGGCGCCAAGCTGATTCCGGAGGTGTCGCGGATGGGCCGGTCCCGCAACACCGCGCTGATCCTCGTCTCCCAGAACGCGGGCGATCTGCTGAACGAGCAGGTCACGAACTGCATCTCCGGCGTGTTCGCGTTCCGGTCGTCGGAGCGGATGGAGGTCGCCAATGTGATGGCGCTGCTGGGCGTCGAGCCGTCAGACGAGCACAAGGCCGTGCTGCGCGGGCTCGGCAACGGCGAATGCATTTTCCGTGACCTGGATGGCCGGGCTGGCCGGATTGGTATCGACCTGATCTCCGACGACCTGCGACAGCACCTGGACACGAACCCAACCAGAGCCAAGCCCGAAGTACCCGTGCCCCCTGTCCCCCCCGTTCCGCCCGTTCCGGCCAGCGTGGCGCCACCCGGCACCGCGCCGCACAAGGCGAGGCCGCCCACCCCGCAGCCTGCCGCCTCCCACCCGCCCGCTGGCTGACGCTCGACCGGGCGACCCCGAACCCCCCTGCCAGGAGCCCCCCGAGATGCGCACACCGCGCCGTTTCCTGCGCCTCGCCGTGCTGGTGCTCGCCGCACTTGCGGCCCTGCTCGGTTTTTCTCATGCCGAGCACTCCGCCGCCAGCGCGCAGGCCGCCCATCCCATCCACGCGGTCACCGTGGCCGACCGGCAGCCCGTGGCGACGACCGGCGGCGCCTGCTCGGTTCCCGGGATCGGCGACATCGGGTCACTGCTGGGATTCTGCACGGCCGGGCAGAGCGGTCTGACCGGCGACTTGAACAACATCTGCCAGCCTTCGCTGCCCGATCCGGAGCAGGCCAACTCCGGGATCGACTCCATGATCAAGCCACCCGAGTCATCGGGCGCCCAGCCATCCACCCTGTACAACAGCTACGGCGTCTCCGGGCAGTACTGGGCCGCGACCAACCTGCAGTGCTCGGACATGACATCGCTGATCGGCAACAACGTCGCCAGCATGGTGTTCGACATCGCTAAATCCATCGACCGCGTCACGATCACCGTCTACCAGTCTGCCGCCGGCGAGGGCATCCTGAGCTGGCTGACGAACGTCGTCGACAAGCTGATCAGCAGCCTCGGCAACGCTATCTACTTCCCTTACCTGGCCGCCGTCGTCATCATCGGCGCGATCTGGCTCGCCTGGCAGGGGCTGATCCGCAAGCGGGCCACCCGCACCATCGAGGGAACGATCTGGATGGTCGTGGCCTGTGTGGCTGCGATCTGGCTGATCGGCAGGCCCGCGGACTTCACCGGCGCTGGCTCGGCCGTGTCCAACGGCATCAGCCAGTCGCTGAACACCGCGTTCTCCAAGCTCCCCGCCCCGAGCCAAAGCAACTGCCTGCCGGTGGCGCACGACGACCCGCAGGTCCAGTCGGCTAACTTCAACTTCTCATCCGGCAATGGAATCGTCGCCCAGAACGCCGACGAACTGTGGACCGTGCTGGTGTGCAAGCCCTGGCTGGCCGGCGAATTCGGCACCACGGCGTTCGGCACCACGGCCGGTTCGCAGACCCCGGTGAACACCTATGGCAGGCAGCTGCTGTGGGCGCAGGCGATCGCCACCAACGAGAAGCCGACGACGGCCCTGATCCAGGCCAAGCAGGCGACTTACTCCGGGATCGCAGCGAGCATCCAGCAAAAGGACCCGGGGATCTACCCGTTGTTCCAGGGCAAACAGTGGACGACGCGGCTGGAGATCGCGTTCGCCGCGCTGTTCGCCGCGGCGATCGCCGGCGTGCTGGTGCTGCTGATCGCGGTCACACTGATCTTGCTGAAGCTCGGCTTCCTGCTACTGCTCGTGGTCGGGCCGTTCTTCCTGCTGATCGGCACGCATCCGGGATTCGGCCGGGTCGTGGCGCTGCGCTGGTTCGAGATGCTCGTCGGAGTGCTGCTCAAGCAGGCGGCGGTCGCGCTGGTGCTGAGCGTGCTGCTGTACGCCTACTCGCTGATCATGGGCACCAGCGACGCGGTGCTCCCGTGGGCCTTGAAGATCCTCATGATCGCGCTTGTGACGATCGCAGTCTTCATCTACCGAAGGCCGTTCCAGCATCTGTTCTCTGCCGTGGGCTACGGCATGATCGGTTCCACCGAGCGCGCCGAGATCGACCTGCAGCGCTACCGCAGCACCCTGCGCCAGAACACGCTCGGCGCCGCGGCCGTCGCCGTGCCGGGGTTCGCCGCCTACCGCGCCGCCCGATGGGCCCGGCGCAATCCTGGGCAGGCAGCAGCGCTTGGCGCGGCCGCCAGTGCCGGCGGCGTGGGCGCTGCCGCGGCAGCGGCCGCCGGTGCCGGTGTGAACGGCGAGGATGGCGCGCTGGCCGACGGCGGCGCCGGCACGGCCGGGATCGCGCCGCCCGAGGGAGGGACCCGCGCGGGCAGCCGCTCCGGGCTGGCGTCCCGAGCCCGTACCTGGGCCTCATCGGCCGTCGGTGACGGGCGCCGATCTGCGCCGCCGCTAAACCTTCCGCCGCGGGACGCCGCAGGCTCCGTCCCGGCGCGCGGCAACGGCGCAGGCGCGGTGCCGAGCCGGACAGCCGTCGACGCCGCTGCGGCGGCCGCGGGAGCCGGAGCCGGACAGGCGGGAGCCGCTCCCGCACGCCCCGCCCAGTCTGGCGCGTTCCGCACTCGCCCGGCGCCGGCGTCGCAGCCGCATTCCGGGTCCGCACCTCCCAGTCCCGCCGCGGCGAGCCCCGCGCGGCCCGCTCCGGCGGCGAACCCCAGGCGATCGGCGCCCGCGCCAGCCAGCCCCGCCGCGCCGCGTCCTGCGCCAGCCCCCGGCCGGGCTGCGCCCGCGGGTTCCGGCCCGGCGGGACCAGCACCCGCAGCCCCGTCCAGCTCGGGTGGCTCCGGCTGGCCATGGCGGCCCGGCGTGACGCCGCGGCAGCCGCAGGCGTCCCCGGCGGCCGGCCCCGGTGCGGCGCCCAGCGGCCCGTCCAGCCGCCAGAGCGGTCCGTGGGCCGATTCCTCGGCGGGCCGCCAGAACGGCGCGCCCGCCCGCCAGCCCGCGCCGCCGTCCGCGCGCCCGCCCGCCGCTCCGCCCGCCCGCCAGCCGTCTGCACGGCCGGCCGCACCCCCGCCTGCCCGGCCGTCAGCACCTCCGCCTGCTGCTCCATCCGCCCGGTCGGCGCCACCTCCGTCCGCGCGGCCGCCGGCGCGGTCGTCGGCGCCCAGGCCAGCCCGCCAGCCCGGACGAGCAGCGCCGGCACCGGATCCGGCCCGCCGGGGACCGTCCAGCAGCCAGAGCGGTCCGTGGGCCGACACCGCGGCGGGCCGCCCGGGCGCCGCGCCCGGCACCGACCGTGGCAGCGCGGGCCCGCCGGGTTCTGGTGGCGACGGGGCCGGACGGCCCGAAGGCTCGGCGCCGTTCTGGCTGCGCCCGTTCGGGCGCCGGAAGTAACCGATGCCGCCATGGACCTGAACGCTGGCCAGCGCAAGGCGGTCTTCGGCTTGATCGTGGTGTTGCTCGTCGGTCTGGGCGCCTACCTGTTCGTGTCCAGCTCACGGGGCAGCGGCCACAGCCCGTCGGCCGCCACGCACTCCCCGGCGCCGCAGCCCACCTCGCCGGCGACGCAGGCTTCGACGCCAAGCCCGTCCCCAGTGGCCGCCGGCTCATCGGATCCTGACATCTACCAGTGGCTCCCGTTCACCGAGGCCCAGCTCGGCTCGGCCGCTGGAGTGGTCACTCAGTTCAGCGACGCGTACGGAACGTGGTCTTACAGCCAGAACGCGACCAGCTACGTGACCACCATGCGCAGTTTGATCACCTCCGAACTGGCGGAGGTCATCGAGCAGGGCTATTCCGTGCCCGGCGTCGCGAGCCAGCGGACCAGCAAGAAGCAGGTGTCCACGGGCAGCACGGTGATCAACTCGATACGGGCGTTCGGCTCGTCCAGCATCACCTTCGTCGTGACGATCA
>Ga0209169_10001909_pt1 | contig 12699 bp, 10 predicted proteins | sample HubBroMetageWRM4_FD_188346 | JGI IMG/M metagenome (GOLD analysis project Ga0209169, IMG submission 188346) | Warmed soil microbial communities from the Hubbard Brook experimental Forest, New Hampshire - Hubbard Brook CCASE Soil Metagenome WRM 4... | ecosystem: Environmental > Terrestrial > Soil...
GTTTATCTCCACTTTGCAGAGCCGGTAACCAAGTTTGCTTCTGCTCGTCGCTGCCAAAGGCATAAATCGGATACATGACCAACGCGGACTGCACGCTAACGAATGAGCGAACGCCTGAGTCGCCGCGCTCCAGCTCCTGCATCACCAGGCCATATTCGACATTCGACATTCCAGCGCAACCGTACCCCTTCAGGCTCGCCCCGTAGAAGCCGAGATCTGCCATCGGTTTGACCAGTTCGCGTGGAAATCGGCTGGAACGATTACACTCTTCGATGATCGGTATGAGGTTGTCTTCGATGAACTTTCTGGCGGTATCGCGGACCAACCGCTCATCGTCGCTGAGTAATGCGTCGAACCCGATAAAGTCAACTCCACGAAATTTTAGTGCCATGAGATACTCTTTCTGCTTCGGACTTCATACAGGAGCATGATTTAAGGAAAGGAAACATTTCAACCTAACAAAGGGCCGGGAAAGCGTCAAACGCCGGTTCGAGCTGGCACAAGCTAATCGTCAATGTCGCAGAGCCATTTAGTAATGCCTTGGAAGTCAGCACTAAGTCTAAGCTATTCTTGGGGATTCATTAGAAATTTACAATTCTGTAGTGGTTCTGTAACAATCAATCCTCAACCTGTACACCTTGAGCAAAATTCCTACAGGAGGAATCGCGTGATTCGTCGCATCGCGCTGTTGTGTCTCGCCTTGTCGGTCCCTGTTGTCGCGCAGACCACGCTGAATGGGGCTGGGGCAACGTTTCCCTATCCCATATATTCCAAGTGGTTCAGCAAATACCACGATCTTCATTCCGACATTCAATTTAATTACCAATCGATTGGCAGCGGGGGCGGAATTCGCCAGGTCTTGGCGGGAACGGTCGACTTTGGAGCCAGCGATGGTCCGATGACCGACGAGCAGCTTTCTCAGGCCAAGGTCAAGATTTTGCACGTTCCCACTGTTTTGGGCGCGGTCGTTCCGGCTTACAACATTTCCGGCGTCACCGGAGAGATTAAGTTTACTCCGGACGTGCTGGCGGGCATTTTTCTGGGCAAGATCACCAACTGGAATGACAAGACCATTGCGAGTGCGAATCCCGGAATCAATTTTCCCAAAGATCAGCCCATTATCGTGATCCATCGCTCCGATGGGAGTGGAACCACGTTCATTTTTACCGATTACCTTTCCAAGGTCAGTTCAGATTGGCAGAACCAAGCCGGCAAAGGGACATCAGTAAAGTGGCCGGTGGGCCTCGGTGGTAAAGGCAATGAAGGGGTTGCTGGCCTGATCCGTCAGATGCAGGGTTCGATCGGCTACATCGAACTGATTTATGCCGTTCAGAACAAGATCACTTATGGAACTGTGAAGAACGCAGCAGGCGAGTTTGTGAAAGCTAGTTTGGATAGCGTCACCGCGGCTGCAGCCTCGGTTAAGAGCATGCCGGCGGACTTCCGCGTTTCGATTACCAATTCTCCGGGCAAGGATGCGTACCCGATTTCGAGCTTTACCTGGCTATTGATTCCAGTCCAGGCAAGAGATCCTGCGAAGGGCAAGATTATGGCGGATTTCCTGAAATGGATGCTGGACGATGGGCAGAAAATGACCACAGAGTTGACCTATGCGCCTCTGCCAGCGACCGTGGTAGCCAAAGTCAAGGACGAAATTAAACAAGTTCGGTAATCGAATGCGTATTCGACGATTGCGAGTTAGGTGTGGTCCGACAACCCTCAAGCGTCGCAGATAATAGTAATCGAGGGCGCCAGCTTATACGCCGGCGCCCTTTTTGCGAAAGCACGACGCTCGATGCTTTATACTGACCACGACATGAAATATAGTTTTTTCTTGCTTCTCGTAGCGGTCTCGATTTCGAGTTTATATGCGGCTGAGAAGCTCTACCAGACAGGCAAAATCGTGGATGTGCAGCAGAAGTCAACCACTCGGATTCTTTACTACCAGGTCGACACACCCATCACCAAGGAAGATCCTTATTTTGAACTTTCCGTGCAGGTGAAAGATACGATTTACATTGGAGACTATACTCCGCGTCACGCCAGCGATACTTTGCCCGACGAGTGGAATGTGCCGCAAGCCGCAGTGCGTCTGCGACTCGAGAAGCATTACATGTACCTGATGCGTCCGTCCGGCACCGAGTTACAATTCGTCATCACCAAACGGATTGCGGTGGCGCCTGCGCCCAAGACTTCAGAGCCCCCTCCTCCGAAGCAGTGAAACCGCAGGTACGGGTCGAGCATCCCATTTATTTCGTCATTGATTCTAGATTATGGTTCGCGCTCCGCTCGATAGCTCGGCTTACTACCTCAACCGCGAAGCTTCGTGGCTAGCTTTCAACCGTCGTGTGCTCGAAGAAGCCCAGGATGAAAGCAACCCGCTGCTGGAGCGTCTGAAATTCCTCTCTATTACGGCCAGCAACCTGGACGAGTTTTTTGAAGTGCGAGTGGCGGGTCTGGTGCAACAGATTGAAGACGGATATACGGAAGCCGGACTCGACGGACTTAGTCTTCTGCAGGAGCGCGATCTAGTCTCGCGAGAGACGCGCAAGTTCGTGGACGACCAATACCATTGTTGGAATGAACAACTCCGGCCTGCGCTGGCCAAGAATGGTATTCGCGTACTCGGTTTGCATGAACTGGACGTCAAGGCGCGAGCTTTTGTCGCCGATTTCTGCGACCGGGAACTCGATCTGCTGCTGACACCGGTTACAGTGGATCCCGCGCATCCTTTTCCGCGGGTAATCAATAAAGCCTTGTGCGTGGCGTTCCTTCTACGGCGAAGACGGCGTTCGTCGATGACTTACACCGGAGTCGTAACGGTGCCACGCGCCTTGCCCCGGCTGATCCGGCTGCCTTCCGAGGGAACGGACGATTTTATTTTCCTGGCTGACCTGGTGGCCTATCACGCCTCGCAGATGTATCACGGCTACGACATCGTATCTTCGGCGGCGTTTCGGGTCACGCGAAACAGTAATCTTTATCTCGCTGAAGAGGAGTCTCGTAACCTGCTCGAGTCGGTACGCACCGAATTGCACAATCGGCGTAAAGGCGACGCCGTTCGATTGGAGATCGATTCCGAAGCTGATCCCGAGATTATCGAACGCTTGCGCACCAACTTCGAATTGGAACCGTGGCAAGTGTTTTCGGTCAACGGGCCGGTAAATCTTTCGCGCCTGTTCAATATTTATGAGCAGACGGCGCATCCGGAACTCAAGTTCAAACCTTTCCTTCCCCGCGAGCTCCGGCTTACCGCCAAGTCCCAGGATCTTTTCGAAGAGCTTCGCCGTCACGATGTTCTGCTTCACCACCCCTTCGATTCCTATGACGCCGTAGTCTCTTTCATCGAGTCCGCGGCGGAAGATCCCCGCGTGCTCTCCATGAAGCAAACGCTGTATCGCACCAGCGAGCACTCATTGATCGTTCCTGCGCTTATGTCGGCGGCGGCCAAGAAAGAAGTCACGGCGGTCGTTGAATTGAAGGCGCGATTCGACGAAGCCTCCAACATCCGTTGGGCGCGCGATCTGGAAGACGCTGGAGTTCAAGTCTTTCACGGTTTGGTGGGGCTGAAGACGCACTGCAAACTGTCGCTCTTAGTGCGGCACGATCCGGATGGTGTCATGCGCCGTTATGCGCATCTTGGTACGGGCAACTATAACGCTAATACGGCTCGCATTTACACGGATCTAAGCCTCTTGACCGCGGACCCGGAAATTACGGGCGCAGTTCACGATGTGTTCAGCTTTCTGACGGCTTATGCGGAGCATGCCGATTATGGTCCGCTCATGGTCGCGCCGCTTAATTTGGCGGAACACTGCCTGGCGCTCATTGCTCGTGAAGCGGAACATGCTCGTCATGGTCGTCCCGCGCATATCATCGCCAAGATGAATGCGCTGTTGGATAAGAACATCATTACGGCTTTGTACGGCGCGTCGCAGGCCGGTGTGAAAATCGATCTGATTGTGCGCGGAGTTTGTGCGCTGCGTCCGGGAGTGCGCGGTGTAAGTGATAATATCCGCGTTCGAAGCATTGTCGGCAGGTTCCTTGAACATAGCCGCATTTATTTTTTCGCGAATGGGGGCCAGGACGAGGCATACCTGGGAAGCGCTGACTGGATGCCGCGCAATCTCTACGAGCGGGTCGAAGTAATCTTCCCCGTAAAGGACGAGCTATTGCGGGAACGCGTGCGGCAGGAGATTCTGGAAGCGTACTTGGCGGACAATTTGGAATCGCGCTTTCTGCAGAAAGACGGAAGCTACATGCACGCGTGGAAGGTTCAGGGCAGGCGAAAACGGCCAGCTGGAGACGCAGGTTTTAGCGCCCAGGATTTCCTGATCAACCTGGCGGAAGGCAAGCAAGCACCGGAAGCGATTCCGCATACGCCCACTTCACAAAGCAGGCGCGTGCCAGTAGGAAAGGAGCGTTAACCCGGAATGATCGTCTATTTCCTACGTCACGCCAATGCGGGCGTGCCCTTGGCGAACCAAAAGAAGGATGAAAAGCGAGCTCTCGACAAAGAGGGAATCGAGCAATGCGGAATTGTCGGGAGAGCTCTGGCTGCGTTGGACGTTCAGGTTGACACGATCATCTCCAGTCCGTTGAAGCGCGCCACTCAGACCGCGTCTCTCGTCGGCAACGAACTCAGCTATGAGGGCAAGTTGCAACTCGAAGACGCACTCCGACCGGGTGCCTCGTTCGCGGATTTTCGCAAATTGCTTGAAAAATATTCCAAGCAAGAAGCGATTATGGTTGTCGGCCACAATCCAAGCCTCAGCGAATTCCTGGGTCGCACGATCAGCGACACCGGCTGCGAAGCTGGCACGGAGTTAAAAAAGGGTGCCGTGGCGAAGGTGGAAATGGGACGCAATTCGGCCTTGCATTGGTGTGTCACTCCGAAAATCCTGCGTGCGCTCTACGCCGTCGCAGCCGAGAGTTCACGGCCGAAAACTTCGCGGAAGTAGCTGTTTTCCTTTTCGACAGCCCATAATTCCAGGTCAACGCTGCTTCGTTGCCGGGCAACCAGAGTCAATTTCACTTCGCCTTCATGTACTCGGACTCGGACCGTCTGGACCGCAGCCGTACGGCTGAGATTCAATGCCCGAGCCAGCCGCAGGAGTAGCGAGGCCTTCAGGACACATTCCTGGTCCACAGTGGGTAACACTTTAACGGGAGCGTCTCCGGCAACTGGGCGGGATTTCCCGAGATACCGCGCAATGGCTGCGATGATTCGCCTTTGCTCAGGGGTGTATCCAAGGATCTCCGAGTGCGAAATGATGTAGTGGGTGTGACGATGCCGCCCGTTGCGATTCACGTAGTCGCCGACCTCGTACAGCATCGCAGCGGCCGAAAGCCATTCGCCATATTCCGGCGGTAAACCGTGCACTGACTTTAACGCGGCAAACAAGTGCATCGCCGAAGCCCGCACCAGCAGCGCATGCTTCATGTCTACTCGATAGTGCGCCACCGCGGCGCGGATCGAATCCCATCGTTCTGACTCGAGCTGCTTACCCGATCGCGTGGTGCGATCGTATTCGGCAGCCATCTGCGCGAGCAACCCGTCGCGCAATCCCAGCGCAGAATAGCGAAATCCGCTTAGCTGGCAGCGCTCCAGGAGTGCAAGGTAAACTGCCGCGCCGGGCACAATAATTTCGGCCCGGCGCGGACCGACTCCGGAAAGGCTCCTGCGTTCTGTCAGAGGCAATCGCGCCAGCAGTTTTGCAATCCGTCGCATTTGCGTCTTGGATACTGTCGTCGCGCGTGAGCCCTTGGTTTTGTAAAGGCCGTGGCAGACGGCAGCCAATGATTCTGCAGTTCCTGATGTTGCGATGACGACTTTGGGGCGAGCCCGCTTGATCCTGTCAGCGGTACGCTCGATTTCGCGCGATATGAAGCCCCGAAGCTGGCGCATCTCGGATTTACGGGGCGGATCGTGGCGAAGAAATTCGTTAGTAAGACGAACTGCTCCCAGTGGCAGACTGACGGTGTTGCGGATGTGGCCTTCGCTCGAAATGGTTAGCTCACAACTCCCTCCGCCGAGATCTACCATCAGAACCGGAGACGAATTCACTCGCAGTGTTGAAACCAACCCCAAATGGATGAGGCGTGCCTCTTCCAGCCCCGAGATAATTTCTACATCCCAACCAGTAGTTGAGCGAACCCATTCGAGGAACGCCCGGGCATTACGGGCATCACGCAATGCGCTGGTGGCCACAACCCGCACCGAATCCGCGCCTGCGTTCTGCACCGCCCGATGAAACCGCCGCAGGACCTTCACCGTGGTCGCGATCGCTTCGGGAGACAGAAAACTGTTGCGGAACACTGAATCGCCCAAACGCGTGACTTCGCGATCTTCTTGAATCTCGACAAGCCGGTGTCTAGTCAGGCGAGCAATTTTCAAACGGACGGAGTTTGATCCGATATCAACGGCGGCAAAGGTCGGCATGGCGGAAGGGAGATAGTGTACCGCCGAAGAGGGAGGCGCTTGAGAAAAATGTTGAGGGTGCGCAGGATTGCGGGACGGCTACGCAAGGTTGGAGTTATGCGATCGCGGCGCGTGCCCCAGTGGACCCTGTAGGAGGTTTCCGGTCGGTGGCGGCGACGGGGCGAGTTGGCTCGGGTTTCTTGCCAGAAAATTCTCGCCGGGTTTCAGCAACGGCATCTACGCTTTCCCTGAACTTGGCCTGCGTCACATTTCGCAGCATCGCCACCAGCGCTGAGTCTCGAACTCCTCCAAAAAGCGCTTCAGCTTTCTGCGTTAATTTTAACCAGTCGTGCCAGTCGCCGATAACATCCTGCATGTGTTTGAGCTGCTCGACGACGCGATTGGCTCCGGAATCTTGATCTGCTAATTCAGCGATGTAGCGAGCCCGCTTGCCGATGATCCGGTATTGGTGCAACGTTCTTTCCGTGAGCGTTACATGATCTCGTCCAAGCTTGGCCAGTCGGCTCAAGGCCAGAGTCAAGGGTTCGGTGTTCTTCGAAATCTCGATTTCGCTGGCGGCACGACTGAGGCGTTTTCGTACTTCCACTGCCGTCTCGCGGTCAAAAGCTTTTACCATTTTTTTTTCGCATCTGGTACGCTCTCGCAGCAGAGCGTCCACAAACTGCGATTTGTGTCCGTTGCTCTCGGGGATCTTCAGGCTCCGCAGCGAGGCAATTTCTACATCCAGATCCCGCACTCGTCCCGCCTTCTTGCGCAGTCGCGACAACAGCTTGAGCAGTTTCCTGTCATTGCGATTTAGCTTTGCAGGTATCTCGCTTAGCACAGCCTCAACGCGACGGCTGTTGGTGCGGAACTTGTGGACGCTCTCTGGGGCGCGATGCTTCGCGAGCTTGGTCAACTCGCGGCCTAATCTTTGAAAAGGCAACCGACTACGTTTGAGGTCGATAGGCATAGCCAGTAATGAGATACTTCGAGAACAAAAAACTACAAGGGAATGCACCAAATGCAATCGAGGAAGCGTTAAGGAATTATTCCTCTGGAACCGTGCTCGGGGGCGGACTCAGCCACAGAGCACGGGGTATTTTAACACTGTTGTAACAAGATTCTGCTAGCCTGCCTAGTGATGGCCAACCAAGCTCTAGGAGCGCCTCGTTTGACCGGATCGCAACCCATTGCAAAACCAGAGCTTGTGCCCAATTCGGGCTTGCAACCCGAACCTCTTCTGAATGCCGGAAACAGCGCCGTTGCCGACAATATTTTCCACCTTGCGATGCTGGCCTGCGGACTGTGCGTGCTCGCCCTGGTTGCGGTCATACTCTACGAACTCGTTAAGGGGTCCGAGCTTTCGTGGCATGCCTTCGGGCTAAAGTTCTTTTTCCAAAGTGAATGGGATCCGGTGAACGAGCAATTTGGGGCACTTCCGTTCGTTTACGGCACGCTCGTGTCTTCGCTTCTGGCGTTGGTTATTGCAGTGCCTCTGGCCATCGGCGTAGCCGTCTTCATCACCGAAATGTGTCCGCGCCGGTTGAAGGGGCCGCTGGCGTTCACGACAGAACTTCTTGCTGCGATTCCGAGTGTCATTTACGGGCTGTGGGCAATCTTCGTATTGGTGCCGCTCCTGCGCCTATACGTGGAGCCTTTTTGCGCGCGTTACCTCGGTTGGACGGGACTGTTCGAAGGTCCTCCCTACGGCATTGGAATGCTCGCCGCCGGAATCATTCTGGCGATCATGGTCGTACCCATAATCTCTTCGATCACCCGAGAAGTCATGACCGCGGTTCCGCAGCAGCAAAGAGAAGCCGTGCTTGCGCTGGGAGCGACACGGTGGGAAATGATTCGTACTGGCGTCCTGCGAAATGCCCGGGCTGGGATTATGGGTGGGATCATTCTCGGCTTAGGCCGCGCCCTTGGCGAAACAATGGCGGTCACCATGGTAATAGGAAACCGGCCGGAGATTGCACGATCGTTGTTCGCCCCGGGCTACACCATGGCCAGCGTTATTGCGAACGAATTCAGTGAAGCCACAGGCGACACCTATCTAAGCGCTCTGATCGAGATCGGGTTGGCCCTCTTTATCGTCACCATAATCGTGAACATTCTGGCCCAATTCCTGGTTTGGACAGTTACGCGTGGCACTCCCGCGAGAAGCCATGCCTGAAACTGTGACTGCTACTTCCGATTTTGCCGCTGCTCCAATCAGTCTGTGGCGGCGTGCCATGAATTCCTGGGCAACCTTGGCTGCGGCAGCCTCTGTGGTTTTAGTTTTGGTGCCGCTAGGAGCCGTTTTTGGCTACCTGGTTTACAAGGGTATTGGCTCCATCAACTGGGCCTTCCTCACACAAATCCCGAAACCCGTGGGCGAACCCGGTGGAGGTATGGCCAACGCCATTGCCGGATCTGCTTTCATTTTATTGATTGCCAGTGTTATGGGTGTCCCGATCGGAATCGGCGCGGGAATCTATCTCGCTGAATACGGCCGAAACCGGTTCGGAGACCTGGTCCGGTTTACGGCGGACGTGCTAAACGGCGTACCGTCGATCGTGATTGGTATTGTGGCGTACGGGATCGTGGTCCTCACCCAAAAACATTTTTCGGCCTTGGCTGGTGGAGTGGCTCTGGCGATCATGATGATTCCGACCATCACTCGCACTACCGAAGAGATGCTTTTGCTGGTGCCGAACGCGGTGCGCGAAGCGGCGTACGGGCTGGGCGTGTCCCGCTGGCGCACTACGCTGTCGATTACTTTGCGGACTGCCACATCAGGCGTGATCACTGGTGTTATGCTGGCTTTTGCGCGAGTCGCGGGCGAGACCGCCCCGCTTCTATTCACGGCATTCGGCAATCAATATTGGAATTGGAAGATGAATCAGCCGACGGCGGCGCTGTCATTACAGATTTTCACTTACGCGATTTCGCCCTTTGATGAATGGCATCGCCAGGCTTGGGCAGGAGCGTTGATCTTGATTGTGCTTATTGTGGCTGCCGTTAGCGCCGTCCGCATTGTCGCCGGCCGTGGAATGATGACGGGAGCGAACTGAATCATGGGAGTTGGGATCAAAGTAGATAAGCTGAATGCCTGGTTTGGCAAGACTCAGGCCCTCCACGACATCACCATGAATGCGCCCGCCAATCATGCGACGGCCGTGATTGGACCTTCCGGGTGCGGCAAATCCACATTCGTGCGCTGTCTCAACCGCATGCACGAAACCGTTCCGGACGCCCGCGCCACAGGCAGCGTTCAAATCGGCGAGCTCGACGTCTACAACGGCACGTCAGCCGTGCAGATTCGGCGACGGATTGGCATGGTGTTTCAAAAACCAAATCCCTTTCCTACGATGTCGATCTATGACAACGTAGCTGCCGGTTTAAAGCTGAATGGCTTCCACGATCACAAGCGGCTCGATGAGATTGTAGAACGCTCTCTGAAACTCTCGGCCCTGTGGGACGAGGTGAAAGATACTCTGCGCAAGAAGTCCGGCGCCAGCTTGTCCGGAGGACAGCAGCAGCGGCTCTGTATTGCGCGGGCGCTGGCGGTTGAGCCGCAGGTATTGCTGATGGACGAGCCGTGCTCGGCTCTCGACCCAATTTCGACGGGTAAAATCGAAGAGCTCATCTTCCAGCTTAAGGAAAAGTTCACCATTGTCATTGTGACGCACAACATGCAGCAGGCTTCTCGTGTCGCCGAATTCACCGGCTTCTTCCTTTTGGGTAAGCTGATCGAGCTGGACAAGACCGAAAAGATTTTCACCACCCCGTCCGATAAGCGTACGGAGGATTACATTACAGGCAGGTTTGGATAATGCGCACCCGCTTTCAACAAGGACTGGACGATCTTCGAACCCGTTTGCTCCGCATGGGCGGATTGGCTGAGCAGGCCGTGGATCGCGCCTGCCAAGCTTATATTGACCGCGATCTGGCGCGCTGCCACATGGTGCTCGAAGGCGAATTCCAAATCAACGTGGCCGAACGGGAGATCGACGAACTGGCATTCGATCTGCTAGCGCTGCAGCAACCCATCGCTGTGGATCTGCGCTTCATCCTCGCCGTCACCAAGATTAATTCAGATCTAGAGCGGGTCGGCGATCAAGCCGTCAACATCGCTGAGCGGGCTATGGATCTAGTGGAACTTCCCAAAGTCGATCTCCCCGTCGACATTCCCCGCATGGCTGCCGCAGTTTCGGCTATGGTGCGCCGTTCGCTGGAGTCATTCATTGAAGGCAAAGCCGAGCTTGCGCAGGCTGTTCTTGAAATGGATAACGTCATCGATCGCATGAAAGACGAGGCCTTTATTACGCTGGTCAAGGCCATGAACGATCGTCCCGAAGTAACCCGGCAAGCGCTCGATGCATTGCTCGTGGCTCGTAATTTGGAGCGCGTCGCCGATCACGCCACCAATATTGCGGAAGATGTAATCTTCTGGGTGCGCGGAGCGGATGTCCGTCACAACGTTGCGCCGGAGCAACCAGTGCATCAACCCGGCAGCCACGCGAGTACCGACACTCATTAAGGCGTGCCCAGACTACGATCTCTAGTTTCGTCGCAGACCGGTCAGCTTGCCTGACCGGTTTCGCTTTTCCGGTGATACGCTAGACAAATTCTTCCATCAAGGAGACAGCGTTTGAGCAGAATCCGCGCCCCGCTTGCCTTTGGGTTTTGCCTCGTCGCGCTGAGCTTCCTGATCGCGCAGGACCCGAAAGATTCCTACACCGTCTCGCTGCCCACGAGTAAGTCGTTGAGCGTCCCTTCGCCGGGAGTTCTGGGGTCGTTGAATGGCTTCGCCGCAACCATCGCGCTGAGCCCAGACGCGCGTTATGCCGCGATTCTCAACGATGGCTACGGCACCCAGCGAAACCAGGCGCGCCAATCCATCGCGATACTCGACCTAAACACAAACCAACTGACTGACTTCCCGGACGATCGCCTCCCCGAAGAGGCTCACCAGAGCTATTTCATCGGGCTGGCGTTCAGCGCAGATGGCAATCATCTGTACGCCTCGATCGCTTCGATCACTGATCCCACCGGCGAAAAGAAGAATGACACTGGGAACGGGATTGCAGTCTACAAGTTCGACGAAGGAAAAGTTTATCCAGAAAGCTTCATCAAAATTCCGATGCAGAAAGTCGCCTCGGGAAAAAGAATCGCGCAAGGCGCTCGCAAAACTACTGACGGTACTGCTATTCCCTATCCCGCAGGGTTGGCGGTGATCTCTGGCGGCGGAGCCCCCGATAAGCTGCTGGTGGCTGACAATCTTTCCGATAATGTTGTTCTCATCGATTCCCAAAGCGGCCACGTGGTGAAGACATTCGATCTCAGTACGAAAGCAATGATCCCCTCATCGTTTCCATACACCGTAGTCGCATCGCGGGATGGGCGCCGCGCATGGTGCAGTCTGTGGAACGGCTTGAGTGTGGCCGAACTTGACTTGGAAAACGGAAAAGTCGTTCGCTCGATTCCGTTGGCGGATTCGCGAGACACGATTGTGCCCGGTCCCCACCCCACGGCAATGGTGCTCAATCGCGACGAGAGCGTGCTTTATGTTGCGCTGTCGAACGCCGACAGGGTTCTGGCGGTATCTACTCGCGATGGGGCGAAACTCGGCATTTTCGATACCGATGTTCCTGACCAAAAGTTTGCCGGAACCTATCCCGAGGGTTTGGCGTTGTCCCGGGATGGCAAGCGCCTATTCGTGGCGGACGCCTCGCTAAATGCGGTGGCAGTCTTCAACGTCTCGCAAATCGGACGCAGACCGTTGCTAACGTTGCCGGTTGAAAGGGCGCTCGGCTTCATACCAACCGACTGGTATCCCACGGCCCTGACCACGGTCGGTGACGATTTACTCATCGCTACCTCCAAAGGCAAGGGAACCGGTCCCAACAACGGGGCGGACAATCTGCCACCCGCCTGGTGGCATCGCAAACATCCTTATATTCCCACTTTGCTCTATGGCTCGATTGCACGACTAAACATCCCAAACGTTGAAAAGAGGCTGCCGAACCTTACGCGAAAAGTCGAAGAAAGTAACCTTCTGCACTCTCCGCCAGGTCAAATCCGGTTCAAGCAGAATGCCAATCCGATCCGCCACGTGATCTACATCATCAAAGAGAATCGCACCTACGATCAGATACTCGGTGATTTGAAAGTTGGCGACGGCGACCCGTCCATAACAATGTATGGCGCCGACGTGACACCCAACGAGCATAAACTCGCGTTGCAATTCGGCGTCATAGACAATTTTTACGATAGCGGCGAAGTGTCGG
>Ga0209169_10001911_pt1 | contig 12694 bp, 10 predicted proteins | sample HubBroMetageWRM4_FD_188346 | JGI IMG/M metagenome (GOLD analysis project Ga0209169, IMG submission 188346) | Warmed soil microbial communities from the Hubbard Brook experimental Forest, New Hampshire - Hubbard Brook CCASE Soil Metagenome WRM 4... | ecosystem: Environmental > Terrestrial > Soil...
GTTTGTGGGGGCGAGCGGGTCGGCGGTAGCTGCGGGGGCGTTGAATGTGACGCTGGGATCGAACGGTGCGCTGAGCGTAGCGCTGGCGACCAACACGGGTGACAAGCCGGGGTCCGAGAAAAAAGATGCGGCAATGTCATTCTTACAGAATGCGCTGGCAATGACAGACGCGGTGGCTACGCGGGAGATCATCAATCCCGAGAATTTCAAAAATGGGATTTCTAAAATAATTGACGGGACGGTCGAATGCCTCAACGCATCCACTTGGTGTAAACATCCACCGGCCCAAAGCAGTCAGCCTACCGCTTAGACACCTTCTAGCCGATCTCTTCGCTCCACGTTTCCAGATTCTTCTTCACCAGAGCCATGAACTGGTCAGCGACGGCGCCGTCAATGAGGCGGTGGTCGTAGCCGAGCGTGAGGTGAACGACGGAGCGAATGGCGATGGAATCGTTGCCTTCTTTGTCGGTGACGACGAGGGGCTGCTTGGTAATGCCTCCCACGCCCATGATGGCGGCGTTCGGCTGATTGATGATGGGCAGACCAAAAACGGCGCCGAACTGGCCGGGGTTGGTGACGGTGAAGGTGGAGCCTTCGACATCGTCGGGCTTGAGTTTCTTGCTACGGGCGCGTTCGCCGAGGTCGGTGATACCGCGTTGCAGGCCGAGGAAGTTGAGGTCGCCGGCATTCTTGAGGACGGGGACGATGAGTCCCCAGTCGAGGGCGACGGCAATGCCTACATTAATGTTGCGGTGGTAGCGGATGTTATCGCCTTCGAGCGAGGCGTTGATGATTGGCCACTGTTGGATCGCGATGATGGCGGCGCGCACGAAGAATGGCATGAAGGTGAGGCGGACGCCGTGGCGTTGCTCGAAGGCGTTCTTGTGTTTGGCACGCAGGGTGACGATGCGGGTGAAATCCACTTCATACATGCAGTGGACGTGAGCGCTGGTACGGCGCGACTCGATCATGCGCTGGGCGATGATCTTGCGCATGTTGGTCATGGGGACGAGGTCGCCGGGATAGGCCGCGGGAGTGGCGGGACGGGGCGCTGCTGGCGAAGCGGGCGCTGGTGACGCCTCGCTTCGCTCGGCGGGACGGACGAATGCGTCCGTCCCCCCACGAGCCTGGCTCTCTATGAAGGCCGTGATGTCCTGCTTGGTGATGCGGCCGCCGAGTCCGGTGCCGGGAACTTGGGAGAGATTGACACCGTGCTCGCGGGCGATCTTGCGGACGAGGGGCGAAGAGCGGGTTTCTTCTTCGTCGACTGACTCCTGCGGCGCGGCGCTGGCGACCGGCGAAGGTGCTGCAGCGGGCTTCTTCTCTTCTTTCTTTTCTTCTTTCGCCGGCGGCGCGGCTGCCGGGGCGGCTTTCGCGGGTTTGGCTGCGGCTTCGCCATCCACGGCGATCGTGCCGACGACGGTGTTTACTCCCACCGTTGTACCTTCGGTGACTTTGATCTCCTGCAAGACGCCCGAGGCAGGTGCGGGAATTTCGGCGTCGACCTTGTCGGTGGAAATTTCGAAGAGCGGCTCATCGCGCTGAACCTTGTCGCCGGGCTTCTTCAGCCACTTGGTAATGGTGCCTTCGACGATGGATTCGCCCATCTGGGGCATGATGATGTCTGTCGGCATGATTTCCTTCCACGCGGCCCACGGTTCGGGACAGAAGGCCGGATGCAAACGAATATTATAGCGGGTTGGGGAGTTGGGGTGGAAAGGCGTGGTCCCGCATTGCTATCCCAGATGTCTGGATCCAGAGGCGACGCGGCGGGCCGCGGCTTAGTGTTTTTCCTTGTCCTCTCCGCCGGTTGGAGCGGTTACGCCAAAGCTTGTTTTCCAGTAGTCCTGAACGGCGGGCGGGAGTTTGTCGAGGTGCGACAGGAGGCTTGTGATCTTCCACATATCCTGCTCGCTCAGCGTTTTTTCCCAGGAGGGCATGCCTGTATAACGGACGCCGGTGCGGATGCAGTAGAAGACGTGCCATTCGGGGTCGTCTGGTGGATCGGAGACGAGATTCGGAGGAGGCGGGTAGAAAGAGTTTGCGAGAGAGGCGGGCTTGCGATCAAGTCCGCCGTGGCAGAGGGCGCAGTTCATGGTATAGAGCTTCATGCCATCTTCAAGATTCTGATCACTGGGCGGCAGGGGATTGGTGACGTGAGGAGCGTGGCGCTCCATAGAAGCGTCGACGGCGGCATTGGCCAGATGATGCTCCCAGCGAGGTGGTGCGACGTTGGCGTGGGTCGGGATGAAGCCCAGGGTGGCGAACCCGAGTCCGCCGAGAATGAGCGCGAGAAGAGTAACGATTACGCCGAGAATAAATTTACGCATGGATTCCTCCGACCGACTATTGTGGCAGATGAAGTGGGTGGGGCGCTAGTTTTGGGTCAACTAGGGTTCGTGTAGCTTACCTACGCCTCGCATTGCTCGGCTGAACCCTTCGGCTTCGCTCAGGGCAGGCGCACGAGAGTGCCCATTCTTACAAATGCTTCCTGGTCCTGGAGGTTCAATACGCTTTCAGCCGGCGCGCTTCGCGGACAACATCTTCCACTTTCGGCAAGTAGTGCTCTTCCTGCGGGGGAGAGAATGGGATTGCCGAGTCGAGGCCGGCGATGCGGACAATAGGGCCGTCGAGGTCGTCGAATGCTTCTTCGTTAATGATAGCTGCAATTTCGCCGGCGAGGCCTCCGGTGCGGGAGTGTTCGTGGAGGATGATTACTTTGTTTGTCTTTTTCACGGTCTGCGCGATGGCTTCGCGGTCGAGCGGCGAGACGGTGCGCAGGTCGAGGATCTCGAGATCGATCCCGTCGTTTTTCAGAACCTCGGCGGCTTCTAAGGCGGTATGAACCATCGCTGCATAAGTAATGATGCTTAGGTCGCTGCCCTCGCGGACGATGTTGGCTTTACCGATGGGGACTATGTAATCTTCCGCGGGAACTTCTCCCTTGATGCGGCGGTAGAGATATTTGTGCTCGAAGAAGATGCAGGGATTGTTGTCGCGGATGGCGGCTTTGATCAAGCCTTTGGCGTCGTATGGCGTCGCGGGGCAAATGACTTTGAGCCCGGGATTATGGACGAACCACATCTCGGGGTTCTGCGAGTGGAACGGGCCGCCGTGGACGTATCCGCCGCTGGGGCCGCGCAGGACTAGCGGGGCCGGCGCGCCCCAGAGGTAATGCGTTTTCGCGACCATGTTGCTGATCTGGTTAAAGGCGCAGCCGATGAAGTCCATGAACTGGAACTCGGCGACGGGACGCATGCCAGTCAGCGACGCTCCGAAGGCCGCGCCCACGATGGCGGATTCGGCGATGGGCGTGTCAATGACGCGCTCGGGGCCGAAGCGGTCGATGAAGCCGTCGGTGACTTTGAAGGCGCCGCCGTAGATGCCGATATCTTCTCCAAGGCAGAAGACAGACGGGTCGCGGTCCATTTCTTCCCAGATTCCCTGGCGGATGGCTTCGAGGTAGGTTAGCTGCATAGAATTCTTTGCCAACGGATTTAAGCGGATCAATACTGATTCTTCTATTTCAAATGCCCGGCTGCTTCGGTCTGCTTGTAGCCCGCCGTTCCCTTCTTCACCTTTGGCAGCCCATACTTTGGCTTGATGTCGTGGCAGCCGTCTTCGCAGAAGACGCCGCCTTCGGCTGATTCTGGCGTCGGCATCGGGGAGTTCACCGCGATCTCGCGCTCCGCTTCGATCACGCGCTCAACTTCCGAAATCAATTCCGCGTTTTCTTTCGCCGTCAGCCACTTCTTTTCCTTCACCAGATAGTTCTCGAAGCGCGCAATCGGGTCGCGTTTTTTCCAGAAGTCAAACATCGGTTTGGGCACGTACGCGGCGGCGTCGTGGATGGCGTGGCCTTTCATGCGCATCATTTTGGCTTCGATCAGCGTGGGGCCTTCGCCGCGGTGGGCGCGCTCGACGGCGTCGCGGGCGGCGTCGTAGACCTGGCAGGCGTCGGTGCCGTCGACGATCACGCCGGGGATGCCGTATCCGATGGCGCGCTCGGCGAGATCTTTGCAGCGGTACTGCATCTCCGACGGCGTGGAATAAGCCCACTCGTTGCTTTCGACGAAGAGCACGAGGCCGAGGTTCTGTACGGCGGCGAAGTTGATGCCTTCGTAGGTGACGCCTGTGGACTGGCCTCCATCGCCGATGTAGGTCATGACGGCAATGTTGCGCCCCTGCAGGCGCGCGCCCAGCGCCACGCCAGAGAGCACCGGAATTAGATCGCCGAGCATCGAGATGGGCGAGACCATGTTGCGCTTTTCGATGTCGCCGAAGTGCGAGGTCCCGTCGCGGCCGTGTGTGGGGGAATCCGCTTTGGCCATGTACTGCATCATGGTGTCAGAGGCGCGAAAGCCGCGTACCAGCAGCGAGCCCTGGTTGCGAATCATCGGCGCGAACCAGTCGTCTTTATCGAGCGCGTAAGCCGAGGCGCAGGAGCAGGCTTCCTGGCCGAGTCCGAAGTAAACTCCGCCGACCACTTTGCCCTGCTTGTAGAGGTTTTCGAGCGCGACTTCCATTTTGCGGTTGAGCAGCATGTAACGGTAGATCTCGATGCACTGCTTCTTGTCGAGATACTTCGAGTCGAGGATCGGGGGAACAGGAGCGTTGAGGTTGCCGGTGACTTCGTAGCGAACGTGCTCAGCGCCGTCTTTGTCTTTTTCTATTGCTGGGCGGACGCTGAGGTCAGGATGCTCCAGGCGCATGTCGGGGATGGTGTAGGTGCGGAGGTCGGTTGCGGTGGACTTGGACTGAGATGCACCGTTATGCCGACGATTTCCGTTGGGGCTGGACTTGGACGTTTTCTTTTTGATTGCCATGTAAGACGGCGCGTAAGCGCTGGTATTGATGGTATCGCGAGGGGGGGGTGGGAGGCTAGGTGGTCAGCGCTTGCTGGAGTTGCTAAGGGCTTGCCGAATGAGGTCGGCCTTGTCCTTGCGGCCTCCTTCCGACGCAAATTCTAAGGCAGTCTTGCCCTCGGAATCCCGTGCTCTAGGGTCGGCGCCGTGCTCAAGCAGTAGCTTCACAATAGCGGAGCCACCGAATCCGCCCGCCGCGTTCATAAGAGCGGTTGTCCCGTCGTTCGAATGAGCATTCACATCAGACCCCTTGTCGAGAAGAACTTTGACCACGTCGTAGGCGTCATTCATCGTGGCGACAGCACATTCACACGAGGCTGCGATCAGAGCCGTGTGACCGTATTTGTCCCGTGCGTGAAGATTCGCTCCCCGGCCCAACAGCAGAAGGACGACATCGGTCTGAGCGTAGCCAGCCGCATCTACGAGTGGCGGTCCGCGGTATTCGTCTCTGACTTCAATGTCCGCTCCGCTATCGAGGAGCAACTTCACAGTTTCTACCCACGGCTTCTCCAGCCCAGACATGGTCTGTCGCCTTGAGACAGTTTGGTCGGCGGAACTGGCGCCGGGCGGGTTTTCGACCATGACTATCGCCGGTTCGCCGTGAGCGGCATCGAGCAAAGCCCCGTTTTTCTCGGCGAGATCGGGATTTTGCTTCAGCAGAAGGCGGACGATCTCGGTGTGTCCACCGTAGGCGGCATGCATGAGCGGAGTTTCGAGAGAGTGATCTTTTGTGTGAGCCCTGGCTCCCTTCTGCACGAGCAGTTCCACCATCGGGAGGTCGTTGTCACTAGCGGCTACTCCCAAGGGGGTCATGTCGTTATAGGTGGTGCTTTCAATGTTCGCGCCGTTCTTGAGCGAGCGGCGAGTCGAGGCGACGTCATGGCGTTCGACAGCTTGAAATAACTGGCGATTCAGTTCGGCGATTTCGCTGGCGGTAGGTTTCTTCGAACATCCGAGACTTGAGATCGTGACGATCAGCAGAACAACCGCCGTTAGCCGACTGATCGCGTTTGATTGGGTTTCCAACCTACTCAGTGTATGCCAACCTTGTCGCTATGAACTCTGTCACGCCCAGGTTGTTTCGTCTTCGTTGCGGATCAAGCGGAGTTCTTTCGGCGGCCGCATGGGGACGCCGACGGCGCGGCCGAGGAGTGCGTCGAGGGTCTCAACCCAAAGCATCTGGCTGGAGAACACTGTACCGAAATTGCGGGAGATCGACTCGGCGACTTCGGTCAGGTCAAGTGTGTCGCCGAGTTCTTGCTGCATCGAAGTGACTGGCTTGGCCGTAATGCCGCAGGGGATGATCAGGTTGAAGAAGCTGAGGTCAGTGTTTACGTTAAGGGCGAAGCCGTGAGAGGTCACGAAGCGGGAGATGTGGACGCCGATGGCGGCGAGTTTGGCCTCGGATCCGTGGTCGAATGCGCTCGCTTCGCTCCTCTGGACAGCCGAGGCGGCGGTCTCGGCATGAGCATCGTTGCTTCCTGCATTTGTCCACACGCCCGTTAGGCCAGGTACGCGTTTCGTGGGAATCGCGAAGTCGGCGCAGGTGCGAATCAGCACTTCTTCCAAGCGGCGGACGAACTCGACGGCGCCGAGCGTCTTGCGCTTGCCGGCGGGCGTGGCGAATCCGCGCAGATCGAAGATGGGATAACCGACGATTTGGCCGGGACCGTGAAAGGTTACGTCGCCGCCGCGGTCGCATTCGAAAAGCTCGACGCCGCGCTGAGCGAGGATCTCGGGCGAGGCGGTTACGTTTGCGGCCTTTGCGTTGCGGCCCAGAGTGATCACAGGCGAGTGTTCGAGTAGGAGCAGGACATCGCCGAGCTTCTCCTCTTTACGAAGACCGACCAGTTGCTGCTGCAGGCGCGAGGCGGTGGCGTAGTCAACGGTGCCGAGTTGGACGAGGGAGATCAAGTTCAAACCATTTCACCACGGAGACCCTTCGGCTTCGCTCAGGGCTGGCTCCGGCACGGAGAAAGCTTTCGTTATTTTTTTGATCTTCTCCGTGGCTCCGTGCCTCCGTGGTGAGTTCACGCGTTAATCGCAATCCCGTACACGCTGTTTGCCGCATCCAGCATAGCTTCGGCCAGGGTCGGGTGGGCGTGGATTGTCCACATCAGGTCTTCGACGGTGGCTTCAAGCTCTATCGCGGCGACGGCTTCGGCGATCAGTTCTGTCGCCTGCGGGCCGATGATGTGTACTCCGAGAATCTCGCCGTAATCGGCATCGGAGACAATCTTGATAAAGCCTTCATGCTGGCCCACTATGGAGGCGCGCGAGTTCGCAGTGAAAGGGAACTTGCCAATCTTCACGTTGTACCCGGCTTCGCGGGCCCGGGTTTCTGTAAGGCCAACGCTTCCGATTTCCGGATGGCAGTACGTCGCGCCTGGAATGTGCTCAGGGTTAATCGGCTTGCCCGGCTTTCCTGCGATCTTGGCGACAGCCACGATTGCTTCCATAGCTCCCACGTGGGCGAGTTGCGGCGAGCCCAGCACGATGTCGCCCACGGCGTAAACGCCAGGTTCAGAAGTTTGCATCCAGGAATCGGTCTTGATGAATTCGCGGTCCGGCTTGATCTTGGTGCGTTCCAGGCCGATGTTTTGGGTGCGCGGCTTGCGGCCGACGGCGATCAGGATTTTCTCAGCGTTGATGGTCTGTTGCTTGCCTTCGACCGTGATGGTGACGGCAATCCCAGACTTCGTCTTCTCGACTTTGTCGACCTTCGCGCTGGTGTGGAAATTGATGCCGCGTTTTCGAAAGACGCGAGCTAGTTCCTTGGAGACTTCTTCATCTTCAACCGGAACCAGCCGCGGCAGCATTTCGACTATCGTGACCTCGCAATCGAATGAGCGATAGATCGACGCGAACTCCACTCCGACAGCCCCGGCACCCACGATGACGAGCGACTTTGGAAGATCCTTCAGACTGAGAATCTCGATGTTGGTGAGGATGCGGTCGTTAGCCTCAAGACCAGGAAGCATGCGAGCTTCCGATCCAGTGGCGAGAATCACGTTCTTCGCCTTGAGATGGCTGGCCTTGTTGTCATTCACCACTTCAACCGTCAGCAAGCCATTCTGCGCGGGGCCAGTCAGCTTGCCATAGCCCTTCACCGTCTCAACCTTATTCTTCTTCATCAGGAACTCGAGGCCTTTGGCGTGCTTGGCTACGATCTTCGACTTGCGGTCCTGCACCGCAGCCCAGTTCAGCTTGCGCGTATCTACGCCCTCGATGCCGAACTCCTCGGCATCTTTGAGATGGTCCCAGAGTTCGGCGTTGAACAGCAGAGCCTTGGTCGGAATGCAGCCGACGTGCAGGCAAGTGCCGCCAAGAAAGCCGTCTTTCTCGATGAGTGCGGTCTTCAGACCCCACTGGCCGGCGCGGATCGCAGCGGTGTAGCCGGCAGGTCCACTGCCAATGATGGCGACGTCATAAATAGTTTCAGGCAAAGTGAGCGCTCCTCAGTAGGAACAGATGATTAAAGGCAAGCGAATGATTCTAGAACAGGGTGAAGCGGAAGGCCAAACCGAATCGACGAAGAAACCCCTGAAGGGTTCGAGGCGGTGCAGAGGATAAGGGATCCTTCGACTCCGCAGCAGCCTCGCTATCGCGAAGCCACTACTCCGCTCAGGGTTACATTCCCTAAGGATGACAAGGCGTTTAGTTGTTCTCGTTACTGGCGCGCTTCCACGAAATCAGCTCGCCGATGGTCGAGCTGGTGCTGGAAACCGGCTGCTTGTAAGCCTCAACCTCCGACCGCGAAGCTTCCTCCCCGACCGCACGAATACTGAGTCCAACTTTCTTATCTTCCGGACTCATCTTGATGATCTTGAAGTCATGCTCCACGCCCGGTTCCAGATGCAGAGGCTGGCCGTTTCCATCCACCGCTTCCGACTTGTGGCACAGACCCTCCACGCCTTCCGCGATCTCCACAAAAGCGCCAAACGCGGCAACCCGCAGGACTTTGCCGTGAATCACATCGCCGACGTGATGCGCCGCGAAGAAAGTCTCCCAAACGTCGGGCTGAAGTTGCTTCACGCCGAGCGACAGGCGACGCTTGTCAGGTTCAATCGCCAGAACCACAGCCTTTACGCGATCGCCCTTCTTCAGCACTTCCGAAGGATGCTTCACCCGCTTGGTCCAGCTCAGATTGCTGACGTGCACCAGGCCGTCGATACCATCCTCGATTTCGATAAAGGCGCCAAAGTCAGTCAAGTTGCGCACCCGGCCCTCGACCGTCATGCCCACGGGATATTTATCGTGCAGCGCATCCCAGGGATTCTCCGCCAGTTGCCGCATGCCGAGAGAGATACGCCGCTCGCCGGGATTCACGTTCAGCACGACGCATTCCACCTGATCGCCCACATTGACCAGCTTCGAAGGATGCTTCATGCGCTTCGACCAGGTCATTTCACTGACGTGCACCAGGCCTTCGATGCCTTGCTCAAGCTCGACGAACGCTCCGTAGTCGGTCACGCTGATCACGCGCCCGGAGACGTGTGCTCCCACGGGATAGCGGTGCTCCGCATCAAGCCACGGATCGGGCGTCAGCTGCTTGAATCCCAGGGAGACGCGCTGCTTCTCTTTGTCGTACTTCAGCACCTTCACCTGAATCTGGTCGCCGACGTTCACCAGGTCGCGGGGATGCGTGAGCCTGCCCCATGACATGTCGGTGATGTGCAGCAATCCGTCGAGTCCGCCGAGATCCACGAACGCTCCGTATTCGGTCAGGTTCTTTACCACTCCCGTCAGAATCGAGCCCTCTTCCAAATGTTCGAGAGTCTTGCTGCGCTTCTCGTTCTGCTCGCCTTCGAGCAATTCTTTGCGCGAGACCACAATGTTGCCGCGCTTCTTGTTGACCTTGATCACGGTAACTTCGAGGGTTTGGCCCTTCATGCCGTCGAGATTGCGGATGGGTCGCAGATCAACCTGTGAGCCCGGCAGAAACGCTCGTGCGCCGAGAATGTCGACCGTCAGGCCGCCCTTGGTGCGCTCAATCACGGTGGCTTTTACAGGCCGCTTCTCGTGATGAGCTTTTTCTATTTCCTCCCAGGCATGAATGCGGGCTGCCTTCTGGTGCGAGAGGTTGACGTAGCCTTCCTCGGTTTGTCCCTTCTCGCGCATCACCTCAATTTCGTCGCCGGGCTTTACCTTCGGCTTGCCCTCGTGATCGAGGACCTCCGAAATCGGCAACATGCCTTCCGACTTGGTGCCGATGTCGACCACTACATGCGTCGCAGTGAGCTTCAGCACCGTGCCCTTGATGACGCGGTCTTCTCCCACGGCCTCTTCGGTCTCGGTGGTGAAGTTCTCCAGCGCGGAAGCGAAGTCTTCGCCGGCGTGCTTGTCATCGGCAGCGGGCGCGGAGTTCGGCGCCTGCGGCGTCTGCTCTGCGCCGGCGGTTGCGACCGGGGCCTGATCTTGCTGCGTCACGTTTTGGTCAGTCAAGCTCTGCTCGGTTGAGGTGGTCTCGGTAGCCGTCGGTTCTGTTTCGGTTGCGACGGCGGTGGCGGAGTCGGAATGGTGAGTGGTGGTTTCGTCGAACAAGGTCATGCCTCTCGTCTGTGCCTCGCACTCGGTGCGGGGAGGATACGGGCCTGCGTGGCGGACTGCTGGAGTGAGTCGTTTGGTTGTGGTGGGCTCACCCTGGCGAGTGAGCTTGGACAATCCCAGCTGCCGGACGTTTCACAGAAACCCGCGTCCAAAGGGAACTCTTCGACTATAGCAACGCCTCGCAAACAGTGTCAAACCTAAAAGGTGCATGTTACGGGAGTGTTGCAGACTACACGTGGAGCCGCATGTGCGGGACGACAGCCTCGGCCGTCCTGCCGAGCGAAGCGAGGCGCTCCTGGCCTGTCAGTTTCGCCCCGCGTCCGCCATCTGCTACCCTGCCCTTGCTATGGATTACCTCTGGACCCCGTGGCGCTACGCGTATGTCACCAGTACGGAAAAGACGAGCGGTTGCGTCTTCTGCGACGCCGTGAAATCGGGCGACGACGCCAAGGCGCTCATCGTCTATCGCGGCCAGCACTGCTTCGTGATCCTGAATGCGTATCCCTACACGCCCGGCCACGTGATGATCGTCCCCTATGCGCATGTCGACGAATTGCAAAAACTCCCGCCCGCAGCCGCGAATGAAATGATGACGCTCTCGCAGCGCATGGAGCACGTCCTGCGCGAACTCTACAACCCTGACGGCATCAACCTGGGCATGAACATCGGCAAAGCCGCCGGAGCCGGCGTCGCCGGACACATCCACATGCACGTCCTGCCGCGCTGGGTCGCCGATGCGAACTTCATGTCGGTCGTCGGTGAAACGAGGATTCTGCCGGAAACGCTGCAGGAGATGTGGAAGAGGATGACGGCGGTGATGGGGAAGAGTTAGTGGCGCCGAGCGAGCCGTGCCGACGAGGTCGAGATTCGCTTTGCACCGACGGCGAGCAGCAAAGAAAGGCCAGCACACCACACTGCCGGACTAAGGAACCTCATTATCAAGAGTGATCTTTCCACGATCCTGAAAAAACTGCCGTATTCGACCCACCAGTGAAAGGTGTCGGCGGAAACAACAATGGCCGCGCACAGAAGCGCAACAGCGGAAATGGCTAGCACCGCGGAAACCGGCCAGCGCCAACGGGACCTGACCGTCGCCCAACCGCTGTCAAGTCTGACTCCAAGAAACCACCACCAAATCAGAACGGCAGGAAAGACCACGAGGAAGTGGCTTGGCCCACCTAGCCGAAAAACGTTCGCAAGCGGCTGAGCAACGAAATAGGCCGGACCATTCAGGAAACGCAACAGAAGGTCAGGGGTTTGATATGGCCAGACCGGCGCGCCGGTATCCCAGGCCATCCCCATCGATTCAATCACTCGTTCGTTGTGGATGTCCCAAATCATTAGCGGCAGACTAATGCCACCCACGACAGTCGGCAAGACGATCCGAAATTGGATGCTCATGAATACTTGGACACCACAAGAACCAGCGCTGGCCTTCCCGGCGTCAACCGGCTAGTTTCTCCATCTCCATCTCGTCGATCACCGCAACCCCCAACTCTTTCGCCCTATCCAGCTTCGACCCCGCATCCGCTCCCGCCACCACGTAATCCGTCTTCTTGCTGACCGAGCCAGTCACCTTCCCTCCGGCATCTTCAATCATCTTCTTAGCTTCGTCCCGCGTGAAATGCGCCAGCGTTCCAGTCAGCACAAACGTCTTCCCCGCAAGCTTCGTCCCGCGGTGTTTCTTCTTGCCGGTTAAAGTAAGCCCCGCTTCGCGCAACTGCTCGACCAACTTGCGATTCGCAGCAATACTGAAGAACTCCACAATGCTCTCTGCGATGCGAGGGCCAACTTCATTCACGTCCTGCAACTCTTCTACGCCAGCGCTCTCGAGTGCCTCCATCGATCCAAAATGTTCAGCCAGGAACTGCGCCGTCCGTTCGCCAACCATCCGAATCCCAAGCCCGTAAATCACCCGCTCCAGCGGCAACTTCTTCGAGTTCTCGATTTCATCCAGAATGTTCTGCGCCGATTTGTCTCCCATGCGCTCCAGGCTGAGCAGATCGTCTTTCGTCAGCTTGTAGATATCCGCAACATTCTTCACCAGTCCGCGCTCGGTAAGCTGCGTCACCAGGGCGTCTCCCATCCCATCGATATTCATCACTCCTCGCGAAGCAAAGTGAAGAATGGTTTCGCGCAGCTTCGCTGGACAATTCGCATTGACGCAGCGGTAATCGACCTCGCCCTCCATCCGCACCACCTTGGTCCCGCACGCGGGGCACTTCTCCGGCATGTGAAAGATCTTGTGCCCGCGCGGATGCTCGTTGTCGTCGATGACC
>Ga0209169_10001912_pt1 | contig 12693 bp, 10 predicted proteins | sample HubBroMetageWRM4_FD_188346 | JGI IMG/M metagenome (GOLD analysis project Ga0209169, IMG submission 188346) | Warmed soil microbial communities from the Hubbard Brook experimental Forest, New Hampshire - Hubbard Brook CCASE Soil Metagenome WRM 4... | ecosystem: Environmental > Terrestrial > Soil...
AACCTGATTCTGGCGCTCGGCGGGGGCTGGGAGGATGCCCCGGCGGCAGTGCAGAACGGCCAGATGAAGGACACGAAACAACATGGATGAGTAACGACGAGGCCTGCCACGGTATGCAAGGTGAAGGCAACGGCACCCGGTTCCCGAGTATCGCCGGGCAACCTGCGCAATTTGTCATCAATCGACTGCACGCTTTTCAGGCGCGCGCGCGGGCGAAGGCCCCGCAACCTGGCACGATGACGGCCGTCGCCGCGACGTTGGACGAGAGTCAGATACAAGCCGCTGCGGCCTATCTGTCTCGTCTCGAGACCGGGCGGTTACCCGCCTTGGCGGAAGGAGAGTGATCACTCTTTGGCGGACATTCCGTAGTCCGACTCGCGGCGATTTCGACTGAAACTTCGAACCGGGACGTTCGAAATCGTCATCGCTCCTGCGGCAGTCAGACTTGTGAGGCGTCGGCGGCAATTCCGCACGCCAGACACTGACAGGAGACACGACATGACCCGTTCAATATTTAAACTCGCCTTTCCCTTGACTCTCGCTCTAGCCGCGGTCAGCGGTGCGGCGATGGCTCAAGAGCAGGCTCAGAGCTCTCAGATCATCATCCAGGGCCAGCCGGTGCAGGTGACGACGGTTGGGCGCTCGTACACCGGAATCCCTATCGTCGACTACAGTTTTCAGCGCGCTGTAAGTTACGCCAATCTCGACCTGTCCACGTCTTCGGGCGCGGCGGAGCTGCAGAAGCGCGTACGAGAGACTGCCAAGGAGGCCTGCGAGACGCTCTCGGCCGCGGATCCTCTGGACGCCCCGGATGATGACGGTACGTGCGTACGCGATGCGACTGCTGGTGCAATGAAGCAGGTAACAGCGGCGATTGCAGCAGCGAGCGGCAGCAACACTCGCGCTACAACAGTGAGCGCCGGCTAGCCACTGCCTCGATGGGCGTCCGGGAACCGCCGCACTCAGCGCGTTTCCCGGCGACCCTATCGGGCCACGCCGTAGTCCGACTCCGTGAACTGCAGGGTCTGCTTTTCGTCAGGCAGTGCCTTTAAGGTCCAGCCGCCACCCAACGCACGAATCAGCGACACGTCCGCCTGGACCTGGCGGACCCGTATCTGGACCTCGGTGAGTTGTGTGGCGAGTGATTGCACTTGCGCAACTGAGACGCTCAGGTAGTTGTCGAGTCCGTCTTTGTAGAGGAGCGTCGAGATGGATAATGCCTGCGCGGCCTGATCGCTGGCCTCGCGCTCTTGCGTATCCTCAGTGGCCAGGCGTTGGGTCTGGCTCAGACCGTCCTCAACTTCCTGGAAAGCGGACAACACCGTCCCGCGGTAGTTGTCCCGCGTCTGCGCGTATTCTGCCCACGAGTGGCGCAGTTGCGCCCGCCGCAGGCCTCCGTCGAATAGGGGTGTCATGGCTCCAGCCCCCACTGACCACAGACTGTTCGGGAGGCTCAGCAAGTTGAATCCGCTATCCACGAATCCCCCTGCGGCGCTGAAGGTCACATTGGGATAAAACGCGGCGCGCGACACGCCGATCGAGGCATTCGCGGCTGCCATCTGGCGCTCGGCGCTGGCAATGTCGGGTCGGCGTTGCAGTAACTCTGCGGGTACGCCCGCGGGAAGCTGCGGTGGGGTAAATGGGAACCCGTGGACCGGTGCGATCGAGAAGGTGCTCGGGATCACCCCGACCAGCACCGCCACGGCATGCTGCATCAGATCCCGTTGCATCTGGGTCTCGGTCTGCTGGGCTTGTGCCGAATCGAGTTGGCTCAACGCCCGCGCCAGATCGAGGCCGGAGGCAATCTTCCCGTTCGTGCGCAGGCGCGCTACCTCGACCGCGGTCTGATATGAGGTGATCGACTGGCGGAGCACCTCGAGTTGGGCATCCAAGCCGCGCAGTGCGATGTAGTCATTCGCCAATTCCGCCTGGAGGCTCAATCGTGCTGTCGCGAGGTCCGCGGCGCTGGCCTGTGCCAGCCGCTTCTGCGCATGCGCGCTATTGCGCAGCGCGTGCCAGAAATCCGGCTCCCATGATGCCGCCACCCCCCACTGGTTCGAGGCCTCCCGAATCGGCGACGAGGTGCTCTTGGGATTGCGAAACAGACGTTCTACCGATGTCTTGTTGTACGACGTTCCTGCATCCGCACTCACCTGTGGAGACTCTGCCGACTGCGCTTCGGCGGCCAAGGCGCGTGCCTGACCATACGCGTCCGCGGCGGCCTGCAGGGTCGGATTCTCACGGCCCAGTTGGTCTTCGAGCTGATTCAACTGTTCGTCGCCGAACAGCGTCCACCAGTTCCCGCGTGGCGAGAGTGCCTCGTCCGGAGTCGCAACCGTGAAGGGACCGCTGCCCTGGTAGGAAGCCGGTAGTATGAAATGCGGCGGCTCGTAGACGGGCGCGAGATCGCAGCCCGACAGCAGCGCGGCACCGACGGCTGTCATCAGTGCCGTGGCATGTCGTTTCATGGCATGGTCTCCTTCTGCAGTGGGGACTGCGCCGGTGCCGTTTGCGTTGCCATGGCATATCCGGTCACGGGCGTAACGGGTTGCACCAACTGCCCCTCGAGCAGCCCCGCGGGCGGATTGTTCACGAGCTTGTCGCCGGGCGACAGGCCACTGGTGACCTGCACGGTTTGTCCCAGATTTTGGCCGAGCGTCACGTTGCGCAGATGGACATGGTTCTGCGCGTCGACAATGGCCACCTGCGCCCCCTCCGCACGAAAGATCAGGGCCGCTTCGGGCATCGTCAGCACCGTCGGATCGGTCGGCACCTGAAACACCACCTCCACGAACGTACCGGGCCATAGTGAATGGTTCGAGTTGTCGACAGTGAGTTCCGTCTCCGCGGTGCGGGTGTTCGCGTTGAACGCTCGCGCCGTCGTCAGGAATTTCGCCTGGATGGTCTTGCCCGGCTGCGAGGGCTCATGGAGCGAAGCGGTGATATTCGGGCCCAGCAGGTTCGCATAGTCCTGCGGAACTGATACGAACACCCGCATCTCGTGCACGTCGGCGACGGTAAAGAGTTCCGTTGAGCTACCACGAGCCGAGAGATCGCCTCCCGCTGCGTTGACATAACTGCCAACATCGGTAAGTCGCGCCGTCACCACGCCGTCAAATGGCGCCACCACGCGTTTGAATGCCTCGAGCGCCGCATAGCGCGCGACCTCCTGTGCCGCCGCCTCCATCTCAGCCTTGCGGGCGCTGGCGCCGGCCGCTTGCACATCCACCTCCTGTTGCGAGACGGCCGGCGTTCCTGCCAGCGCCTGCCAGCGTGCCGCGGTGGAGACTGCAAGTCGGTAGTTCGCCTGCGCCACGCTGAGGTTCGCCTTCACGGCGGCATACTGGGCATCCAAACTCGGCGCATCGATCGTGGCCAGGAGCTGACCTGACTTCACAGTGGCTCCGTAGTCCTCGTTCCAACTGTGCACGTAACCGGCGACCTGCGCGAAGATGGGCGCCTCGTACCAGGCGCGCACCGTTCCCGGCAGCACCAGGGGCCGCGTGGCAGGCCCCCGCTGGGGGCTGATGACCTGGACCGGAATGATCGCCTGTTCGTTCGAGACACGTGTCACCGCCGCGAGGGACCGTTCGCGCCCGACGAGGCCGTACACCAGGAGTGCCACTACCAGCACCGCCGGCAACCCGAAGATCAACAACGTGCGTCGCTTCATGATACTTCTCCCACAGTGGTGCGCTTCTGATGCATCTGGGCGAAAACGCAGGGCACGAACAGCAACGTTGCGAATGTTGCCACGAGCAGGCCGCCGATCACCGCGCGCCCCAGAGGCGCATTCTGAGTGTTGGCCAGCGACATCGGCAGCATGCCGATGACCATCGCAAGAGCTGTCATGAGCACCGGCCGCAAGCGTGCATACCCCGCAGTCACAGCCGCGCGGATCGGATCTCCATGCGCGGCCAACTCGTCGCGGGCGAAGGACACGACGAGGATCGAGTTAGCCGTCGCGGTGCCCATGCACATGATCGCGCCAGTCAGGGCCGGTACTGACAGCGTGGTGTCAGTCAGGAATAGCGACCAGACGATTCCGGTCAACGCGCCCGGTAGGGCCGTGATGATGATGAAAGGATCGAGCCAGGACTGGAAGTTCACGACAATCACCAGGTAGACGAGCAGGATGGAAAACGCGAGCCCTGCCAGCAGTTGCACGTAAGCGGCCTTCATCGTCACCCCCTGGCCCTGCACTCGCACGATCGCGCCGTGTGGCACGCCGCCTTTCATTCGGTGCAACACCCCGTCGAGCGCGTTGCCAACGGCTCCCAGGTCACGTCCCGCGTTACTCGCGTAGATGTCGACCACGGGGATGATGTCGCGATGCGATACCTCGAGCGCGCGTCCGGTCTGGGTGATGTCGCTCAAGCTGCCGAGGATTTGCGCACCCTGTCCGCTCGGGTCACCGTCGCCCTTGTCGATGGGGATCGTTTCCAGATCGCTCATCGAGGTCAGTTGGGTCTGCGGTGTTTGCAGGTTCACCAGGTGCGAGACCCCGGTCTCATAATCGAGCCAGTAGGTCGGCGACACCTGCCCGGAGCCCGACAGCGTCGCCAGCGCGTTGTTCGCTATGTTGGATTCCGTTAAGCCCGCGCCGAGCGCGAAGGCGCGATGCGAGGAGACCAGCAGGGTCGGCTGCGCCAGCGTCTGTTCGATCGATACGTCGGCGATGCCGGGGATGCGGCGCATCTCGGCGGCCACTCGCTGGGCGTAGGCCATGTTGGCCGCGACGTTGCGGCCGACGATTTGCACGTCGAGCGGTGCCGGCAGGCCGAAGTTTAGAATCTTCGCCGTAATATCGCCGGCCGGGAAGGTGAAGGACGTGCCGGGAAACAGCTTCGGCAGTTTGTCGCGTAAAATCGCGCGGTACTCGTCGACCGGCGAGGCCTGGTCGTTGAGGCTGATGGTGACGTCGCAATCCTGCGGCCCGATCGTGGCGCTCGTGCTGTAGGCCTGGTTGATGCCGCTGCTCGGCAGGCCGCAATTGTCGATGACATTGGTGACGTGGCCCGGTAGCAACGTGCCTACCGCGGTGTCCACCAGCGCCGCGACCTTGCTGGCCTCTTCGAGGCGTAGTCCGATCGGTGCCCGGAAATGCATGTCGATCTCGCCGGACTTGATGCCCGGGAAGAAATCCCGTCCCAGCCAGGGCACGAGCAGGACGAGCGAGGCGAGGGCTGCCGCAAGGAACCCGCCGATGAAGCGGCTGCGCCGCTCAACCACTTGGGCCAGCAGCTCCCTATAACGGTCACGAAACCGATCGAAGCGCTGCTCGAATGCCGTCTGGAAGCGGCCGAAGAAGCCTTTTGGCGCGCCACCCGCCTTACGCGCTGCAACCTGCGCGGGCAGCAGATAGGCGGCCAACGTCGGCACCAGCGTGCGCGAGAGGATGAAGGAGGCGAGCATTGCGAAGATGATGGCTTCGGCCATCGGCAGAAACAGGTAGCCGGCGACGCCTGATAGCTGGAACAGCGGCAGCCAGACGATACAGATGCACAGCGTGGAGACGAAGGTTGGAATCACGATCTGGTTCGCCGCCGCGATGATCGCCGGCTGCAGCTCGAGGCCGCTTTCCAGGTGGGCGTCGATGTTTTCGATCATCACCGTGGCGTCATCCACCAGGATACCGACCGCCAGCGCCAGCCCACCCAGGGTCATGACGTTGATGGTCTGCCCGAACCAGGCGAGCCCCAGGATCGAACACAGAATCGAGAGCGGGATCGAAGTCGCAACGATCAGGGTCGAGCGTCCGGAGCCTAGAAACAACAACACGACCAGGCCGGTCAAGACGGCCGCCGTTACCATTTCTTGTACGACATCCTGGACCGAGGAGCGCACGAAGGTCGAGGAGTCGTTCAGTGTGGTGATATTCACGCCCGCCGGCAACGTCTGCAGGATCTGCGGTATTTTCGCCTTGACACCTGCGACTACCGCGAGCGTCGACGCATCTCCGGCCTTGAGTACCTCGAGCAGTACCGCCTGCTGCCCGTGAACCAGTACGGAGTTGGTCTGCGGCGGCCCTCCGAGATACACATGGGCGACGTCGCCGACGGTCACGACGGTACCGCCCACCTGCTTGATCGGCAGCGCGTTGAACGAAGCGACATTCACCGGCGACGCGTTGGTCTCGACCAGGAAGTCGAGTGCCCCGATCTTCTGGTCACCCGCCGGTAGCACAATGTTTTGTTGTGCCAGGGCATGAGACACGTCCTGGGCGGACAGGCCACGCGCCAGCAGCTTCTGCTGGTCGAGATCCACCTGGACGTTGGCGGGTGTTCCCCCATAGGGCGCGGGGACCGCCACACCCGGTACCGACACCAGCAACGGCCGGATCAGGTTGGAGGCCATATCGTACAACTGCGATCCCGTGAGCCGGTTCGATGAGATCTGCAGGGCCAGCACCGGCACGGAGGAGGCGTTGTATGACAGCACCAGCGGCGGCGTAATGCCCGCCGGCATCTGCTTCAGCACGGTTTGTGAGACGGCAGTGACTTGCGCTTGCGCCGCGGCTACGTCCGTGCCCGGCTGGAAATAAATCTTCACGATGCCGCGGCCGTAGAGTGACTCGCTCTCGATATGCTCGATGTTGCCGACCGTCGTGGTCAGCGCGCGCTCGTAGTAATAAACGACTCGTCCCGACATATCCTCGGGCGTGAGGCCGCTATAGGTCCAGACGGCGGCCACCACCGGAATTCCTATGTTCGGGAAAATGTCCGTTGGCGTGTTGAGAGCGGCGCGGCCGCCGAAAATGAGAATCAGGATGCCCAGCACGACGAACGTATAGGGTCGCTTCAGGGCTATGAGCACAATCGCATTCATTTAACCCATCCTCCCGTCATGTCCCATCCTAAGGGGACAATAAGTGTTCTAGGGGCTCGCCCCCGCCGCGTCGGCTGGCGCCCAACTTGAATCCGCTCGGATTTTCCTCATGGTCTGCGCCGCCCGCGCCCCTTTGGGGCCGAGATCCTTTTCGTAGACGACTTTGTTTGGAGTTACCACGAACGTCATGACACCGGATGAGCGGTAGGTGGCCGGATAGGCTACCGCGGCGAATCCCTGGGGCGAGCGCGACACGATCCGAAAGTAGTACCCGTGATACGGAGCAGCTTGGTTCTCGCTCACTTCTCCGGAGAGCAACGCTTGCATCACGGTTATTTCATTCTCTCCGATACGCCGGAAGAGCACTTCCCTGGCACCGGCGTCCGCGTCGAACCGCCACGCGCCGTTGTTCGTCACGAGCGGTACCGGAAAGGGCCAATTCTCCGCCCCGATGTAGAGCATCTTCGTGCCGTCGGATTGTCGGGCGAGGCGATGCATCTGCTGATACTTCTCGATGAACCGTTCGCGATCCTGCTCGTCCGTGGCCGCGTCGGCGCAGCTGATGAGCTCATGGTCTGCGCCTAACACCTTCTGCACCGCTTGCTCATTGCCACTCTGGATCGCATTGAAGAGGGCGCCGGCAGCGTCTTCGGCGGAAGAGTAGGTCGGTTGGTCGGAGTGGGTTGACGGTGCGGAGGCCTGCGATACCGGCGCAAAGCCGGCGAACAGGACCGCGACGCTCGCGACCAAAGTACGCGCCGCTCGGCGGTGCGCGCGCGGTTCATCAAATGTGCTCTTCAGAATCAGCATGGAGTTTCTCCGTGAGTTGCACAGGCTCTGCCTGCTCACCGTATGCGTCTTGCCCGTATTACCTGTGGCCACCGGCGCCGCCAAAGCCCCCGCCGTGAAAACCGCCCGCGCTCGCTCCTCCGCGCGCAGCGAAACCGCGCGTTACCCCTCCATGGTTGAAGCCGCTGAAAGCGCCCGAGTGCGTCCCGTACGGGCCACCGCCGGAAATCGCTCCCGAACGGAAGCCACTGCTGCCTGCTAGGCCGCCTGGATGGCCCAACTCGCCTGGACGACCAAACCCGCCGGGGCGACCCAACTCACCGGGATGACCCAACCCACCGGCGCCGCGATGGCCCCAGAAAGTGGGACTGCGCGAAACATACGGTGCATGGTTGTGGTAGATCCCGTGACCGTGCCAGTCGGCTCCCCAGTGATGCCAACCCCAGCCATAGCCGCCGAAAATTCCGATCCCGATTCCTAAGCCGAAGTAGATTCCGGGACCGTCGATGAAGAGCCCCGGGACCGTCACCCAGCCCGGATAGAACGCGAGCGGTTCGCCATAAACGAGCCACGGATCATATTCAGGGACATACACGACATCCGGTTCCGCCGGTTCGATTACGATCGTCTGCCCCTCGTCCGTGACGGTCTCTTGCGGAGTGCTCTGCAGATTTCCCGCGCGTTGGGCTTGGCCCCGCATCTGTTGGACTGCGCCCATCACCGCCTGCGAGTCGGTCATGTAGGCCTCGCCGAGTGAGGAGGTCCAGGACAAGTTCTTGTCCATCATTGCGAGCACTGGCGGAAACTGCACCAGGGCCTTCACGCTGCTATCCCACGGTTGGGTATCTGCGGCCTTGGCTAGAGCGTCGCCCTTGAGCTCGGGATGCGCTTGCATCCATCGTTCCGCTTCGACGACTTCGGTGGGATAGGTCGCCGCGGCGAGAACCTGCGCGACGAGCTCGTCTGGATATAACGCAATCGGGGCGACCAGTTGGTCGAGTTCCTGCGGAGTCTGTTGGACGTCGAGGGGCACTCCCGGGCTGGCTTGCGCCGGTGGTGGAGTGCTTGCGACAACAGGCGGAATGTCCGGCTCCGCCGGTTGGGTCGCACACCCTGTCTGCAAGCCGATCGCCAGGAGTATGGCGGCGAAACCCACTCCAACTGTTCGATGATTCATGGTCGCGCTCTTCCGTATCGCCCCGGCAAGCACAATCGCTGTCGGTCCAGTGCAAGGCTGCCATGGGGCTGTGCGTTCTGGATTGCGGCTCGGCGGACTTTTGTTTCAAATGAATCATTACATGCGAAATTTCGCTGGGGTCGGCGGAAACGCAGCCGCATGGTTGCTGCATGGCCTGCCCTCCATGAGTTCTATTAGTGAGCCGCGCGCCGTGAGCGCGCAGAGTCGCCATTGGGCCGAATTGGCCCTGGCGATCTCGTGAAGTGCTAGAGAAATATATGCCGGAGCAGCACGAGGTTAAGGAGGACGATGAGCACCGTCGCGGCAATCGCTGCCAGCACGGTTCTGTTGCTCGCCGCGAAGTTTCCCATCACTGCTTTGCGCTTGGATAAAACGATGAGCGCGATCATCGGCAGAGGCAGGACGAGGCTCAAGACGACCTGGCTGAGGATCATCGCCGTCATCGTGTTGCAGCTCAAAGCAATGATGAACGCCGGCACCATGGTTATCAGCCGACGGGCCCAGACGGGGAGGGTGACTCCGACCAGGCCTTGCATGATCACTTGACCCGCCATCGTTCCGACCACCGAACTGGAGATTCCGGAGGCCATCAACGCGACCAGAAAGAGGCCCGCGGCGGACATGCCGAGTGTCGGGATCAGAGTGTGATATGCGACGCCGATGTCTGTGATACCCACTCCGGACTTGCTGAAGGCGGATGCTGACATCATCACCATCGCTAGATTTACCAGGCCTGCGAACCCGAGCGCGATCACGACCTCGCGGTTCGAGAAGCGCACCAGGCGGCGGCGCTCGAAGTCGTTTCGGGGTGGGGTCCTGTTCTGGGTCAGTCCGGAATGCAGATAGAGCGTATGGGGCATGAGGGTCGCGCCGACGATCCCGACAGCCAGCGTAACGGCTGACCGATCCCGCAATTGCGGGACGACGGTGTGAAAGAGCGCCGCGTGCCAGTCCGGCGGGGCGATGACGAGCTCGCACAGATAGCTGAGGCCGATGACCGCGACGAGCGCGGCGATGACCCGTTCGAGCGGCCGGAAGCCCTTGTTGCCGAGCTGCAGGATAATGTAGGTCACGACACCGGTAATACTCAACCCACACAGCAACGAGACGTGAAACAGCAGGGATATTCCCAGCGCCCCGCCGAGGAATTCAGCAATGTCGGTGGCTATCGCGGCGATTTCGGATGCTATCCACATGCCGAACACGGTGCGGCCGGAAAACTGCTCGCGGCACAGCTCCGCCAGGTTGCGTCCAGTGACAATGCCGAGATTCGCGGACATTCCCTGGAAGAGCATGGCAACCAGGTTGGCAGACAGTACGACCCACAGCAACTCGTAGCCGTAGGTGGATCCGGCTTGGATGTTGGTCGCGAAGTTTCCCGGATCCATGTAACCTACGGACGCTACCAGCGCTGGACCGACAAACGGCAGCAGCGCGCGAAGGCCTTTGCGGCGCCCGTCGAGAGCCGCGCGCGCCGCGAGTTCGGTCTGAAATGTCGCGCCATTAGTCAGGGCAAGACTAGGAAGCGGAACGTTCACTTGAGGTGACATGAGTTCGAGTCCTGGAGCTGGACCCCTCGCCACAACCCGGACGTACCATCGTCTGCTCGTCCGGGATGCGGCGGGGGTCTATTGGCGCAGCGTGGCCCCCTAGAGCGGCATGATCCCCGAGTGGTTCCTCGGGAACTTCGCGAGCGTTTCGCCGCTGATGTTCAGAGTCTGCATCACCATGTCCGGGGGACTATGGGTGAGCCAGTCCGCCAGTGAGACTTCAGCGTAGCGATCGGTCTTAAAGAGCCCTAACATCACCAGGTCCGTGTCCCCGGTGTTTTCAACATAGTGGCCCAGGCCCTTCTTCACGTAGCCGATATCTCCTGCCCGAAAGTCCGCGGTTGCCGCCTTCGGGCCCGTGTCGAACACGGTCATTCGACCCTTACCCTGGATCCAGTATTGCCATTCGTCGGCGTTCGGATGCCAGTGCAGCTCACGCACTGCTCCGGGTTTGATCGTCAGGAGCGCCGCAGCGGTCGTCGTCGATACGTTGAACCGGGTGCTGTCGACGATCTTGATAGAGCCGCTCCGGGTCTCATAGTCCGGTGCCTGCTGGCTGAACTCGTACACGTACGGATGCATCGGAGCGGCGCGGCCCCCCTGTGACGCCCTCTGCGCGGTCGCAAGGGGACCCGGATCCCTGCCCTGGAAGATCCAGAGATTGTCGACCGGGATATCCTTGAATACTTCGGCCGGTACGCCGAAGTTCTTGGCGAGCACGCTGGGCGGCATGTGTGCCATGAAGTCGGTCAGCAGTAGCGTGTTGAATTCCGACGCCATGCCATTATCGAAGCCGAGCATGAACTCGCTGCCGGTCGGACCGACGCCCATCAGTGAGTGCGGCAAACCCGGCGGGAAAAACCACAGATCGCCTTTCTTCACATCGGCGACCTGTGCGCGACCGTGCTCGTCGAGGATCGAGATCCGGCACACACCGTCGGTTACGATGGCCCACTCGGACTGCTGGTGCCAGTGTAATTCGCGGATGCCGTTCTGGCCGAGCCGCATGTTGACGCCGGAAAAGTCCTTCGAAATCGCGAAATCTTCCTGCGTGACCTCGCGCGCCCAGCCGCCGTTCTGATAGCGCCGGTGGGCATTGTTGAACGAGGCCCAGAACAATTGCATGCCATTGACGTCAGTGGCCGGAGGGTCCTGGAATGACGGGAATTGATTCGCCAGCGCGGAATTCTGCGGACCCGGGTCGTCGAGGCCGGTGGGGCTCTTGTCGTTGACACGGCCCTCTGGTGGCCGGTCAGGGTTGCCAAAGGTGGCCGCGGCGCCTGCGACACCGGCCACGCCCAGGGCGGCGGCCGATGCCGACGCCCCGAGCAGGAGGTTTCGTCGTGAGAGGTTAGTCATGTTGTGTCTCCCATGTGCGGCGGCAATCAGTCCTGGCGCCCGGGGAGGATCGCCGGTGTTGCCAGTGCTACTGTGGATGTTGAGGGTGTTGCCGTCGAACGGGGACAGGGCTGACAGTCACCGCTTCCTTCATGCGAAGGGCAACTGAGATCGGTTCCCTGGAGGCAGTAGTAGCCTCCGGTCAGGACGGGCTGCGTAGTGGCACAACCGGCTGTCATGCCGGCGACCAAGAGACCTGCGATCATTGCACGAAACATAACCATCTCCTGATTGGCTCGAACCATTCGAGCTGTTGAGATGACTATCCCCGGGAGTGATCACGCGTGTGTTTCTGTTCTTCGCGGCCGGATTTCATTCGAAATAGAGCGGCCTCGCGGAGCGTCGGGTGCCGCCGGTTTCATTTGAAACCAAGCAGGCTCGCGGGGAAATCCGGCGGAAATCGTCTCCGGCCCAAGCTGACTTACACTCAGAAACTGTCGATGGGTGCTAGCCGCTATGTTTGCACGCTACGTGCAGTGAAGGCTGGCTGAGATCCGAAATCTGGAGGCGCACGGTCATGAGGGGATCATCGATACCGGCAATGCCGGTCTTATTGAGTCTGACCGCGGGGTATGTCGATACTGCGGGGTATTTGGCACTGCAGGGGCTTTTCACGGCCCATGTGACGGGCAACTTCGTCACCCTCGGGGCCTCTTTGATTTCCGGCACTTCGGGGACGTTGGCGAAGCTTCTCGCGCTTCCCACCTTCTGTGTCATGATCGTTCTCACGCGCTGGCTGAATTATGGATTGCCGGCGCGAGGTTTAGCGCCGCTGCGCACCCTGCTGACCTTCAAAGTGGTGCTCCTCGCCGTGGCCGCGGGGCTCGCCCTCCGATTCGGACCATTCTCGAACGGCGATAGCGGGCCCGCACTCGCGGTAGGCCTCATACTCGTAGTCGCGATGGCGATTCAGAACGCCGTGCAGCGGAT
>Ga0209169_10001913_pt1 | contig 12691 bp, 16 predicted proteins | sample HubBroMetageWRM4_FD_188346 | JGI IMG/M metagenome (GOLD analysis project Ga0209169, IMG submission 188346) | Warmed soil microbial communities from the Hubbard Brook experimental Forest, New Hampshire - Hubbard Brook CCASE Soil Metagenome WRM 4... | ecosystem: Environmental > Terrestrial > Soil...
ACCACGTCGCTCGGCGAATTGAAAAACACGATGGAGTCGCGGAACGCATTGAGCATGAGCGCGACAGCAATGCCCAGCACGCCAAGCCCGCCGCCGATCAAAACGAGACGTCGCTGTTTGCGGGTCATTATTGCTGGTTCCGCCGCATCTTAGCATCAGCCTTCGAGCCCGAGACCTTTGACGAGATCGTCGATACGCTTGATGTCGTCCCGGGTGCACAGCCGCGCGTAGCGGGGGAGATTGCTTCGCGCTTTGCCGAGCCGGGCCAGCGTGGTGGCAATGAGCGCCACCTCGCGATGCGTGAAGCCCTGGAGGTCGGCCGAGGCGGTGACGCCGGCGGCGTGGGTCCAGCGGTCGTAGTAATTGATGCTCTGGCCGACGTCGAGCAGGGTCGCCGCGTGGTCGAGCACCTCGCGCCGCATCGTCTCGCCCGGTACGCGCGTGACGTTGCCGCCGATTTCCACCAGTTCTACACGGAATGCAAAATCTTGACCGAGGATTCCGAGACTCGGCTCGCGCGGTTGGCGCTCTGCTTGGCGGCGAAGAGCGTTCTGGCGCGCGCGCTGTCGCTCGCCGGCGTCAGCACGCCGGATTCGATGTAGCTTCGCAAGCGTGTCCGGTTTCCTCGCAGCGCTCTGGCTACTCGGCCTTTTCGCGGCTGCGCCGGCGCTGCGCGCTGGCGCGCGGTACGTGTTCGCCGATCGCCTTCGCGATGCGCTGTTCCTCGGTGTTGCAATTCCCTTCGTGCTGGGATTCGTGCATTTGCTCTATCCAGTTGCCTGCTGGTGTGCGCTCGTGCTGTGCGTGGCCGTCGCCTATTGGCGTCGCCTGGGCGAGCCCGCGCGGAGCGAGATCGATCGCGACCACCCGCCTTACGTATTGATCGCGGCCCTCGTCGCGGTTGCATGGCCGCAGCTAATGCGTCCGCTGCTCGACGGAGATTCACTCTCCTATCATCTTCCCAATGCCGCATCGTGGGTCCAGTCGCATTCGCTTTGGTCCACGGCGACGCGCTACTGGTGGTACCCCCCAGCATCGGAGCTTTTCGCAAGCGGGCTTTACGCCGTCGGCAGCTCCTTTGCGTTGCCCTGGAGCGGCTTTGCCGCGCTGACGCTCTTGGGCTTTCGCATCGTGACATGGGCACGCGAATCGTACGCAGCGCCTCCGCTGCTAGCCGACGCGCTGGCCGCCGCGACGGTGACGGTTTACCCGCTCGCGATCCAAGGCGGCACGCTACAAAACGACGTGTGGCTAGCAGCATTCTGGCTCGAGGCACTTTGGGCGTTGCGCTCGGCAACGAACGCTTCAGTAGCAACACGCACGCTCGCGGTCACCGCACTCATCAAACCGCAAGGCTGGCTCCTGTCGGTCGTGGCGTTGGTCGCATGGCGAGCACCGGCGAAGCTCTGGTTCGCTGCCGGCGTGCCGCTCGCGCTCTGGCTGTTGCGCGACGCGTTGTTGTGGAGTGGCGCGACTGTTGCGCCGGCGAACACCGCTACTGAAAACGCGCTCGGCTCGACGATCCTGGCCCACGGCGCGCCGGCATTCGCACTGCTCGCGCGCGTCGCGCTGCAAACATCACCGTTCGCTGCGATGGCATTCTGCGCGGCGCTTTTCGGCCCGGCCGTCGCCCGACGCCAGCGATCGTTGGGTTGGTCGGGGCTCGGCGCGGCGCTGCTCTTTTTCGTGCTTCCCTTCGGCTACAACACCGCCGTGGCACAGCTTGCGACCGGCGCGTCGTTGCGCTTTGCGGCACCCGCGATTGCGATCGGCGTGCTCATCCTCGCCCCCGCCGCGTGTCGAATCGTCCGCCTCGCAACGGTACTGTTGCTTGCATCAACGGTTTTCGGCGTCTGGTCGCTGCTGATGGTTTTTTGGAACGATGGCTCGACCCATGTTGCCTTAGCAATCGCGGCGCTCGCCGCGACGTTCGCGGCGACATCGCATCTGTGGCGCGTCGCGTGGCCGTATGCCATCGCTTTCGGGATAGCGGTACTGGCGGCCGTGCACTTTGCCGCGCGTCACCCGCTCGACTATTACGCTGACGCGCTGCGTGTCGGCACGGCCTCGCCGGGGATCTATCGCTGGATCGAAACGGAGCGACCCGCGGCAATTGGCGGCTGGGGGCTGCGCTTGGGCGTCGTCAATGTTCTCTCGCCCACGACGCGCACGCTCGACTTATCCGATGCGAACGCGTGCGTGCAAGCGCGCCGCTCCGGTGTCCTTCTCGCGGCGGTGGCCGAAAACGACCGTACGAACGACGTCAACGCGCAGCGGCTTGCGACCGCGCGAGCCTGCGGGCGAGCCACTTTCGACGACGGCATCGGCGTCATTGCTTCTCCAGCTGCGCGGTAATCCACGGCGCCATGAAGTAGCGCCAGAGAATTTTGATTAGCGCGGCGGCCGGAATGCCGAGAATGAGGCCGGGAATGCCGAAGAGCTCGCCTCCGGCAAAGACCGCAAACATCGCGCCGATCGGAGAGACGCCGACGGATTGCCCCATGATTTTGGGAACCAGCACGTTATCGCTAATGCGGGCCATTCCGAACATGATGACCTGCACCCACACGATCATCCATAGGCCTTGCGGCGCGCACATCGGGATCGCGATGAGCTCCGCGATCAGCATGCCGACGATCGGGACGGCATACGCGACGCCGGAGAGGATGCCGAGGATCAATGAAAACTTGAATCCGATAATCGCGCAGACGATCGCGATCACGGTTCCGGTAATGGCGCTGACGATAACCTGGCCGGAGATGTAGTTTGCGAAGAGCTCCGTGACCTCGGCCGCCAGTCTGCGGGCCGTTTCCCGTTTGCGCGGCGGAAACATCGAGGTAAATCCTTCGGCGATTTGAACGTCGTTGAGCAGAAAGAAAAACGAAAGAATGATCGCCGAGAAGGCAACGAAAAAAGCGGTTGCGGTATTGAGCGCGATCGCGCCGATCGAGGCGAGGGTCCCACCCACGAAACCCGTCATCTGTGCGGTGCCAACCTTGCCGATGTTAAAGCCGTTCAGCGGCAGTTTCAGCGTCGGAAAGTGCTGGTCGAGAGAGTTTTCGAAGCCAATCAACCAGCTCTGCGCCGTAGCGGCGTAGCCCGGAACGTTCGCCGCCAAGAGTTGGGTCTGATCGATCGTCAATGGCACGACGACAACCAGGAATATCGTAACTACGACAAGCAGTCCGAGGAAAACGATCGAGATCGCGACCGGCTTGGGCAGCCGCCGTTCCAGGCGCCTCGCGATCGGCTGTACGCCGAACGCAATGAAGGCGGCGATCAAGAAGATCGTGAGCGTGCGCGGTATGTGCCGCGCAAGCCACAGCGCAAGCAGCGCCAGCACGATGGCGCTGGCAATCCAGGCTATGCGCCGCCAGAGGTCGCCGCTTAGAGCGGTTTGCACAGTAACCGCCGTTCCGTGAGATAGCCCCCGCGGGTGTAAAGCTCGCGCGCCGCGGCGTTTTCTTCCGTTACCATCAAGGCCATATACGGTAAACCACGCCGCCTTGCCTCATCCTCTGCCGCCTTCAGCAATGCGGCGCCCACACCGTCCCGCCGGGACTCAGGCTCGACGGCCATGTAGGCGACGAACCCCTGCGGCAGCAACGTAACTTCGTCGGGAAGCTCGTCGAGCAGCAGCAAAAAACCAACGCGTTTCTTCCCGCGCTGCGCAATCAGCATGACGTACGATTGCTCCTCGACGATTTCGCACAATCGATCGAAGGCGGCGCGCGCGATCGGTTCGGCCACCCGGCGCACCGAAGCGATACTCGCCATCACGCAACGCCGTCCCAACGATTTCACGAAGTCACGGTCCGCGGCCGCGGTAGCTCCGACGCCCTTCGAAACCCGCACGTCGAGCGTCACGAGCGGCGCGATCCCGGGTCGGTGATCGGTTCGCCGGCACGGCACTGCGGGCACTCGTCTTCGCCATACGAACGCAGCGGCAGCTCCAGCAGAGCGTACAACTGTATGTTGTCAACCCCCACGATCTCATCCTGAGCTTGTCGAAGGACGATGACTCCGACGCCGACAACCTGCGCGCCGCGCCTGCGTACGACGTCGATAACCTCGCGAACCGAAAGCCCCGTGGTGACGACGTCTTCGACGACCAGCGCGTGGTCCGTCGGCGAGAGGGCGAAACCGCGCCGCAGCACCGGCACGCCGTTTTCTTTCTCGACGAAGATTGCTTTCGTGCCGAGCTGGCGGGCGACCTCATAACCGAGCAACACGCCGCCGATGGCTGCGCTCACGACCACGGTTGGTGAAACGTCTCGAAAATGCTCCGCGATTTCCCTTGCCACGGGCTCCAGCAGCGATGGATCCTCGAGGATACGAAACTTCTGAACGAATTGGCTGCTGTGCCTTCCCGAACTCAACCGAAAGTGCCCGTGAAGCAGCGCACCTCGCTCCACGAGCTCGGAGTGCACGTCGAGCCCGGCATCGCTCATGCTCGGACGGTCATTTCCTCGAGAATCGTCTTCACGGCCGCAACGGGGTCTTCGGCTTCGACGACCGGACGACCGACGACCAGATAGTCGGAACCTGCGGCAACGGCTTGCGCCGGAGTCGTCACGCGCTTCTGGTCGGCATGCGCGCTGCCGGTGGGACGGATTCCGGGCGTGAGCGTGAGGAAGTCGTCGCCAAAAAAGCGCTTGAGATCGCGAACTTCGTGCGCACTGCAGACGACGCCCGAGCACCCGGCGTCGCGAGCCAATGCCGCTAAGCGAATCGCGTTCTCCCCGGGGCCACCCTGCAATCCCAACTCGTTGAGGTCTTCGGGCGCGATGCTCGTCAGCAGCGTAACGGCGAAAACGTGCGGCGGGTTGACGCCGAGTGCGGCGGCGCGCTCGCCGGCTGCGTCGACCGCAGCGCGCATCATATCGAGCCCTCCCAACGCATGCACGTTTACCAGTCGCACGTTCGGGCGCAGGAGCTGTACCATCGCCGCTGCCACCGTTCGCGGAATGTCGTGCAGCTTTGCGTCTACGAATACGCGGACGTCGCGCGCTTCGCAGTAGGAGAGGATTCGCTCCGGATATCCGTACAGAGCCTCGAGTCCGACCTTGACGATGACGTCGAGCTCGTAGAGCTGGTCGACGAGCCTTTCGGCTCGCTCGGCGCTGGGGACGTCGAGCGCAACGATCAGTTGAGCCGACATGGCATCATCCTTCGTCTCCTTCATATTGATGGGGCGTCGCAAACTCGACGTTCGCTTTTCCGACAATCTCGTCGAGCGAGGTAAGGTTACGGCTCGCAAGATACGCACGCAGCTCTGAGGCGATCCGTTCGGGAATGCGGGGATCGGTAAAATTTGCCGTCCCGATCGAAATCGCCGCCGCGCCCGCCAAGAAGAACTCGAGTGCATCGCTGAGGTTCTCGATGCCGCCCTGTCCCACGATTGGGATTTTGACCGCCTGAGCGACTTCGTAGACCGCGAGCACGGCGATGGGGCGGATTGCGGGTCCCGAAAGCCCGCCGGTGATATTTCCCAAACGCGGACGCCAGGTTTCGACGTCGATCGCCATGCCACGGACCGTATTGATCACCGCGAGCGCATCGGCGCCGGCGGCTTCGGCCTCCCGTGCCACGGCGGTGATGTCGGTAACGTTCGGCGAGAGCTTGACGATCAGCGGCTTATCGGTGGTCGCGCGCGCCGCACGAACGACCTTCGCCGTGAGACCGGGATCGCAACCGAAGGTCTCACCCTCGCTCGCCACGTTAGGGCAAGAGACGTTCAGCTCGACGGCCGAGATCTCGTCGCGCGCCGCCAAACGCTCGCAGATGTACGCATAATCGTCGATCGAGAACCCCGCAACGCTCCCGACGATTTTGCAGGGGCGCGAGGCATACTTGTGCAGCTCGCGGGCGAGATACCACTCGATGCCGGGGTTTTGCAACCCGATGGCGTTGAGCATTCCCGCCGGCGTGTGCACCAGACGTGGTGTAGCGTTTCCGAGCCGCGGCAAGCGCGTGACGCTCTTGAGTACGATCGCGCCGATCATGCTCAGATCCGCAAAGGGCGCGTACTCTTCGCCGGATCCATAGCAGCCGCTGCCCATCAGCGTTGGATACTCCAGCTCGAGCGCTCCCAAACGCGTCGCTATGCTGGGCGTGGGGATCACCATCGCAACTCATCGGCCCAAAACACAGGACCTTCTTTGCAGATGCGCGCGTAGACGACGTCGCTTCCACCGAATTCCGCCGGCGGGAAGCTTGGCGCTTGCGCGCTGCTGCCGATTAGCGGCACGACACAGCCCCAGCAGCCACCGACGCCGCAGCCAAACGTCTCTTCCAGTGCTAGCTGTGCGCGCACGCCAAACTCTCCAGCGATGCGCGCCACGGCGCGCAGCATCGGGGATGGACCGCAGGCATAGATTTCGTCGGGCTTGCGCGCACGCGCCAACGCTGCGGTCACGTATCCGCGCTCGCCGAACGTCCCATCGTCGGTTGTCAATACGAGCTCGCAACCGGCATCCGCGAAACGTTGTGCGTCGACCAGCAGCTCCCTCGTTCTTGCTCCGTAGAAAAGCCTGACGCGCGCTCCACGCCGGCACAAGCTCCGCGCGCAAAGCAGCACTGACGCAATTCCCACGCCGCCGGCGACGATTGCAACGTCGCGCGCATCGCTCGAACAATCGAATCCGTTGCCGAGCGGTCCGACGACGTCGAGCCGATCGCCTGCGCGCAACTCACTCAGCTCCCGGGTGCGCTTGCCCGTTATGAAGAAGAGGATGCTCGCGAGGTTGCCTTCCGCTTCATAGATGGCGAGCGCCGTTGCAGCCGATTGCGCGCTCGGTGGGATCGCCATCAGGTATTGACCGGCGCGAGTCGCAGCGGAAAGCTCGGGTGCGTCGAGCGTCACCAACGCGACGCCCGTCGCGAGTTCACGACGTTCGATCACGGTGGTCGCGTGAACGCGGGCGTGCGAGTCAAGCGTCGCCATATTCACAGCTCATTTTCTGCAAATTCTCAGAAAAATCTCTGAAAACGGGTGCACGCCCTTGCTACCGGAGCCGTTATACTGTATAGAGAGCGTAAATAATAAGGAAAGGAGGGTCCGCAGATGGCAGGTCTTATCGTCTTCAAATCACTAGCCGACGCACTCAGAGCGGGCTATCAGGTTTACGATCGGACTGCTGACGGTTATCTCGTCAGGACGCGCACGGCCGCTGGCTGGGCCATGGCCTTGGTTTCCTGCAAGTAACATCGTCTTTATAGAAACGACAACGCCGCCGGGCAAGCGACCGGCGGCGTTATTTTTTTGAGAATGCTCCGCTCTCAAGGCCGGTAGTCCGGCGGGGACGCGGGCTTCTCGATCTCCGGCATCGAGCCGGGCCGCCATCCACCGTACGTCGGGCCGGGTGGCATTGTGCTCCCAGCGGCATTTCCTGGCGCTGCCGCCGCACCGCCGTCGCTCGCCGGACCGAATTGCTGGCGCACCGTAGGCGGTCCAAAGGTTGCTCCGCTCAAAACGGCGCCGATTATTTGAGCGATGCCGACGAACATCGGAATCAATCCACCGAGAAGCCACGGACCGTAAACGTATCGGCCATCTCCGTGGTAGCCGATAAAGCCCAGACCAACGAGTAAGGCAAAACCGATGAACGCGACTTGGATGCCTCGGCGAAGCTGTTGCTGCGCGACAAAGTCGGTGTCGTAGACGTATTGATTCGGTACCGCTCCGGGCGCCGACATCCCGGGAGTCCAACCATATTTCATGGCTTTGCGCATCTCTCGCGCATTCGGCGGCGGCACGATGCCGCGACGCAGCATCTCCATTCGCTCCTGATGTGCGAGCACGCGCGAGACGATCCATGCGGCAACCGGTGCGCCAAAAATGAAGAAGATCGCAAATAGGGGGATGAGATCGCTGTAGTCCGTCACTGTAGGATTGCTCCGTTGGTAAAGATGTGAATCGATCCGTCGGAGGTGCCGACCGATACTCGGCCGCTGCCGGCACCAAGGCGGATCGTGCGTTGAGCGCTATCGCCATGCGTGAGCGATGAGCCGTCGACGACGATTCGCCCATTGCTGGTCGATGCGTCGATGCTCAGATTGGCGTTGGGCGCCAGGTTCAATCGAACTGGTCCATCGTCGGTGTGCACCGTTGCAGCCGGTCGGTCTCCGACTAAACTTAGGCCGCTGGCCTCGATGCGGCCGTCCTGCGTGGTCGCGACTAGCGACCCGACGGTCACGTCGTGCATCGCGAGGTGTCCGTCCATGGACTCCATCGCGAGACGATCGCCGCGCACGTTTGTGGCCTCTACGTATCCATCGTCGCTGTGCGCTTCCACGGCCCCGGTAAGGTCGGCAAGCGTTATGTGGCCGTCCTGGGACTGCACGCTGACGCCACCGCCGACGCCCGCGACGTCGGCTCCCGAGCAGCGCGCGATGTCGACGTGCGCGCCGGCCGGTACTGCGACGTCGATTCGCTCGTTGCTAAAGCCAAAGATATCGACCGAAACCATCTCCGCCGACGGACGTTCGATACGTACGCCGTCGGAGGTGCGTGCGACGTGCAGCTGAGGATAGGTGTTGTTAGAGAAAATGGCTCCGTGCATTTCCGTCATATCGCGTACGTGAACGAGCCCGTCGTTGGAAACGGTAACGTGCACGCGGGAGCGCGTGTCGTCAATGACGACGCGCGGCGCCGCGCCGGCCGCTAGCGGCGCGAAGGTCACGGGCGTAAAATCGGCGTGGTGCATGCCGGAAGCGAAGGTTGCCCCGCCGCGGCCGACCGAGTAAATCGCCATCCCGACGACCAAGATTTCCGCAGCGATCAGCATCGCCACGATCGAGGCGCGGCTCACTTAAAGACGCGGCCCCCAACCGTCGAAGGTGGGGCGCAGCGACTGCGCGGAGTTCCACCTATCCGTCGGCAGCGTCGGCCGCTCGCGATCGGGGCGGGTACCGCCGGGAAGGGTTTTGTTTGGAATCGTTGTCATTATCTGGGTTGGTCCTCCGTGGATTTTTCCTGCCCTAGTTACGGCGCCCAGACTGACATGTTTCGCTTTATCAGGTTCGCCCGCAACCGAAACAATTGCCGCGCGTCGCGCGTAGGAAAGGCGTGTCGGCAGTCCTGGCGGAGGCGCCGCCGCGCCGGGTGAACGCGGAGCCTGAAGACGGCAGTTTGGTCGCGCTGACGCTCCGGGGCCACCCGGAGGCGTTTGCGACGCTCGTCGAGCGGTACGATCGCGCCGTTTACCACCTCGCCTACCGAACGCTGCACGATGTGGAGGAAGCCCGCGATGCAACGCAAGAGGCCTTTTTTAAAGCGTTTCGGAGCCTGCGAACGTTCAAGCCGGCTTCGAAATTCTCAACCTGGATCTTCGCGATCGCGTACCATGCCTGCTGCGATCGGCTCAACCGGCGCAAGCGCTATGCCAGCGAGGAGTTGCCGGAACGCGCCGACCCGGCGCCGGGACCCGAGCAGCAAGCGATCGCACTCGACGAAGCGACACGGCTGCGCGCCGCTATCGACGCGCTCCCGGAAAAGTACCGCTCGGTGATCACGCTCTTTCATCTCCAGGGGAAACAGTATGAGGAGATCGCAAGCGTTTTGGGGCTGCCGATGGGTACGGTAAAAACACACTTATTCCGCGCAAAAGAGCAGCTACGCAGGCTTCTGGGCGGAGCGGAGGTAACGGAATCATGAGTATGAGCGACGGCGATGGATGGGCTGAGGAAGCCCTCGATCAAGCTATTTTTGGCCTCCCGCTCGAGGAGCCGCCGGCCGGCCTGCGAGCGTCGATTTTGATGGCGACGGCCTACCGCCCAGCGCCCGCCTTTTCAGTCGTGGAGCTCGCCATCCTCGGAGCGTTGGGAGCGCTCGGCATCTGGCTGATCGCCCTGCTCTTTTTGGGCGGCGGCACGCTCTTCGTCCAGACGGCCGCAACGATCGGCTCGGTAGTCTCGCGATCGCTCTCAAATGCCGCCACGCTGGCATGGCTAGCGGCGGGCGGCGCGACCGCCCTCTGGCTCACCCTTTTCACCGGATCCCAACCCGTCTTCGCCGCATCGCAGAGGTCAGAACGGAGGACCAGCCGATAATCCCTCTGCATGGAGAAACGGACGGCGCCGGAGCGGCGCCCATATAGAATCCTCGTTGTCGAAGACGACGCAGCAATTAGTCGCGTTCTACAGCTCGAGCTGGAGCACGAGCGTTACGAGGTAGACGTCGCGCGCGACGGACTGTCGGGCCTCGAAAAAGCGCTGAAGGAACCCGATCTCGTGATCCTCGATCTCATGCTGCCGCGCATGGACGGGATCGAAGTTTGCAAGCGCATTCGCGCCAAGAGCCGCGTGCCGATTATTATGTTGACGGCGCGCGATCGCGTGCCGGACCGCGTCGCGGGACTAGACGTCGGCGCCGATGACTACGTGACCAAGCCGTTCTCCACGGAGGAGCTGCTCGCGCGCATCCGCGCCCGTTTGCGCGAGCGTACCCCGCAAGGCAACGTGATCGAATACCGCGACGTCGTGATGGATCGCGATCGGCACGAAGTGCACCGCGCGGGGAAGCCGATCGCGCTGACCGCCAAGGAATACGCACTGCTCGAGTACTTGCTGCTTCACCGCAACAAAGTGCACACGCGCGACGAGCTCTTCAACGGGGTGTGGGGAAGCGACTTTCTCGGCGACTCCAACCTGATCGACGTCTACATTCGGTATCTGCGCGGAAAAATTGACGAAGGATTCGACGATAAGCTCATCACAACCGTACGGGGCGTCGGCTACACCATCAAGGACTAGCGGGAACGCGATTGTCCCTAAAGTGGCGCATCGCCCTCGGCTACTCGTTGTTGCTGATCGTGGCGATGATGGTGATGAGTGGGATCATCGTTTGGCGCTTTCAGCAGATACTGTACGATCAGGCCGCAACGAGCGTGAATGCGACGATGCGGGGGATCGTCCAGTTCGCGCAGCAAGCCACAACGCCGTTTTCGATCGAGGACTCGGGTGGAACGCTGCAGTTCTTGTTCAACAGCAGCAACCTGGCAACGTGGAACTCGGCCAACAGCTTCGTACAGGTGGACTCAAGCGACGGTTACCCACTGGCGAAAACCGCGAATCTAGGTTCGCTTACGATTCCACCAAATCCGAAGCTCTCCGCTTCGCACGATGTCGCGTTCCGTCAGGAGACGCTGGGCGCGCGCTCGTTTCTAATCGAAGATCGCTATCTCAAAGAGGGCGTGAACGCCGCGATCATCCATGTGGCCGAACCGCTCGATACACTGCAGCGCACGTTTACACGCGCGCGTGAGGCGATCGGTATCGTGCTCGCCGCGACCGCCGTCGCAGTCGTGATCTTTTCGATCGTCTTTGCATCACAGGCCACGACGCCGATCAATCAGCTCTCACGCGAGATGCGCGAAATCAGCTCGGATCGTCTGGCCATCGCCGGCGGTCGCGGCGCCCTCGACGGACGGCGGCAGCAGTGGCGTCGCCGTCGCGATGAAGTCGGCCGCCTTGCCAAGAGCTTCAGCGATTTGCTGGCGCGATTAGCGGAGGCGTTTGCGCGCGAACGACAGTTTATCTCTGATGCATCCCACGAACTTAAAACACCGCTCACGTCAATCAATTCCAACGCACAACTGCTCTTACGCTGGGGCGATCAAGACCCCGCGATTCGACGCGAGAGCTTGGAAACGATCGTGCGCGAGAGCGCGGACCTCGCCGGGATGGTCAACGGCATGCTGACGCTGGCCAAGGCCGATCGTGGCGACGAGATTCCGAAAGAACCGCTCTCCCTCGCGCAAATCGTCAGTGAGGTGGTGCAAAACGCGTCGTCGCGGGCGGCCGAAAAACATCTCGAGCTGCGTTTCACGCACGCCGGCACGCCTATCGTTTACGGCGATGCAAATTTGCTGCGCCAGATGGTAGGCAACTTAGTCGATAATGCGATCAAGTTTAGCGACCGCGGTACGGTGGACGTGCAGGTGGCGAGCGATCGGGAGTGGGCCTGGGTAGAAGTCGCAGATAGCGGCCCGGGTATCCCTCAAGAAGAGCTCGCGCACGTTTTCGAGCGTTTCTATCGCGCCGATAAGGCGCGTTCGCGCAACGTTCCCGGAACGGGTTTAGGGCTAGCGATCGTCCGCTCAATTGCTGGAGTGCATGGCGGCGAAGCCACCGCGAGCAGGGCTCCCTGTGGCGGCGCGCTTTTTCGCGTAATCTTACCGCTCGTAAAGCCTCCGTTCACCGATCTTTCATGATGGGCCCAGCGCGCTCCCGATACAATGTGTTCGTGCGCGAAAAATGGGGGCGGGGAGCAATCGCGACGCTCCTCGCCTCACTGTGTTGTCTGGCTATCGCGGCACCCGTCCGTGCCGACGAGCAGTTCGACGTCGGGCCGTCGCCGGTTCTCAACGTACAAATGAACCGGGGACACCTCACCATTCAGACTTGGGATCGGCCGCAAGTGCAGATCGTCTCCGATCAGCCTATGGACGTGCAGCACCTGGCGCCCGAGCAGGTCGATCCGCGGATGCCCAAACAGCTGCAGATTTCCTCGGAGGAGATTCAAACGCAGCATGGTCGCGTAGCCTTGCCGGCAGAGTCCTTCGTGCTCCCGGAACTGCCCGGCACACAGCACGACGCGATCGTGGCGCGGGGCGGCGGCAACGTCACTATTACGATTCCGCGCAACACCGCCATGGTGCTAGCGCACGTTCGTGCCGGCCATTTGTCG
>Ga0209169_10001914_pt1 | contig 12690 bp, 12 predicted proteins | sample HubBroMetageWRM4_FD_188346 | JGI IMG/M metagenome (GOLD analysis project Ga0209169, IMG submission 188346) | Warmed soil microbial communities from the Hubbard Brook experimental Forest, New Hampshire - Hubbard Brook CCASE Soil Metagenome WRM 4... | ecosystem: Environmental > Terrestrial > Soil...
CTCGCTCGCACTTTATTTTTCTGCCACCGACGCCGAGTCGCTTGACGACCTGATTCGCACTGTGCAGGACAGCAGCACCATGCGCCGCAATTTGCAAGCCACCACCTACTACGATGACGACGGATGGAAACTTTACGAAGCCAGCCGTCCTGATCTCGAAGCTGCCTTCCGCGCCCTCAAGCGCATTCATTTCGAGGAAGATTGGGAGAAGAACGTTAAGCCCAAGATTGAGCAAGCCAGGGCCACGATTGCCGCCAAACTGCCCGACTACAATGTCATTCCCGCGGTGGAAGTGGTCCTCGGCAGCCCGCGCCCAAGCAATAAGATCACGGTTTATCTGCTCTACTACTCACAGCCGCATGGGATCAAGATCACAGGCACACGGTTTCTGACCCACTACTCCTATCCGTTTCGGATCGTTCTGCGCAATGCCATCCACGAAATGATGCATCCGCCGTACGACTTGGCCCATGACGAAGAACTGCGCTCCGGTCTGGAGTCATTGAAGTCCGACGCTTTTTTGATGGACAAGGTAGAGCACCACAACGCTTCTTTCGGCTACAACACGCTGGCGGGACTTGAAGAAGAGGATTCGGTTCAGGCGCTGGAGCAAATTATTGCCGAGCGTTACGGGATGGGCGGAGATCCGCGTGCTTACTGGCGCATGCAAGATGACGGGATTCACGTCTTCTCTATTGCGCTTTACAGCTTGATGAAAGAGCAGAAGTTCGACGGTTCGCGGGAGTCGTTTCCCGTCTTCTTGAAACGACAGCTACGATCCGGCGCGTTGGCGAACGGCCAGATCGAAAAGCTGAACAGAAGCTTTTTCGGGTCGAAGTAAGGGCAGAGACTCGCACCGGCAGTCTCGCCTGTGACCTCACTTCATGATTATGATGTGAGCGGGGGCGAGTGGCGGCGTCGTCCCAACTGTAAAGATGTACGTGCAGTCTACGGTTTTCCCCACTTGTTTCGCCTGAGTTTGTATGAAAGTCTCCGGGCCCGTCCCGGCGGCGGCGCTTGTATATGTTGTAGCGCGCGTACAGTCCGTAGATGACCCAAAATCAGCCTTCAGCGTACGCTTCGCCTCATCGTGCCAGAAGAGATAATCTCCGGGGCATACGACCCGACTAACATCGGCGGGCTTCACACCATTTTGGGGAATAGCAATATCTCCATGGATATAGTCCGTTCCTTTGCTGCAGTCCGGGATCGCAGAGCTTACGAAAGCTATATTGACCGCGGGCGGCACAGGCTTAGGGCAAACGAGGGCGCCGATGGCTAACCCAGCGAGCGTTACGAATGACGCCGCAACCCACGACGCCGCAATCCATCCTTTAGCTTCCATGGCTCCTCCACGACAACTAACTATGCTTTGGGTTCAACTAGCTTCTTAAATCTGGGTAGGTCGCGAAGGTTATCAAAGTTAGGAGTATCCCGCAAGAGCGATTTTGAATAGCCCGTTGCTATTGCTTTCTCAAGGTAAGTGAAGGCCTGTTCTGTGTCCCCACACTGATTAAACACGGTCGCGGCCGTCTCCAGCAGGTCGGGATCGGCGGGGGCAATTCCCAACGCCTGGTGAATGTTGGCAAGTGCTGGCGTTCGTTCGCCGGTCATGGCGTAATACTGCGCCAGATACCCCAGCACGCTGGCATCGCGCGGGTTGACGGTGACCAACTTAAGCGCAAGCTCGATGGCCTTCTGATACGCGGCTTTCGCCTTGCCGCGCTCTTGCGGAGACCAATAATATGCATCTCCCAGATTGCCCCACACCTCATAGTTTTCCATGTCCAAAGCCGTTGCCTTCTGAAAGGTTTGGGCTGCCTGGGTGTAGTTGCGGACCTGATAGTACGACATCCCAAGATTCGAGGTAGCGTCGGCCGTAGGGCGAATTTCGACCGAGTGCTCAAACGCTGGAATCGCTTTTTCGTAATCGCCGATCGCAAAATAGCTTCCACCCAGATTGCTGTACCCTGCAAAGCTGTCCGGGGCCAGGGCAATCACCTGTGAAAACATCTCAGACGCCTCGGCGTAGCGTCCTCGGCTCATGTAGAAGCTGCCCAGGGAGTTGTAAGTAGCCCAGTAATTGGGACGCAGGCTGATGGCCTTGCGGTATGTGTTCTCGGCTTGTTCAAACTGACCCAATTGTTCATAGGCGCCCGCCCAGCCGTTGTACGCGGCATCGTTGGTTGGTTCCAGGCTGGCTGCGACCTTATAGTCTTCGAGAGCTTTTTCGTAGGCCCCGGTCCCCGCGTCCACCATCCCCAAACATAAATGTGCGGCCGCCTGGTCCGGCCCTAGCCTTACGGCCTGGTCGCACGCCGTTTTCGCCCGCTTCACCCACTCCACTTGTTTCGTGTGTTCGTACTCTCGCCAGTAGGCTTCACCTAGACCGGCATAAGCCAAAGCGTAGTTGGGATCAGTCTGCAGGGCACGCTTGAACTCCGCGATCGCACTCTCAATATTTTCGGGCTTCAGGAAATCCTGCAAATATCCCCACCCTTGCAGATAATAATCGTAAGCCGCGGGCTGGTTGGTTCCGTGCTGGGCAAGAAGTTTCTGCTCCTCGGGTCGCAATCCCACCTGCAAGGCGCGCAACACGCTTTCCGCGACCCGATCCTCCAAGGCGAACGGATCCGACCAGGGAGCGGTAATGGTGTCGCCATCCAACTGCCGGTGCTGCGTGGCATCGACCAGAGCGTAATTCACTCGAGCCATATCTCCGCTGCGCTCTACATCGATTTCCAGACCGAGCGTCGCTCCGAACTGCTGCGTGGCCTGTTCCAGCGTAGACACACCCTTGTTGCGAACCTCGCTCGCCGGCACGACTTGGAATGCATGAGTAGCCGTCAGTTGCGACAAGCGCGAGGTCAGAGTATGTACCAATCCATTTCCAAATGCCGCCACATCGCTGTCGACGGAAGGAGACAAGGGGAGGATTACCAATTCGTTCATCCGCGACACCGGTTTCGCCGGGCTGCGACGCTGTCGCCAAATCACTCCGGCGCCGACCACCAATAGCGTCATCACCAAAGCCATCAGCCAAAAGCGCAAAGGCACGGTCCAGGCTCGTACGGGATGGACCAAAACGGCTGTTTCCGAGGACGAACTCACAGCTTCCAAAGCCGCGCGCAGTTCGGACGCCCTCTGATAGCGCCTCCCCGGATCTTTCGCGAGGCACCGTAGGATGACAGCTTCGACACCGGAACCCAGATTGGGGTTCAGTTGCCGTGGAGCGACCGGGGATTTTCGCAGAATCTCCTGGATCAACGTGCCCGGAACGTCCGCGGAAAACGGGCGTCGGGCGGTTGCCGCCTCGTACAAAATCGCCCCGACCTGATAAATGTCGCTGCGGAAATCGATGGGCTGCCCCTTTAGTTGCTCCGGCGACATGTAGGGCAACGTTCCCCTCAAGTCTCGCGAGTGCTCAGCGCTGCGCGTGGCTTCTTCGTTGGGAAGACTCGACAGACCGAAATCGAGGAGCTTTACATCTCCAGTCGGGGTGATCATGATGTTCGACGGTTTCAGGTCACGATGAACAATCCCGAGCGAAGATACCTCTTCCAAGGTCGCGGAAATCTGTACACCCAGCCTGAGAATATCTTCTTCCGGCAACGCTCCCTGAGCCAGTTTCCGGTCGAGGGTGGCGCCCTGAACAAATTCCATCACCAGAAAGTCCACACCATCCTGGGTATCGAAATCGTAGACCTGGGCGATGTGAGCGTGATTCAGCTTGGACAGCGTGAGCGCCTCGGTGCGCAGGCGGGCGCGCGCGGCTTCATCCGAGAGTGTTCTGGGAGGAAGGACTTTTAAGGCGACATCTCGTTCCAAACGCTGATCGTAGGCACGGAAAACCATCCCCATACCGCCGGCGCCAATCTGCTCCTGCACACGATAGTGGCCGAGGATTCGGCCAATGATGGGATAGTCGGTTGCCATTTCCTTCGGAAAAGAGGTCAGGATTTCGCAGTCAACTCTAGGCCCGCAGCATCGTCAAGTCAATCAGTCAGAGCCTGCCTGCGCTATACTGACGCAATATGTCGGCGGAGCCCCAGAAGACGTTTTACCTTGAAACCTTTGGCTGCCAGATGAATGCCCATGACTCGGAAAAAGTCATTGGGACGCTCATTTCCGAGGGCTATCAGCAGGTCGGGACGGTCGAAGAAGCCGGGCTGATCCTCTACAACACCTGCTCCATCCGCGACAAAGCGGAGCAGAAAGTCTTCAATCGGCTGAACGATTACAAGAAGCTGCAAAAGCAAGGCAAGAAGTTCGGCGTGCTGGGCTGCGTGGCCCAGCAGGAAGGTGAGAAGATTTTCGAGCGTGCGCCCTACGTATCGCTCGTCTGCGGCTCGGCCTCATATCGCAACCTGCCGCAAATGCTGATTCAGATCGAGGCAGGGAAGCGGGCATCCGGGCTTGACGACCGCGAAACCGACGAATGCTTCGAAACTGAATTCACTGCACGCACAAACCCACATCGCGGCTACATCACCATCATCGAGGGTTGCGACAAGTTCTGTGCTTACTGCGTGGTCCCATTCACTCGCGGAAAGGAGCGCAGCCGGGCTTCGGATTCCGTTCTCGCGGAGGCACGCCAGATGGCCGATCTCGGCTATACCGAGATTCAGTTACTCGGCCAGAACGTGAATTCCTATAAAGATCCGGCAGGGAAGAAGACTTTCGCTGAATTACTGGCGGCCGTGGGAGAAACTCCGGGCATCCGGCGGGTCCGCTTCACAACCTCTCATCCGCGCGATTTCGGCCGCGATATCATCGACGCGATCGACGCCATCTCCACACTCTGCGATCACGTGCATCTCCCGGTGCAGAGCGGCTCCACTCGTATTCTCGATGCCATGCAGCGGCTCTACAACCGGGAGCAGTATCTTGAGCGCATCTCCTGGATGAAAGCGGCGCGGCGCGAGATCAGCATTACCAGCGACATCATCGTCGGGTTCCCGGGCGAAACCGAAGCCGATTTCGAGGCAACACTTTCTCTGCTCGACGCAATCGAATATGACAGCATCTTTGGCTTCAAGTATTCGCCGCGGCCGAATACTCCTTCGCTCCACTTGGAAGACGCCATCCCGGACGAAGAGAAGATTCGCCGTCTTGCCGTGGTGAACGAGAGGCAGCGAGAGATCCAGAAGCGTCGCAATCAAAGGCATCTCGGCCAGACATTTGAAGTCATGGTTGAAGGGAAGAATGAAGCCCGAAACCAATGGATCGGAAGGACTTCGCAAAATAAGGTGTTCAATTTCACCGCCCCGGAAAACCTCGCGCCCACCATTGGGAGCTATACTTCCGCCCGCGCCACGGTTTGTTTTCCCAACAGCCTGGCGGGCGAAATGGTGATATAAGAAGCTTAAGCAGGAGATCACGATGGAAGTCGAAATGAAAATCCGCGGGCTTTTGATGGATCCGGTCACGAACATGCCAATCGTGATTTTGAAGGACGCCGGCAGCGACACCGTGCTGCCGATCTGGGTGGGGATTTACGAGGCCAACGCCATCGCCCTGGAGATTGAGAAGGTCAGCACCCCGCGGCCTATGACGCATGACCTAATCAAGAATGTTCTGACCGGCCTCGAAACCCAGGTCCACAAGGTTGTAGTTACCGAACTGAAAGAAGACACGTTTTTCGCAGTTATCTGGCTGGAGCGCAATGGACACGTGATCAGCATTGATTCGCGGCCTTCCGATGCTTTAGCACTGGCGTTGCGAGTCGATTGCCCCATCTTTGTTGAAGATGAAGTCTTGAAGAATTCCAAGCAGGCGACCACCGCCTCTGATCGGGTCACCAGCGAAGAACTACGCAAGTGGCTGGAAGGCTTGAACGACGAGGATTTAGGACGATACAAAATGTGACCGAGGGCGGTCGCGCATCCTTGGTTATTTGACCACCAGCAATACAATCTATTGACCGGTTGCGTTCAACACCAGCGTGTCAAAGACGTTCCTGCTTCCAACGAGCCAAATATCGCCGCCCGGGAGTACCGTGCCGCCTTCAAGATAATCTGAAAGAGAATTGTTAAGTGGTACATCCGGACTGGGTTTGATTGCCCAGTTCGAGCCATTCCAGCGCATCACCAGCGTCGATGCCCAGTCGCTGGCGAAATTGATGCTTGTCCCAAAGGCCCATACGTCATTCGCCGAAACCGCTGTGATGCCCCGAAGCTGGCTGCTCACTTGGGTATCGGGCTGAATGTTGGGGCTGGGGATGATCTTCCAATTGACGCCGTCCCAGTGCTCAATCAGGGTGAGTTGTGGCCGGCCATCGTTGGGGTTCGAGACATACCAACCGGCTGCCCACACGTTGTCCGGAGTGAGTGCCACGACCCCGTAAAGAGTGTTATACGCAGCTCCGGCATTCTGGGTAGGAATCGCTTGCCAAACAGACCCGTCGTAATGCAAAGAGCAGGTGCCGCCGCCTAAGGTCTGCCCTACGGCCCAGACATCGTCGCTCGCATCCGCCGACATCCCCCATATGGAGCAGTTCACAACCGGTGGAGAAAGGTTACTCCACCCTGTACCGTCGTAGTGTTCAATGAGAGGAAACACCGAGGGGTCGACAAAGTAATCGCCCCCAGCCCAGATATCCGTGGGAGAGATGGCAACGATCGATCGCAAAAACGCTTCATAGGGAAATTGAGGGCTCGGGGCAATCGTCCAACTTGTACCATCAAAATGTTCGATGATCGGGGCGGGAAAGGTGTTCACCAGTTGATAGTTGATATAGCCGGCCGCCCACACGTCCGTGGGAGAAACGTCCGCCACCCCGGCCAAAGCACTGCTGCCAGTTCCCATCATGTCGGGAACGGAAAAGCCAGTCCATTGGATGCCATCAAAGTGGATTGCGCTGGCGCCAACCGCCCAGATATCAGAAGAAGAAGAGGAAGAAACTGAATACAGCAGATTATTGGCAGGGTATGGTTGATTGGGGCTCGGAGTCGGCACCACTTTAAAAACCGAGGTCGAGTCAATTTGCGCGATCACGCTGGCTGAGCTGAGAACAATGAAGACGACGAAGCGGCTGAATCTCGACATTTTCGCTCCTGAACTTTCGCCCGAATGGCGAGTGGCTCCACCGACCAGCTATTGAAGATCAACTCGCGCAGGCAGTTGTCATATACTTGTAAAAAGCTCATCAAGTTCTCCCGACATATCGCCGGTCGGATTCACATGCCTGACACTGCCCACCAACTCCAGCAAATCTACATGGCAGGGTTCGAACTTAAGACCTTTGATCGCTTTCCAAAATGTGTAGGTGTCGTGCGCGATGACTGCATTGCGCTGCTTGTGCCCGGCCCCGACGGCTTGCAGATGCTGGGTACACCCGGCTGGCAAATCGGGGAAGTCATGGGTGTGCTCACCGAGGTCGGCGGCCGCCAAGTGTTTCAGGCTAAGACAGAAATGGTCGAAGCCACTCCCGAGCGTCTGGAAAAACTGAGGCAATTCCGGGAAGAACTTCAGAATCTGATGCGAACGTCCCACTAGCCCGTTCAACCGCGGAACCTCTTCGCCCAACTTCGCGTATCCTGTTGCAGCGCTGCCGGGCCAATAGGTGGCGCGCGCAACCCTATCCCTGCGAAACGAGGAAGATATCCATGAAAACCCGAGCTTGTCGGTCAACGTTGCTCACCGCGCTAGGGCTTGTCCTATACACGGCCGTCGCCCTGGGTCAGGATCAAGGGCGCCAGTTCCACTGGAACGGGAAGCTGGCCGCGGACCAGATCGTCCAGGTCAAGAATGTAAACGGAAACATCGATGCGGAAGCCAGTAGCGGGAATCAGATCGAGGTCACAGCCGAGAAGAGCGGCCCTGACGCTGATCGAGTCAAGATTGAGGTCGCTCCCAGCGCTGAGGGAGTCGTCATCTGCGCCATTTATCCCGGCTCCTCTGGATCGTGTTCGCCCAGTTGGCATGCAAATCACGTCCGAGGCAATGACACCAAGGTGCGTTTCAGCATTCGCATGCCGAAAAACCTGCGCTTTGCGGGACAAAACGTGAATGGCGACGTGAATGCCAAGGGCATGGGCCGCTTCGTCCGCGCGGAGAGCGTCAATGGATCAGTCCGGGTTTCGACTACCGCCTGGGCCGATGCGGAAACCGTGAACGGTTCCATCGAGGCCGACATGGGCAATGCTGCCTGGAGCGGCACACTCTCGCTCAAGACCGTCAATGGCGCGGTTAAAGCCGAACTACCGGATGACCTCAGTGCCGATGTCAGCTTCAAGTCGCTGAATGGCCGCATCGACTCAGATTTCCCCATCACGATCGATGGTGGGTTTGTCGGCCACACCGCCAAAGGCAAGATCGGCAACGGCGGCCGCGAGCTATCCATTGAGACAGTCAACGGCAACATCGAATTGAAGAAGGGCGGCAGCGGAATCTGAAGCGATGCATAGAGGCTTTGTATCGAGGCCACCGGATCAGGTGCGCCACAACAGCATCACATTAAGGGAACGTGATGCTTTCGTGGTATAAGTGACATCATAGCTCCGATATGACATCATTCTAGTATGAGGACGACTCTTAATCTGGATGATGACGTGTTCCAACAAGTCCGCAGTTACGCGGAAAGCCGGTCGGTGCCACTGGGCAAAGCGGTTTCCGAGTTGGTCCGCAAAGGATTGTCCGCACGGGTTCCAACCCGAGTCGTAAATGGGGTGCACGTGTTCGATCTGCCGGCCGGCGGGACTCGCATCACTTCAGAACGGATCAAGGAATTGGAGTCCGAGCTGGAATGAGTGCATTGCTGCTCGATGTGAACGTGTTGGTGGCCCTCATGTGGCCCGACCACACACTTCATGAGCCGGTTCAGACCTGGTTTGGAAAGAATGCCGCCCGCGGTTGGGCGACGTGCCCAATCACTCAGGCCGGATTTGTGCGCATGGTCTCAAATCCCGCGTTTTCGGTTCGAGCAGTCTCGCCCTCGAACGCCCTCCGCGTCTTAGACCTGACGCTCCGGCATCCCACCCACCAGTTCTGGCCCGACGACGTACGACTGGGCGATGCGCTTGAGATTCTTGAAAAGCCTCCAGTCGGGCACCAGCAAATCACTGATGCTTATCTCCTTGCTTTGGCCATCCACAAGAAGGGAAGACTCGCCACGTTGGATCGAAGCGTGACGGAACTACTTCATCCCGGCAACTCAAAACGGGATGCCGTGGAGCTGATTCGTTGGAAGCGCTGAGGCACACCTTGTGACGTTTGGTTAGTTTACGTAGTTGACATAATACCTGTTATCGGACATTACATCAACCGTGCAATCCCGCCTCTGCTCGTCACGCTACCACCTGTTTTGAAGGCTTTCCCACCAAAACAATCTTCGGATGAAACAGCGTCCCAGCAATCCGGGTCGCCACGGCGATCAGTTCCCTTTGGCCGCTAAATACTTTCACCTGGTGCGCCTTGGAAAACTCCGGCAAATTCACCGTGCGGCCGCTGCGGATATGCCCCGCCACATCTTCGTTAGCGGTGACTGAAGGAAAATTCGGCAAAATCTTGCGGGGATGAACAAAACAATCTTCCAAAGCTTCACCTTTGGCCGCCGCTTCCAGCTCTTCCAGAGTGTGCGCATCAGCGAGTTCAAACTCCGCCACACGGGTGCGCCGTAACGATTGCAGATGAGCCCCGCATCCCATTTGCTCGCCCATATCGTGGGCAACGGAACGCAGGTACGTTCCTGACGCCACCCGGGCCCGGAAGCTGGCGCAGTCGCCGTTAACGCCCAGAATCTCGAATTCTTTGATCTCGACCCGTACCGGCTTGAGGGCAAGCTCCTTCTGTTTGCGGGCCAGTTTGTAGGCGGGTACGCCTTGAATCTTCTTGGCTGAAAACGCGGGTGGTATCTGATCCACGAATCCACGAAAGCCGGTTGCAAGCTGCCGTAGTTCGTCCAGCGTTGGCGCCACGGTTTGGGGAGTGCCCACGGTTTCGCCGTCGGCATCATAAGTGTCCGTGGCAAAGCCGAAGCGAATCACCCCCTCGTAGGACTTCTCAGAGGCGGTATAGAACTGGGCCAACCGGGTGAGGCTGCCCATGACCAGCGGCAGCACGCCGGTGGCCGAGGGATCGAGCGTCCCCAGATGCCCCACCGAACGTTCGTGCAGAATGCGGCGCACACGGTTGACGACGTCGTGCGAGGTTGGGCCTGCGGCCTTATCAATGATGAGAACGCCATTCATAGAAATTGAGTGATTGGGTAATTTGTAATTGGGTAATTTAGAATCCAAAGCGGGGAAGCGATTTTCAATTGCTCAATTCCCCGATTGCTCGATTACTCAATCCTAGATGATTCCCATCCGCGACGATACGCCCCGCTTCAGCACTCCTTATGTCACCTACTTCATTATCGCCCTAAACCTCGCCGTCTTCCTGTTTGAATTGAGGGTGGGGGCGCAGAGTCACCGGCAGTTGAATGGCTTGATGTACGAGTTCGGAGTGGTCCCGCTACATTTTGAAAGGGCATTGGCCGGGACGTCGCACGTTTCCCTGCTTGGTCTTTTTCTCACCATTCTGACCTCCATGTTCCTGCATGCATCCTGGCTACACATCATCGGCAACATGTGGTTCCTGTGGATCTTCGGGGACAACATTGAAGATTACGTCGGCCATTTCCCTTACCTGATCTTTTATTTGGTCAGCGGGTTCGCGGCCTCGGTGACCCATATTTTGTTGAACGCCGGATCTAACGTACCCAGTGTGGGCGCCAGTGGCGCCATTGCCGGCGTTATGGGCGCATACTTTGTGCTCTACCCGCGCGCCCGGGTGTTGACGCTGGTTCCTCTCATCATCTTCTTTACTTTTTGGTGGCTGCCGGCGTGGATATTCCTGGGCTTCTGGTTTCTTTTGCAGTTCATCAGTGGCACCGCGACCTCGATCGCCGAGACCGGCCAGAACAGTGGCGGAATCGCCTTCTGGGCGCATGTGGGCGGATTTGTCGCCGGTATCGTACTCATCAAACTCATGCCCGAACGGCGCGCACGCAACCGTTATGCGGCGTGGTGAGGGTTTGGGGCCTGCATGCGCGGGGCCGCCAGCGCTTACATCTATAATGTTGAGGTGAGCACTTCTTCGGTTCAGCCAGTCGCCTCCGCCGACTTCCCTACCCGCTGGGGCAATTTTCGCATCTACGGATTCCAAGGCAACTTTGACGGGCGCCAGGAAGAAGCCGTGGCCCTGGTGATGGGAGATATCGTTTCCTCGCCACCTTTGCTCCGTATTCATTCCCAATGCCTGACCGGGGACGTCTTCGGATCGCTACGCTGCGACTGCCGTCAGCAACTGGAGATGGCGCTGGCCATGATCGCCGAACGTGGCGCTGGGCTGCTTATCTACGAGCAGCAAGAGGGCCGGGGCATCGGGCTCATGGCCAAACTGAAAGCTTACGAATTGCAGGACAAAGGTCTGGACACGGTCGAAGCCAACGAACGCCTGGGCTTCAAAGCTGACCAGCGCGCATTTGCTCTGCCGGCAGAGATTTTGAAGGCGCTGCGCGTTTCCCAGGTCCGCCTGCTTTCGAACAATCCTGACAAAGTCGCAGCCCTCGAGCGTGGAGGAATCAAGGTGATCGAACGGGTTCCTTGCGAAGTTTCCGCGAGTGTCCACTCCGAGGACTATTTGAAGACCAAGAAGGAAAAGATGGGGCACCTGTTCACATCGAGATGAATGGAGAATTGGTGTTCTACCTACCGTGACCGCGCATAACCTACGCATTAGAACTTTGTTGTCGTGGGCTGCGCTTGGGCTCGTGGTTGCGGTCGCCAGCGCGGTGTGGATTTGTCGGCCCGATCGCGCGCTGAAGATCGGGACGGCCTCGATTAGCCAGACAATTTGCGACGAGGTTTTTATCTCGGGGCTCGACCCGAGCCGCGTCTTCGCCGAGGAGATACAACCCCAGCTCGGATTACGCCGACTGCTCAGGCGGCTGCGTTATACCGTGGACTCCGAACGGCGACAAGTAACGACAACCTGGGCGGGCCATTTCGCCAGCGTCGCTACTTATCGCCAGGGTTGGGGCTGCGCGCAGGGAGACGCGGCTGCGCTCGGCATCGCGCCCGATTTCCGTGACATACCTTCGAACGATCCGGCTACTCCAATTGCGCCAGTCGATTCCAAGTTAGGCGAAGCGGTGGACCGCGCATTCGCCGAGCCCCTCCGGCCGCCGTACCGGCAGGTGCGCGCCATTGTCATCATGCGCGACGGGAACATTGTCGCCGAACGTTACGCGCCCGGTATTGCGCCGGACACTCCCCTACTCAGCTACTCCGTCAGCAAATCAGTGATCAATGCGCTGATCGGCATTCAGGTGCGGGAGGGAAAGCTTGATGTCAACGCACCGGCGCCTGTGGCCGCATGGAGTTCTCCTGCCGATCCCCGCCATGCCATTACTTTGGATCAACTGCTGCGCATGACCAGCGGATTGAATCTGGAGGAAAGCGACAATGGTTTCGATCCTGTATCGCGCATGCTCTTCATTGAGCGCGATATGGCCGCTTACGCCGAGAAAGCTGAACTGATCGCGAAACCGGGTCAGACATGGGAGTACACCAGTGGCAATACGCTGATCGTTTCCGCTATTCTGCGCGATGCCGTGGGCGGACGCGCTGCGGACGTATTGCGCTTCGCTCACCACGAATTGTTCGGCCCCGTGGGCATGAAGCATGTCACAGTGGAGTTCGATGA
>Ga0209169_10001915_pt1 | contig 12689 bp, 12 predicted proteins | sample HubBroMetageWRM4_FD_188346 | JGI IMG/M metagenome (GOLD analysis project Ga0209169, IMG submission 188346) | Warmed soil microbial communities from the Hubbard Brook experimental Forest, New Hampshire - Hubbard Brook CCASE Soil Metagenome WRM 4... | ecosystem: Environmental > Terrestrial > Soil...
CGCGCGAGATCGCAACGCTGAGAATCATCGGATTCTCCCGCCCCAGCATTCTCACGTCCTTCGTGCTCGAAGCGCTGTTACTCTCGTTGCTGGGAGCAATTGTGGGGATAGTCTTGATCTTGCCCTTCAATGGCATGAGCACCGGAATCGGCAACTCCCTAACCTTCAGCGAAACAGTTTTCAGCCTTCACCTGACCTGGGCAGTAGCGCTGGCAGCGGTTGGCTTTGCTTTAATCATGGGTTTGCTAGGAGGCTTCGCGCCCGCCTGGCACGCCGCGCGTCAGGACATCCTGACCTCGCTGCGAGCATAACGAATCTATAGTAAAGACGGGCTTGCCCCGTTTCACCGCCGGCACCCGAGATCCATATCGGGTGAATTTGTATCAAGCGCCAGTTTCGTATCAGGCGATCGGGTTAGCGATGCCATAATTCATTCGAAGTTGAGTGTCCTTTTTGGAGTGCTGTAGCATATTTTTCGTACAATTGACCCTGAACCAGGAACCAGTTGAAAGCGTAACTACACCAATGCCTACGGACCTAGGACCAACCGATACCAAGCACGACGACCTGCGAAGCCTGCGCATCGACCATTCCCTGCGCGCCGGCGGCGGCGAGCCGCCCGCGTGGTCGCGGCGTTTCATTCTGGGCGGAATCACCGTAGTCGTCCTGCTGGGAATCATCGCACTCGCCTATCGCTTCCTCGTGCCTGACGCACCAGAAGTAGAAGTCGTGCGTGCCACCGCCGAAGGCAGCGACGTTGCCGGCAGCACCGTGCTTTCAGCGAGTGGATACATAGTCGCTCATCACAAAATCAGCGTCAATTCCAAAGTCACCGGCCGCGTCGCTTGGATCGGCGTGGAAAAAGGCGACAAGGTAAAAGAAGGACAAGTTCTGGTGCGCTTGGAAGACGAGGAATACCGCGCCCAGTACGAGCAGGCCCGAGGTGCTGCGGAGAGTGCCAAAGCGCGTTTGCTCGAACAGCAGAACGGCTCTCGCCCCGAAGAAATCCAGCAAGCGGAGCACAATCTTTCCGAGGCGCGGGCGACCGCGGTGAATGACAAAATTAATCTGGATCGAACCCGCGACCTCGCTGCCCAGGGAGTGATGTCCAAACAGAATCTGGACGATGCCATCGCCAAGAATGATGCCTCTCAGCAGAGAATGAACTCCCTCGAGCGGGCTTTCCGCCTCATGCAACTTGGCCCGCGCTCGGAAGAAATTGACCGTGCCAAAGGCGATTTTCTCCAAGCCGAAGGTCAGATGGCATACGCCAAGTCCCAACTCGACGCGACCGTGATCCGCGCGCCCGTGAGTGGTACGATTCTCGATCGCACCGCCGAAAAAGGCGAGCTCGTCACTGCTCAATTTGCCAGCGGAGCCGAAGGCGGTCCACGCGGTTCGGTGGTGTCGCTCGCGGACTTGAATGATATTCAGGTCGAACTCGATATCGCGCAAGATGACTTCGCCAAGCTGTCGCCAAAACAGGAGGGCATCGTCACCCTCGATGCATTCAAAGATCGCTCCTACAAAGGCGAGATCGCCGAAATGTCGCCGGAAGCGAATCGCCAGAAAGCAACCGTCCAGGTCAAGGTTCAGATTCTGCAACCCGATTCCTACCTTCGTCCGGAAATGAACGCGACCGTGCAGTTCAAGGCCAAGACCGACGACACCAAAAACACCGGCTCGAAACAGAATTATGTCTTTGTTCCCTCAACCGCATTGCGCGATAAAGACGGAACAAAATTTGTATTGCTCGCTTTCAACGGCAAGGTTCTCCGACGCGAAGTTCACGTGCAGGGCCAGCGTTCGGGAGGCTATCTGGTGGACTCGTTAGTAGGCGGCGAAAGTGTAATCACGGCAGGGCCCGCGGATTTACAGGACGGGCAAAAGATTCGTATCAAGGGGCAATCATGAGTGCAACAACACAAACGCCGAAGCAACCGGCCGTGGGCAGCAAAGTGGTCCAGGCGCGTAGCGTCAGCAAGGTTTTCAAGCGCGACGCCTTCCAGGTAACCGCGCTCGACAACGTCTCCATCGATATCGCCGAAGGCGAATTTCTCGCCCTGATGGGACCTTCAGGATCAGGCAAGACAACCCTCCTGAACATGATCGCCGCCATCGACCGTCCCACCTCCGGCGAACTGCTGGTCATGGACAAAAATATTTTCAGCCTCAATGACGGAGATTCCGCCAAGTGGCGTAACACGCATGTGGGCTACGTCTTTCAGACTTTCAATCTCATCCCGGTGCTCACCGCGTTTGAAAATGTCGAACTGCCGCTGCTGCTGACCAAAATGACACCGCAGCAACGCCGCGATCACGTAATGACCGCGCTCAAACTCGTCGGCCTCGAAGATCGCGTCCATCACCTTCCCAAACAGTTATCCGGTGGACAGGAGCAGCGCGTGGCCATCGCCCGCGCCATCGTCGGCGATCCCACGCTGATTCTGGCCGACGAGCCGACCGGCGACCTCGACAGCACCTCAGCCACCGACATTCTGGAAATTCTCAAGCGCCTGAATGAAAGTTTTCACAAAACAGTTGTGATGGTCACGCACGATCCGCACGCAGCCCAGTACGCGCACGTAACCCGGCATCTTGAAAAAGGAAGGCTCTTGCCGGCGTAGGAAAACTTTCTAGAAACCGACCCTGAGCGAAGCCGAAAGGGAGGGGTGCGCAGTTTGGTTGCGATTAATATTCGCTCAGCCTCGCTCCTCAGGCCGTTCTTCGAGAGGCAATCGAATCCACTGCCATCTCGCTCTCGCTGATCCACTCCCAAACACGCCGCCCGCGGTCGTTGTTCAGGCTCCGCGCCTCACCATAGTCCACCAGGCGATTCAGAACCGTCGTCACCGAGGCCAGGGGATCCTTGTGTCGCGCCAAAATATCCGGTGCATATCGTTCCAGCTCCACGCAAACCTCGCGTGCTCCCAGAGGACGACGGATTTCCATCAGCACCCTTCGGCATGCCTTGGTGAAACCAGGCTGCCGTCCATTAGGCTTGCGATCGATCAGCTCCAGCAAGTCGTCGCCCAGCACCTGGTCGCCAAAAAGATTCGCCAATCCGGCAATGGTCTGCTTCACCGTGCCAATCCGTTTCATAATCTCGGCGCGCTGCCGCATTAGCTGCAGCAGTTCTTCGTGTGCCGCCTTCACCACTTGCTGGGCTGAAATGCTACTGGCTTGAGCTTCTATTCCATGCGCTTGCAAGCCATCATGGCCGTTCTTCCTGACTTCCATAAATGCCCCCAGTAAATAGTCGACGAGATTCCACGACTCGTCCTCTAATACGGAAAACGATCCCACGAAGTTCCGTTGAGAGTTGGACTCGCTACCTGAAGAAAGGTTATCGGAGAAAAGGGGAAGGTTTGTGTGGCGCGGACACTTATCCCCGGCCCTTGTCGTTGCAGTTGCCCCTCAAGCAGTCAGGACGCACCCTAGCAGCTGCATCCGCCGAAGGTTTCGCTGACACAAGCTGTCCTGGGCGCAGTCGAAGGGATTGTCGGCGCCACATTAAAGCATTACGGGCTAGCCCATTACAGTCGTATGCTCCGGTCGAATCTTGTAGATCACGCGGACCTCTCCCGGCTTTGCATACGGATATTTATCGACCCCCATATATTTCTTCGCCATTTTGTCGATGTGGTGGTCGGCGCCGTCTTCTGTAATCTCAACCACAGTACCGCGAATCTCCATATAACGATAGGGATTGTCGGGATCGATAATGGCCAGCGCAACTTTCGGATTGCGGCGCACATTGCGATCCTTCTGCCGGCCGCGGGCCGAGTTGAAGATGACATGCTGTCCATCGAAGTCGCACCAGACGGGAGTGACCTGAGGCCCTCCGTCAGGCATGATGGTCCCCAGACTGGCGAAAGCGCGCTTCTGGAAAAGATCAAGGTATTTTTCGGGAATCACATTAGACATCACAGGCTCTCCTTAGGTTAAATAGAAAGGCTAAATCGAAATGCTGATCGAATATTGAAGTGAACGTTGAGTCAATAATGATGGCTGATTGATTGCCGCCCCGATTATAGATGCCGGAGGCAGCTTTGGGTTTCGTCCTATCCGGTGGCTATTCCCTGAAAACCCACCAGTCCTGCCTATGAGGGGACGGGCTTGTGTGGGGACGGGCGACCTCGCCCGTCCAGCCGAGCAAAGCTCTTCCCCCTACCCCGCCCTCCGCAGCTCCCCCGCAATCCGAGGCAGCACCGCCCGCAGCAACGCAATAAAATGTCCCATCACCCGCCGCCCCACCTCCAACACTTCGTCGTGCACCAGCGCCTTATCCAGAATTCCTGCCGCCATATTCGTCACGCACGAGATTGCCAGAACATTCATCCCCATATGCCGAGCCGCAATTGCCTCGGGCACAGTCGACATCCCCACCAGATCCGCTCCAATGGTTCGTAAATATCGAATTTCCGCCGGAGTCTCATAACTCGGCCCGGCCAGCGCCGCATAAACGCCTTCTCGCGGAGGAATACCAAGCCTTTGACCCTCCTCCAAAGCGATCTCGCGATAGCGCTTGGCATATGTGTAAGTCATGTCAGGAAAGCGTGAGCCGAAACGTTCATCGTTCACGCCCGTCAGCGGATTCTGCCCCTGCAAATTGATGTGATCGCGAAGAATCACCAGCGCGCCCTGTCCATACTCGGCGTTAATTCCTCCAGCGGCGTTGGTCAGAATCAAAGCCCGCACACCAGTTCGCGCCAGCACGCGAGTAGGAAAAGCCACCTCAGCAGCGGAATAGCCTTCATAAAGATGCACTCGTCCCTGCATCACCGCCACCGGCACATCGCCGGACTTCCCAATCACCAATTGTCCAGCATGACCAACCGCCGTCGACCGTGGAAATGTAGGAATGTGAGCGTAAGGAATGCGAACCGCGTCGCCAAGATCGTCAGCAAACGATCCCAACCCCGAGCCCAGCACCAGCCCAATCTGCGGACGCAATGCAGTCTGCGACAGCACAAATGCAGCTGCGGATTCAGCGCGAGTAAAGAGGTCAGGAGTCATTTCATTTCGAAGTCAGAATAATGACAAGCTTCAAACAATGCGCGAATATGATCAGACCACAAATGAAAACAATGATGCGCCCTTCCACTGGCATGGGCACCGTCCCGTACCTCACAGGCCCGCCACGATATGCGTAGAACATTATGCCAACGGCCACAGCGCATCCGAGCAGATTCTGGAGCAAAGAACTACTCATACCGTGAGCACTCCACCGGAATTCCATTTCTCAGAAGTGCTTCTCAAACTCAGCAAAAGCTCGCTCTAGTTGCCACTCCACGCGAGCACGCTCACTCGCCCCAATCAATTTCTGACATTTTCCAGAAACGCGGTCGCCTGCAGTGTTGTCATTCGCACAAGCCTCCACTCGCCGCAACTCCCGTTCATCGCTCCCCGCGCCGCCCCACAGACTATCACCCGGGATAAAACTGTGTTCCAAACTCGCCCGCGCCATCCGTTTCAAATCACCATACGATAGCCCATAAGTCTCGACCGCCCGCAGATACTCATGCGTCATATCGCTGCGCGAAACACCCTCATCGTCCGTAGCCAGCGCCACCGGCACCCCATATTTCATATACACCGGCAATGGATGCTCATCGCCCTTGACACCCAGAATCACATCATTCGAAGTCAGACAAATCTCGACCAACACATTCTTTGCGGCCATCTCCCGCAGCAACCCAAACGGATCATCCTCGCTCATCACCGCAACGCCATGCCCAATCCGCTCCGCGCCAGCGCGCTCAATCGATTCGCGAATATGAAATCTGAGCCCCTCCGGAGGAACCAGTCCCATCCACAATTCATCGGCATGCAACGACACATGCGTCGCCGGATAAAACTTGCGCAGAGCCTCAATCATCTGCATATGCAAATCAAAATCATGCATCGGGACGTAATAATCTTCCGGCATCACCAGGTTGAATCCCACAAATCGCGGATCAGCCTTGGCCAACTCAAAGCCCAGCAGTATCTGCGCAAACACCTGCTCCCGCGGCAACCCGCGCAGCACCTGATACAAGTAATGGATCGCAACCTCACATCCCGGCAAAGCTTGAGCCGTGCCGCAATGCAGCAACTCTTTTTTCCGCGCCTCATCGGAATCGAGCTCCCGCCGAACTGACGGGACTACATCCGCCATCCCACTAGCCAGCAGCTTCTCGCGGAGCCTGCCAAAATCGCCGATCGTCGATCCGGCGCCCCATCCAATCTTCGATCCCAAAGTCGCCGCCTGCATCGCATCCGCCGTGTGCATCAGTTCCACATATTGCAGATGATCCGCCGCCGCCCGCGACGCCACTTCTGCTAGCGCTTCTCCGATGTGCCTGTCAAACGCCGGACCAAACTTATCGAACGTAGCAAAAAAATGGTCGTGGCCAGATTCCTCCGCCGGATGCCAGTTCCGCATCGACCACGCATCCACCAGTTGGTCGTAAAGAATCTGATCCTTATAAGCGCAGCGCACCGACGGATCATTCTTGTAAGCCTCGCAAGAATCGCACGCGGCGCGAATCAGCTTCGAAGTGCTGCGGTCCACACAAAGCGCATTCTCCGACGCCCAATCAATCATGCTCTCCGCATAGATCGCCCCATACAGGTGGACATGCAAATCGCCACCCTTGGGCATAGCCTGTAAAAATGCCAGCAGTAAGCCCGGCTGATGCCGCACCGATTCCAGATACTTTGACGTCTTTTCTTCAGCGCTCTGCCCCACCGCGACCGTAGTCAGCGCGGCCAACCACAGCAAGCCAACCCAAGCCCAGCCAAAGCAATCCCGCCAAACGACGCTAGAAATCTTCACCCTTCGCATGAAAACGCCTCCAACCGCAAGCCCGAGTATTGTAGTGGAACAGCAAGCAAGCCTTCCCCTGTAACCTCCGTGCTCCCAGTGGTAAAGATTCTTCGAGACCCAAGCAGCGACAATCAATCATGCCCAGGATGCGAATATCCAGCATTCATGCCCATAAGCTGCCGATTTGCACAACGGAATCGCAAGGCGGCGGGAAAGACACTACCGCGTCGAAGCCCAGAAAAACCGCATGAATGCTGGGGATTTTAGATTCCTATATCAGCAGTTGCACAATTTCCGCGTCACCCGCCTGTGCATGAGCTGCACCCGCTTGATAAATAAGCATTTATAGACGCGTGTTTTTCATTGACGTAAAAAATAGGCGTGTTAAAACCATAATCGTTCTTTGACACGTTCTGAAGTTTTTCCGGTTGGTGCAGCGTCCGGGGCTCAAGCGAAGTCACTCAGACAACCGCGAGGTGAGTTTGGGAGGGCAAGCAAGGGTCTATAGCTAAGCGCTGGTCGAGAAGAACAAGAGCCAATGACAAAGGCAGGATAGAGTCCCGAGGCGTTGAACTGATTTATCCGGTTGGCGGTGAGCCCGGAGCCCGAGCAAAGATCGGCTTGCAATGAACCCGCAAGGGAGTTGCAGGAAAAGGTCAGCAAGGGTCTAAACGCGAGCTACTGGCCGAGACGAATGAGATCAACATCACCTCGGGACTCTCTATTTCTACAAAGAGATCTCCGCAGATAAATCTCGCAACTCCTCCTATACATAGTCATCTCTGAGGGATTGTCATCCTGAGCGAAGCAGAGGAACCTCATGCTTCCTCACCGTCATGCCTCGTTCCCGCAAATAGCCACGGGGTCGCCGAATCAAACCGCTTTAGCTGACGGCTGAGGGCTGAAAAGCTGACGGCTCCCTACAGCGGAATATTCCCATGCTTCTTAGGAGGATTCTTATCCCGCTTATTCTCCAGCATGGCCAGCGCCTGAATAAGCTTTTTGCGAGTCTCCCGCGGCTGAATGACAGCATCCACAAACCCGCGATCCGCCGCCACATAGGGATTCGCGAACCGTTCGCGAAATTCTTCAATCTTCTCCTGCCGAGCTGCGTCGCGATTTTCCGCTCCGTCCAGTTCGCGCTTGTAGACAATATCCACTGCGCCCTCCGGACCCATCACCGCAATCTCAGCGCTAGGCCAGGCGTAATTAACGTCGGTGCGAATATGCTTCGAAGCCATCACGCAATAAGCGCCACCGTATGCTTTGCGCGTGATTACCGTCACTTTAGGCACAGTAGCTTCCGCAAATGCATACAGCAGCTTCGCGCCATGCCGGATAATTCCGCCATATTCCTGCTGCGTGCCCGGCAAAAATCCCGGCACGTCTTCAAAGGTCACCAGAGGAATATTGAAGCAATCGCAGAAACGCACAAAACGCGCGCCCTTCACCGAGGCATTGATATCCAACGTGCCCGCCAGCATCGCCGGCTGATTGGCCACGATCCCGACCGGCTTCCCATCGAGCCGCGCAAACCCAACCACAATATTCTTGGCGTAGTGCTCGTGAATTTCGAAAAAATATCCATCATCGACCACCGTATGAATCACATCCTTCATGTCATACGGCATGTTCGATTGATCGGGAATCAGCGTGTCGAGTTTCTCATCCAGCCGATCGATCGGATCACTGCAAGCTTTCCGCGGAGGATCGTCCAGATTATTGGAAGGAATAAAACTCAACAGCTCGCGCACCATCGACAGACACTCCGCATCGTCGTGACACATAAAATGCGCCACGCCAGAAGTTTCATTGTGAGTATGCGCGCCGCCCAGCTGATCTTTGGTGACCTCTTCATGCGTAACCGTCTTAATCACGTCTGGACCAGTAATAAACATGTAAGAGGTCTGATCGACCATCAAAATAAAATCGGTAATCGCCGGAGAATAAACCGCCCCGCCCGCGCATGGCCCCATAATGGCCGAGATCTGCGGCACCACTCCGCTATAAAGCGTGTTGCGCAAGAAAATATCGGCATAGCCCGCCAGCGACATCACGCCTTCTTGGATCCGAGCGCCTCCGGAATCATTCAGCCCAATCACCGGAGCGCCCATCTTGGCCGCCAAATCCATGATCTTGACGATCTTTCCCGCATTGGCCTCAGAGAGCGAACCGCCGAACACAGTGAAATCCTGCGCAAAAACAAAAACCAGCCGGCCTTCCACGCGACCATAACCAGTGATAAAGCCATCACCGTAAAATTTCTGCTCAGCCATGCCAAAGTCGTTGCAGCGATGCGTAACCAACTTGTCAGTCTCTTCGAACGTGCCCTCGTCGAGCAGAAACTCGATCCGTTCCCGCGCCGACATCTTGCCCTCTTTATGCTGGCGCTCCCGCCGCTTCGCGCCGCCGCCTTCGAGCGCCATCTGATCACGCTTTTTCAGTTCCGCAATTTTCTCTTCGAGTTTCATAGGCGACAGGATTATAAGGGACGGAGCAAAGACGAGCGAGCTAAGACGTCCGCTGAATAGAACGCTCAGGGCAAATAGACGACAATCCCCAGAGCTTTGGCTATTTTCTTCATTGCGCCATCAAGCGTCCACAATTGCGTTCCAGGAGTCATCAGACACGACGCCAACAGATGCGCGTCCGTGAGGCCAATGCCCTTCGCGTAGAGCGCGCGACTCTCAACCATGTGGCGCACCTCGCCAAGTTGCGCCACTTTTACTTCGAGCAGCGCTTCCAGTTCTTCAAGCCGCTTACGCCGTTTGCGCAATGATCCTAGAGCAATCTCCGCCACGATAAACGGATGCATCACAATTTGTCCTTGGCTGAGGATTTTCTCCATCTCCGGATTGCCCCCGCGCAGATAATCAACCCAGACTGAGGTGTCGGCCAAAATCACAGATCACAAATCTCCCACCCTCAAGCGTTTAATATCTTTCAGGTCTGGCTCCGTTCCACCGACCGCAGCAAGTCTTTGCGACGCGCCAAGGTGAATCAAAGCCTTCAAAGACTCCCGGAGCAATGCCGTTCGCTCCGTAACGCCTGAAAATTCCTGGGCCTTACGTACCAGATCATCGTCAAGTGCCACAGTCGCTCTCATGCCAAAACCTCTATGCACCAATTATAGCACCAATTGGTGACTTTCTCGGTGATAACTCCACCTCAGGTTCTAGTGGCTGCGGCGTCCAACAGGTTCAAGAACTCGACCTTTTTCTCCGCCGGCAAAAACGACGCCTCAAACGAATTGCGCGCCAACTCGCGCAGATGTTCATCTGTAAAGCCGAATGCCTCCTGCACCAGCGCATATTCTTCGACCAGCGAAGTGCGAAACATCGCAGGGTCGTCGCTATTCAAAGTCAGCATCAATCCCTGATCAAAATACCGCCGCACCGGATGCTGCGCCAATTCCGCACAGCAGCCCGTTCGCAGATTGCTGGTCACGCAAATTTCAATCGGAACCTGCCGCTCTGCCAACTCTTCGATCAATTCCGGATCCTGCCCAGCAGTCAGCCCATGCCCAATACGTTCCGCCTTAAGGTTCAGCGCGCCCCAAATCGATTCCGGCCCAGCACTCTCACCCGCATGAGCCGTAAGATGAAGACCAGCTTCCGCGCCCCGCGTATAAACTCCCGCAAACCATTCGGGAGGCCCAGCCTTCTCATCGCCGCCGATGCCAAAAGCAGTTACATTGCGATCGCGAAATCGAATAGCGAGATCAAGCACACTCTGCGCTTTATCCGCACCGAATTGCCGGATGGCGTCGAATATCCATAACAGAGAAACGCCAAACTCTTTTTCTCCGCGCCGGCGTCCACGCTCCAAGCCTTCGAAAATTGCGGCGAAATCCTGTTTGCGCCAGAGGCAGACGCCCACCGAAACAATGACCTCCGCATGCAGAACATTCTGCGCTTTCAACCGCTCCATTAGCCGGTAAGTAATCAGCTCGTAGTCTTCCGGCGTCCGCAAGTGTCCCGTCACATCCTTGAAAGCCGAGAGGAAGCCCGCGAAGTCCTTGTAGTTATAAAGCCGCTCCACTTCGGCGAGCGCGGCTCCATCCATCGAGTGAAGCTGACGAAGCTCAAGCAAGGTAGAAGGCTCGATCGAACCCTCGAGATGCAAATGCAACTCCGCCTTTGGAAGCGACAGGATGAAGCGAGATGGCTCCGAAGGCATACTGCGATTCTAAAGGATTGTGAGGCTCGATGATCTGATCATCCAACTACTTTGTCTTCACGAACTCACTGTGGTGACGACTATAGAAGATGTAGATCATGAGACCAATGATCAACCATGCAAAAAAACGAAGCCAAGTAAGAATTGGCAAGCCGGACATCAACAAGACGCAGAAGAGCACGCTCAACACTGGCGCGATAATACCGCCGGGCGCGCGGAAACCGCGATGGCGATGAGGATCTCGATACCGCAGAATAATTACGCCGATCGACACCAGGACAAATGCAAAAAGGGTTCCGATGTTAGAGAGATCGGAAAGAGTCCCGATGTCGAGAATCCCAGCGGGGATACCTACTACAAATCCAGCAATCCAAGTCGCGGTTGCAGGAGTTCGAAAACGGGGATGAACACGACCGAACAACTTCGGCAGTAAGCCATCGCGGGACATCGAAAACCAGACGCGGGCCTGTCCGAGCTGGAATACCAGCAGCGATGAAATCATGCCCATCATTGCGCCGAACAGAACGCCAAGTTCCACCCACCGTAGCGTGTTCGAGTGCGTTGAGGCGGTAAGAGCCTTCAGACTGTTTGCAACTGGCGCAGCGTCGTCAAGCATCGACTGCCAAGGAACCACTCCGGTAAGAACCACTGCTACGCCAATGTACAAAATGGTGCAAACCACAAGCGTAGCAATGATTCCGATTGGCAGATCTCGCTGCGGGTTACGCGCTTCTTCAGCAGCTGTTGATACAGAATCAAACCCAATGTACGTAAAGAAAATTATAGAGCCGCCAGTAAGAACTCCCGACCATCCCATGGGAGCAAACGGGTGCCAGTTGGCGGGATGAATGTAATGAGAGGCTGCAATGATGAATGCGAGAATGGCAGCGATTTTTAGAATCACCATCGCGTTATTCGCTTCCGCCGATTCGCGAATGCCGCGCACTAGAATGACTGTAAGAAACATCACCACCAGGAATGCCGGAATATTAAACCCGAAATGTAGGCCAGGAGTATATAGCACATTGTTTTGCAGGTCCGTCAGTCCAGCAGGTAGATAGGCAGGAACAATCCATCGCAATGCAGGATGCAAACCAAACCAGTCGAACATATCCACCAGATGCGCCGAAAAGCCGACGCTCACGGCCATATTGCTCACTGCGTATTCGAGGATGAGATCCCAGCCGATGATCCAGGCAATCAGCTCGCCCATGGTCGCATAGGTGTACGTATAAGCACTCCCGGCGATCGGGATCATCGATGCCAGTTCTGCATAGCAGAGAGCAGTAAAGGCGCAGACAATCGCCACCAAGACCAGAGACACCGCCAACGCCGGACCGGCGCCGGGTCGCCCCAGTGTAGCGTGGTGTCTGATTAAGTAGTCGAGCAGAGGCGCATTGAGAATCGATGAAGTATCAAATTTTTGTCCGGCGATCGCCGTGCCGATTACTGTAAAAATTCCGGACCCAATCACCGCACCGATACCCAAAGCCGTCAACGAAACGGGACCGAGGGTTTTCTTGAGTTTTCGGTCCGGATTTTCCGAATCCGAAATCAGTTTGTCGATCGATTTACAACAAAATGCCTGAGTATTGGAAGTACGAACAACGCCGACGCCGGGGGCTGGCTCAGTGGATGATTGCGACAAGAGTTCGTTGTCTCCTCACGGTCGTCTCTTTACGACGGAGTCGGGCATGGG
>Ga0209169_10001917_pt1 | contig 12685 bp, 9 predicted proteins | sample HubBroMetageWRM4_FD_188346 | JGI IMG/M metagenome (GOLD analysis project Ga0209169, IMG submission 188346) | Warmed soil microbial communities from the Hubbard Brook experimental Forest, New Hampshire - Hubbard Brook CCASE Soil Metagenome WRM 4... | ecosystem: Environmental > Terrestrial > Soil...
CCACCTGTGGCATTCACCGGCGACCAACGATGAACGGAGGTGCCGCCGGTAATCATGGCGTTGATCTCGCCGCCGAAGAAGAAGTAAGGGTGAATCACTTCGATGGCGCTGGCTTCGTCAAGTTTGCAACGCAGCTCTGCAGGAATCGTGAAGTCGAGCGACGCGAGATTGTCGTCGAGCTGCGACACTTTCGTCGCGCCGATGATTGTCGAAGTAATGCCGGGCTGCGTCGTCGCCCAATTCAGCGCGACCTTCGCGGGCGACTGCCCGATTTCCTTCGCGACGGCGCTGAGTGCATCGACAATTTTAAAATTGCGCTCCGAAAATTTCGCGAACGCAGGGTTGCGGCCCTTCTGAACTTCCAAGCGGCCTTCGCCCTTGCCCGTATCGCCGTGGCGAACATATTTTCCGGTGAGCAATCCGCCGCCCAGTGGGCTCCACGGGCAAACGCCGATGCCCAGCTCCTGCGCGACGGGAATGTGTTCGCGCTCGATATTTCGCTCGATCAAGGAATATTCGAGCTGTAGCGCGATCAGGCGCTCTTTGCCCTGCAACTCAGCAAGCGTCTGCGCGCGCGCGACGTACCAGGCCGGCGTGTCTGAAAATCCGTAGTAGCGGATTTTCCCTTCGGCCACGAGATCGGTGAGCGTAGAAACCACTTCTTCGACCGGCGTCACGAGGTCCCACGCGTGCAGCCAGTACAGATCGATGTAATCGGTCTGCAGCCGGCGCAGCGAACTTTCGAGTGCGCGGTAAATGTTTTTGCGGCCGTTGCCGCCTGAGTTGGGATTGCCGGGCTGCGGATTGAACGTGAACTTTGTGGCGAGCACCACGCGGTCGCGATTCTTCGCGTCGGTGATGAACTTGCCCAGCATCGTCTCGCTGGTGCCCTTGGTGTAGCCGTCGGCAGTGTCGATCGACACGCCGCCGCGCTCGAGATACCGGTCAAAAATCGCGCGGGATTCTTTCTCATCCGCGCCAGTGCCCCACTCGGTGCCAAACGTCATCGTGCCCAGCGTCAGCGGGCTCACGCGAAGTCCCGACCGTCCCAGCGTTACGTAATCGCTCATGTTCATCTCGAAATTCCCCTTAACCACGCGTTAGATGTGCGCGTCGCCAAATGCGCTTCAGCGATTTCCCTGCAATTCGCGCCAAAGTAATTCCGCATCCTCACCGCGATTCGCCCTTTCAACTCCGCCCTCTCGCCGCTATTCTATCAACCTCAGTCTTAGCCCGCCCCAGGGGAGCCAGCCGGATGGCTGAGGTGGTTTCGGAGAAGGTCTCGGTCGCAGTTGCAGACGGCAGTTCGATGGATGCTTTTGTTGCCCGCCCCACCGGCCCCGGAAAGTTTCCGGCGCTGCTTCTATTTCAGGAAGCCTTCGGCGTAAATTCCCACATTCGCGACGTAGCGCAGCGATTCGCGCGCGAAGGGATTGTGGTGATCGCACCGGAATTGTTTCACCGCACCGCGCCGGCCGGGCTTGAAATTCCGTACGATCAATTTCCGCAAGCGCAGCCGCATCTGAAGGCGTTGACGCCTGAGGCGATCAAACTCGACGCGTGCGCCGCTTACGATTGGCTTCAGTCGCAGCCGCACGTGATGCGCGACCGAGTCGCCAGCGTGGGATTCTGTTTCGGCGGCCGCGTCTCGTTTCTGGCCAATGCGTCGCTGCGGCTGCAAGCTGCCGTCTCGTTCTACGGTGGCGGAATCGCTCCCGCGCTTCTCGGCGAAATTCCCAACCTGCATGCCACGATGCTCTTCTTCTGGGGCGCGCTCGATAAACACATCGGCCACGATCAGATTCGCTCGATCGCGGAAGCCTGCGACAGCCACAACAAAACGTTTGTGAACGTGGAAATCTCGAACGCCGATCACGCGTTTTTCAACGACGTGCGGCCGAACTACAATGCGGAAGCCGCTGCGCTGGGCTGGAAGCTGACCCTGTCGTTTTTGGATCTGCACATTCTCGCGCCTGAAAAGCGCACCCGCGTTCGATAGCGAGATGTTCTGACTTTGGCCCGTGCACGGCGTTGCACCGTGTGTCTCACGGCCGTCCACCGGGCGCGCGAGGCTTTTTACATTCCTTTGACCGGTGCGCGCCCGCGCATTCGCGTAACATGTCCCTTATGGAAGACTCGCGCATTGTAGAAGGCCTCGCACCCGAGCAAAGTGCGGGGACGCTGTCGCTGATGCCGATCAAGAGATTCCTACGCGATCCCTTCAAGCGATTTCTGTTTGAAGTCGGCGCCGGCTATTACGCGCGCAAACTCGCGACGGGACCGGAAGCCGACATTCGCCGGGAATTTGTCGCGTCTCTGGCGCTTCCGCCCGCGCATCTGAATTCGCACCTGCAAATTCTCGACGTCGGCTGCGGGCCGGGCCACGTGGCGCGCTCGCTTGCTGAATCCGGCTACAACGTAACGGGCGTCGATCGAAGCCACAGCCTGCTGCGCATCGCGCGTCGACTCGCGTCCAGGCTCGCTTCACCGGGTCGAATCGCATTCCATTATTCCAGTACAGATCGCCTGCCGTTTGACGACGCTTCATTTGACGTTACCTACGCGACCGGCGTGATCTACTGGGTCGAGCATCTGGCGGAAACGCTCCGGGAAATCGTACGCGTCACCAGCCCTGGCGGTGTGGTCGCGTTTCTCGATCCGCACTCGTCGATGTCCATCGCAAACGCGCGCGCTTACAGCGAGCGCCATGGGCTTTCGCGCCGCGACACCCGCAAGATGACCGCGTGGGCTACCTCCGCGCGCTTCAACCGACGGTTCGAAGAGTCTGAGCTGCGCCGCGCACTGGTCGCCGCCGGGCTCGAACAAATTGAGCTCGAGCTCAGGCTCGACGGGATGGTGTGGTTCACGCGCGCGCGAACGCCCGCTGTGGTGGCGGTGGCTCAATTGCCGCTTGAAACTGCTCTGGACACACAACTCGCGTCGTAGCAACGCGCGCTGTTCCATTCTGAATCGTTACTTTTCCGCTGCGTTTTTGCGACGCGCCTTGACTTCATTTCCGCCTCACCCAAAACTGGAATTCCCTTCCTGAGTTTGTGGGCGGCCGCGCGCTTGAAAACGCGTTTTCCGCTCGCATCAATCTTGCAACTTAACGCGTGCAAAAAATCACGCGGAGCGAATTTCTGCGCACACGATGACTCACGCAACAAACCAACTCGCCGGTTCGTACGACTACCGCCTCGTCGCGCTCTCCGTGGTGATCGCAGTTTTGGCGTCGTACGCCGCGCTCGACCTGGCCGGCCGCATTGCGAGTGCGCGCGGCGCCGGACGCCGGCTATGGCTTCTCGGCGGCGCGACGGCGATGGGCATTGGCATCTGGTCGATGCACTACATCGGGATGCTCGCATTCCGAATGCCGGTTCCGGTGCTGTACGACTGGCCGACGGTGCTGGTGTCTTTAGTCTCAGCAATCGTGGCGAGTTCGATTGCGCTCTATCTCGTCACGCGACCAAGCTTGACGCCGGCGCTCGCAATCCTCGGCAGCGTCTTCATGGGCGGCGCTATCGCCGCGATGCATTACATCGGCATGGAGGCGATGCGCCTGCCGGCGATGTGCCACTACGACGCCAGCATCGTGATTCTTTCCGTTGCGCTGGCGGTGCTCATCGCGCTGGTGGCGATCACGCTGGTTTTCTTTCTACGGACAGAGGAGCATGCGAATTCGCGGCGCAAAATTGCGGCGGCAGTGCTGATGGGAGCGGCGATTCCCGCGATGCATTACACCGGAATGGCGGCCGCTTCGTTCACTGCTACTGACAGCGTTGAAGGCAGCGTGGCGCACGCGCTCAGCATTTCAGACCTCGGCACGGTGAGCATCATCGGCGTCACGTTCATGGTGCTTGGCCTCGCGCTGGTCACCTCGCTGGTGGACCGTCGATTCTCGGCGCAAACGCGGGAACTGGAAACCAGCGAACGGCGTTCGCGGCGAATCTTGGAAATGTCGTTCGATGCGTTCGCGGAGATGGACGCCGACGGAAACATAACGGAGTGGAACAAAGAAGCCGAGTCTGTATTCGGCTGGCCCCGCGCCGAAGCCGTGGGTAAATCGCTGGAGGATCTGATTGTCGCTGGGCAGTCGTGCGAATCCTACCGCGACGAAATCGCGGCGGTGCTCGAGTGCATGTCCGGCGAAGTGGGCACGCGGCGATTCGAAATCGAGGCGGCATCGCGGAGCAATCGTGAAATGCCAACGGAAATCACGGTGTCCGCCATTCGTCGCGAAGAATCGCTGCATTTTGCACTTTTCATCCGAGACTTGAGCGAGCGCAAACGATTCGAGCGCGACCTTCGCGCGGCGAAAGAGGCGGCCGAGGAATCAAACAAAGCCAAGAGCACTTTCCTCGCCACGATGAGCCACGAGATTCGTACACCGATGAACGGAATACTGGGCATGACTGAACTCGTGCTCGACAGCGAGTTGACCAGCGAACAGCGCGAGTTCATGGGCCTGGTGCAGCTATCCGCCGAATCGCTGCTTTCGATCATCAACGACATCCTGGACTTTTCGAAAATCGAAGCCGGAAAGATGGAGTTGGAGATTATTCCGTTCGACGTGCGCGACAACGTCGGCGAGACGATGAAAGCGCTCAGCTTTCGCGCCGACCAGAAAAAACTTGAATTGATCTACGAAGTCGATCCCGGCGTGCCGGAAACAGTTTTGGGCGACTGTGGCCGCATCCGCCAAGTCCTAATCAACCTGGTCGGCAACGCAATCAAGTTCACGGAGAAAGGCGAAATCAGTGTGAGCGTCACCTCGAAGCAGAGCGAGTCGCCCGCCAGTCCCGTCGCCGTTCACTTTGCGATACGCGACACGGGCATCGGTATTCCACGCGAGAAACAGGCGCGCATCTTCGAAGCGTTTTCCCAGGCTGACGGCTCGATGACGCGCAAATACGGCGGCACCGGGCTGGGCCTCACGATCTGTAAACGCATTGTCGAATTGATGGACGGGCAAATCTGGCTGGAAAGCGAAGAGGGATCGGGCAGCACTTTCCATTTCGTCGTGAGGCTCGCGCCTGCGGAGGCAAGCGCTGCATCGCCGCACCCCGTCGCGCCGGAGCGCTTGCGCGAGCTCTCCGTGCTGATCGTCGATGACAATTTCACCAACCGCCGCGTTCTCGCGGAAATTCTCGCGCGCTGGGGCATGCGTCCCACGCTGGTAGGGGGCGGAGTCGCCGGCCTGGAAGCGCTGCAGAAAGCAAAGGCCGAGGGACGGCCGTATCCGTTGGTGCTACTCGACGGGCAGATGCCGGACATGGATGGATTCTCGCTAGCCGAGTGCGTGCGCAACGATCCGTCGCTCATCGGCGCGACGATTATGATGCTCACTTCCGCGAGCCAAATGGGCGACGCCACGCGCTGCAGCGAATTGGGAATCGCGGCGTATCTGGTAAAGCCGATCCGCCAGATGGAATTGCTCAGCGCGATCTGTTCGGTGGTCGAGCAGGCGCTCGGCCCGGCACTCGGATCCCCGGCAAGCGCCGAGGCTGCCTCGCTCGTCGCGGAATCGACGCTGCGTGAATCGCGCCAGCGCTGCCGCGTGTTGCTCGCCGAGGACAACGAGATCAATCAGCGACTAGCCGTGCGGCTGCTCGAAAATCGCGGCTTCGAAGTGACCGTCGCGGGCGACGGCAAAGAGGCGCTGAGCGAATTTGAGCGCGGCCGCTTTGAGGTGGTCCTGATGGATGTGCAAATGCCAAACATGGACGGCCTCGAAGCCACCGCCGCCATCCGCGAGCGCGATAAGCTCACCAACTCGCACACGCGCATCATCGCGATGACCGCCCACGCGCTGAAAGGCGGCGAAGAGCAATGCATAGCCGCTGGAATGGACGCCTACGTCTCAAAGCCGATCCGCTCCGAGGAATTCTACGAAACCATCGACCGAGTTCTCGCCCAGCCAAAGTAGATTTCCCCCGCCGCTCGTCTACATGCTCTGAGGGCGCGCGGTTGCACGCTTCAGCCCGTCCCGGTACTTAACGGAACATCCGCCCCACCGTAGGCCGTTCGCTGTATGTACGGGTTGTCCGTGACGAAGTAAGTTGGCCCCCGAAAGCTCTTCACGCGAATCCGCGAAAGAGAGGAGGAAACTTTCGCCATGCCTCTGGTCAATATTGTGTTGGTTCTGATTGTGGTGGGCGTGCTGCTATGGCTCATCAACCGATTCATCCCCATGCAGGGGACGATCAAATCGATTCTGAACGCCGTTGTGGTGATCTGCGTCGTGTTGTGGCTGCTCAGCGCGTTTGGCTTGCTTAGCTCGCTGAATCACATCCGCGTCGGCTCGTAGCGTCGCACAGGCCCGTCAGGCCCCACCACAAAGTCCGCCAAGAAAACAACGAGGCGGTCACCCGCAGCGCCTAAGCGCCGGTTGACCGCCTCGTTTTGATTCCGATCGCGTTTGCAAACTTCGCGGCTAAGCCGTGCGGTACTTGCGCATCAGGCAGAGCCCTACGATTCCGCTCGCCAGCAGCATCAGCGACACGGGCTCAGGAGCAGGCACGGTCGAAACGTTCAGCGTGTAGGTCTCGGTGCCCGTGTCGTAGTCCGTCAGCGTGATCGGACCAGTAAGCAACAGCATCGTCGGATCCGATTCGGGGCCGGAGTACAGCATCACGTTCGATCCGAGCGGATTCATCAGGTTCACGTTGCCGTTGAAGTCCTGAAACGCGCCGCCCGCAAACAAGCTGTAGAAATAGAGGCAGTCGTTGTTCGTCGGCGTGCCATTGATCACTAAGTTGATGGGGTCGACCTGAAATCCGATGCCGTTGTCGTAATTATCCGGATCGCTCATGTCCGGATTCACCGGCAGAGCGAACGTCATCGTGATCGGAGCGTCCGTCGGGCCGCCCGTGAGCGTGTAATACAGCACCGGGTCCGTGCCGCCATCGGCCTTCGCCGTCGCCGCCGAGAAGCAAAAGCACATCGCCAAAATCGCCAAAAAAGAGAAAGTCTTCTTCAAAACTCACCTCGGGACCTTTGATTCCTCAGTCCAGCGAAGCCGCTGGGTCGAGCGCTCGGGGTCCCGTGAGCGCTCGCAGGCATACTAATTGCACTCGCATGCCCATGTGGCGCGGCGCTAAGTCCTTTCATTCCTGCCGTCTCAGCGCCCTCTCCGGCGACGGCAAGAATTTTCCTTCTCTCCGTCGGACAATTGCTTCCCTGCCGTTGCGGGGGCGACGGTTTCGCGTGTTATTCGCCTCAGCGCGTGGCGGGCCGCCGAGGTTATTGACGCTCCCCCACAACTCTGTAACCATGTGCGCGCTTCGCCCCCGGCCCGCGCCCAGTTCTTCAGAGCCGCTCACCACCCAGGAATCAGGAGAAATTCTTTTGGCCGCAGCAACACCCTCGAAATTTAGCCAGCCTGACGCTGTACTCGTCGGCGCGGGAATCATGAGCGCCACGCTCGCCGTGCTGCTGAAAGAACTCGCGCCAGAAATGAAAATCGCGATCTACGAGCGGCTCGATCAGCCCGCGCAGGAAAGTTCGAACGCGTGGAACAACGCCGGCACCGGCCACGCCGCACTGTGCGAGATGAATTACACGCCCGAACTCAGCGACGGTACCGTGGATATCTCGAAGGCACTCGTCGTCAACGGCGAGTTCGATCTATCACGCCAATTCTGGAGCTACCTCGTAAAAAAAGGCTGCATCGGAAATCCCGAGGATTTCATCCATCCCGTGCCGCACATGAGTTTCGTGCGCGGCGCCGCGAATGTCGCGTTCCTCAAAAAACGCTACGAGACCCTCACGCAGCACCACAGCTACGACGGCATGCAGTACTCCGACGATAAGAAACAGATCGAGGAGTGGGTCCCGCTGGTGATGGAAGGCCGCGCTCCTTCCGACAAAGTCGCCGCGACGCGCATGCCCGCCGGAACCGACGTCGATTACGGTGCGCTCACGAACATTTTGCTCGGCTCGTTGAAGAACACGGCCGGCTTCGAAATTCACTACAACACGCGCGTTTTCGATTTGTGCCGCAATGGCGATGCTTGGAATGTCGAGACGCGCAACGAAAAAACTGGAGCGCCCGAAGAAATCACGACGAAGTTCGTGTTTCTCGGCGCAGGCGGCGGTTCTCTCCCGCTGCTACAAAAATCAGACATCCCGGAGGCTTACGGTTACGCCGGCTTTCCTGTGAGCGGCATCTGGCTCCGGTGCGACAACGAAGCCCTCGCCAAGCGCCACTGCGCGAAGGTGTACGGCAAAGCCGCGGTCGGTTCGCCGCCGATGTCCGTGCCGCATCTCGATCTTCGCCACGTGGATGGCAAAATCTCGCTGCTCTTCGGTCCCTACGCCGGCTTCTCGACAAAATTCCTGAAGCACGGCTCGTATCTCGATCTTTTCGGCTCGATCGATCCGGAAAATGTTTTGCCGATGCTCGCGGTCGGGCGCGACAACATGTCTCTCACCGAATATTTAATTGGCCAGGTGCTGGAGACGATGGAGAAGCGCTTCGCCCTGTTGCGCGAATTTTACCCGCTGCTCGAGGAATCTGAATGGCGCGAAGAAGTCGCGGGGCAGCGCGTACAGATCATCAAAAAAGATCCCGTGCACGGCGGCGTCCTTCAATTCGGCACGGAACTCGTGGGCTCCACGGACGGATCCATCGTCGCGATGCTCGGCGCGTCGCCCGGTGCTTCGACTTCAGTTTTCATCATGATTGAGGTAATTAAGAAGTGCTTCGGGGCCAGGCTCACGCCTTCCGGCTGGCTGCCCAAATTGAAAGAAATGATTCCGTCGTACGGCCAGTCGCTCGCCGAAAACATCGAACTCTACAAAACCGTGCGCGCTGAGACTTCCGCCACCCTGAGGATCAATCCATAGCCGTAACGAAAACCATGATTAAAGCCTACTATCTCTCCACCGGCCCAGACGGCCACTCGCACGTTATCGAAGGCAGCATCGTTTACAACGAAACTCTCCCGGTCGAAACGATTCTCTACGAAGAGACGCCGCCACACGCGTCGCTCGACTGGCACTGCGCGCCAACCACGCAATACGTCATCACGCTGTCCGGCGTTCTGGAATTCACCACGCACACCGGCGAAACATTTACGGTGCATCCCGGCGAAGTACTCATCGCGATGGACACGACAGGCTCTGGTCACAAATGGCGCCTGATCAACGACGCACCGTGGAAACGCGTGTACGTCGCGTTCGAAGCCGAGACGAAGATCAGCTTTCAGCCCGGCAACAATTCTTAACCGCGCGTTGTCCTCGCCCAGTAAAAAATCGGCCGCCGACGCACCGAACGAAATCAGTTGGGACGCACCGTCATCGTGTCGAATCGACTCGCGGACGTCTTGGTGGAAGTTCTCTCGGGTGCGGGCGTTGAACGCGGGCAGCAAACCAGTCCGACAGGAGGGAAACACGCGCGCAAACTTTTTTCACGGAGGATGTTTTGAGTTAGGACGTATATTGTGCTCACCGCGTGGCTTAAGCGCTCTTGAAATGACCCACAATACGATCGGCAATCAATGATTCAATCGTGAAACCGATTCCGATCACCGGTATGAAAAAAAACGCCTTAGTCATTACGCCCGGCAACGCAACATCCAACCCGAACAGGGCCCACAAGTATGCCGCGTGCATCGGGATCGTCGCGAGCAACGCTTTCCACGGCCACCGCGCGCGAAAGCGATTCGGAAACTGTGAGTAGAAATTCGCGCCGTAAAACAAGACCGACGCAGTAAGCCCCTGAAACGCCTGCACACTGAAACGGCCGCCGAAGATCTTATACAGAGGCGCTACTGCGAGGCCGCCGAAAATCGCCCATCCGACGCGATCAGTTCTTTTTTCGTTCTCAATGTCAAATCCAGGTTCGAGGCGCTGTCCAAATAGGGTAGGCATGGGTGCTAATGGCCGTTGTAGCCCGCCGCGGTATCACGAGTCACTCGTATGCCGGACCATGCGATCGTGCCGATCGCAACCGATTTAACAACTGGTATCGAAGAACGTGCGAAACAATCAAAGTCGCGCGGCCAAAAGATTGTCGCGTTCGCAGCTACCGCGTGATTACTGAGAGACGCGTTGAGAGACAGAAAAAATCTTCAGTAACTCAAAGAAAATAAACGGGTGAGCCTGTAAGCCGGATTCTGTTCGCGCTAAAACTCTCGCTCCAGCGCGTGACGATCATTCCTCTAGGCGACGGATCGCTCCGCCGCTCCAGCAGCCTACCCGAGGGTCGCCGCTCCGCATCGCAAGGGATGCGGAACTTTCGGGCCGGGCCGGCCCTCCCCTCCTATTTGGCCTTGCTCCACGCGGGGTTTGCCGTGCCCCGAATGTTGCCATTCGGGCGGTGGGCTCTTACCCCACCTTTTCACCCTTACCAAGTGCGCTCGACCGTAACAGGCGGGCTTTCGGTTTCCCGTCGGCCTGCCGCCGAGGTGCGTAGCTCACCGGCGGTTTGCTTTTCTGTGGCACTTTCCGTAGCCGCGCCTTCGCTGCGAACCTTCGCCCGCCTCGACGCGCAACCCCCTGGCGTTACCAGGCGCGTTGCCCAACGCCGCCGGCCTCGCGACCGGTCAGCGACGCTCCGCGCTCTCGCGAGGCGGAACGTTTCGGAGTCCGGACTTTCCTCCCGCGCACAAAATGCGCCGGCGATCATCCAGCTCACCCGCTCCCTCAATTGTAGCCGATTCCTCAGGAAGTTCCCGATGCAACATCGCTCGTATCGCCAAACCCATCACTGGAGGCGTCAGGCCCTGCGCTCGCGAACTCACCCACTCCCCCACTTGGCGGCCAGAACCGGTAGAGCACCAGCGCCAACACCGCCCAAAGCGCATACATCGCAAACGTCGGCACACTGTTCATCCACTTGCTTAAATAAAATGCATTCATGAGCCCGTGCGAAATTCCCGCCGGTATCACCGATCCGTTCGCGCGTAACGTCAGCCACGAAAGCACGAAACCCCACGCCGCGCAGTTGAAGAGCCGGCCTACAAACTGCGTCGCGAAACCAAACGCATTTGTACTCACGCTGAATTCCCCCGGCAGATGGAACGCGCCCCACACAATCCCCACGAAGAATATTCCACGGTACAAGCCGTAGCGTGAAATCAGCCGCGGCTGCAAGTACCCGCGCCACACAATCTCTTCCGCAAGCGCGGAAATAATCACCAGAAGAAATGGCCATTTGAACTGCTCGTACGCGTCAATCAGTCGGGGCGCCTCCATCTGTCCATATTGGGATTGAGCCCAATGCACGCGCGCGGCGGCGAACCATACGAGCCCCGGAATCGCAGCCAGTATCAGCGGAAACGCTGTTCCCAGCACAGTTGCGCCCAGCGGTGGAAACCTCACACTGCGGCGCATCGATCCCGCCCACTCCTTCCCAGCCGCAAGAATGAACAGTCCAATAAACGGAACTGCGGCCAGAAATTCTGTGTACAACTCCGACAAGAATAGATTCTTTGTCTCGGCTCGGAAGTAGGCCGGATTCGCAATCGCCACCCAAATCGACGATGCGAGCAGGGTTACCGGCACACAGCACGCCACCATCGCCCACGCAACTTTTCGAGACCCGAAGTCGTGATCAGCGCCCCGAGCGCCGGAAAATTGCAATGGCATCGACAGTTCGCCCGACCGGATCGACCGGCTTGCGATCCAGATACACAGCACCGCTGCAACGCTCAACCAAAAGCCCAGTCCCACACTCGAAATGAACGAATCGATCTGAACATCCCCCGCCAATCCGCGCGGAAATTGGGTCAGCCCGGCGTACGGATATTTTTGCTTGAACCAGAGCCAAACGCCGACATTCCCAAGCCATCCAGCTACAACCGGCACAAACACAAATCGCCGCAGCCATTCGGCCGGATTAGCCTTGCGGAAAAAGCAGAAATGCAGCGCAGCCGCGCCGCCCGCATACACGAATGCCAGCGTAATCACAGTCAGCGCACGAAAAAACCAATACGCTTCGAGTTCCTGACCTCGCGCAAGCGCAAGTGACCAGTATCGGAACGACCCGATCCGGAATACGGTCAACAGCAATACCGACCCGAATAACAGGGCCAACTGCTCGGGCTGCTCTGGCAAGCACGCTCGGACAAACCGCATTAATTTTCTGAACGTCGGAAAGGAATTGGCCGCGGGCGCGTAAGGGAGTTGAGTGGACTCGTCCATCCCGCAAACTCTACCGAATCGCGCCGGAATTACAACGACAGTTACTACCCGCCTAAGCTAACTCGTCACTTCAAAAGCTTCTCAAAAGCCGCCTCGTTCAGAACCTCGACGCCCAGTGTCTTCGCCTTGTCGAGCTTCGATCCTGGATCCGAGCCCACCACCACGTAGCTCGTCTTTTTGCTCACCGAGCCGCCCGCCTTGCCGCCGTGCGACGCGACCAGCGCCTCCGATTCTTCACGCGAGCGATTCGACAGCGTGCCCGTGAACACAAACGTCATCCCTGCAAAACGCGTGTCCTTCAATTCGCGCTTCACGCCCTTCATGTTCACGCCCGCGGCCGCGAGCCGCTCCACAATCTTCTGGTTCACCGGTTCGGAGAAAAATTCCGCCACGCCGCACGCGACCTTCGGCCCGACTTCATTGCGTAGTCGGAACAGGGTCTCGGGGTTCCAAACGAGCATCGCCGAGAAATTCTCGAGGGCGTATTTCTCGACCCCTGCCTCGTCGGAGAGCTTTACCAGACGATGCCAAAGGGGAA
>Ga0209169_10001918_pt1 | contig 12677 bp, 9 predicted proteins | sample HubBroMetageWRM4_FD_188346 | JGI IMG/M metagenome (GOLD analysis project Ga0209169, IMG submission 188346) | Warmed soil microbial communities from the Hubbard Brook experimental Forest, New Hampshire - Hubbard Brook CCASE Soil Metagenome WRM 4... | ecosystem: Environmental > Terrestrial > Soil...
TCCAGAGGAGCGCTTTCCGCGACGAAGGATCTCTCTTCGATTTACTCTTCTCGCCCAGCCCTAGCCACCGCACGAAAAACCAAGCCCCGGAGGGGCGGCATAAGTTAGCCCGGTCCGTAAGGGCCGGGAAAAAAAACAAAACAACGCCCGAGCACCGGAGGTGCGACACGCCCCCTAACCGCACACCCAAATTCTCCGTGCCCTCCATCTTTTCTCTGTGTCCTCTGTGTTAATCTTCCACGCCTCAGACGCCTCAGGAGAAATCATGCCCCTCACCGCCAAAATCCTCGCCACCCTAACGCTCCTCGCGCTCCTCCCAACCCTCGCCTCCGCCCAAACCCCCGAAAAAATCACGCCACTCATGCTCGAAGTCCACGATCCCCCTATCCCATTCCTCGGTTCCGACTCCCGCACCCACCTCGTCTACGAACTCGAACTGAAAAATTTCTCCAGCGGCAACCTTACCGTCGAGCAAGTCGAAATCCTCTCCGGCACCGGCGCCGTCCTCCAAACTTTCAATCAGCAGGAAATCGCCACGCGCCTCCAACCCGCCGGCCGCCGCGATTCCACCGCCGTCATGCCGCCCAGCACCCTCGCGCTTCTCTTCATTCACGTGACCATGCCCGAAGGCCAAACCGCCCCAGCCCGCCTCGCTCAGCGCGTCCACGTCCGCGCCGAAGCCGCCCCGCCAGGCCAACAAGAAATCACTGAAACGGGCGGCGACGTCACCGTCGACACCCAACCCGTCGTCGTAATCGGCCCGCCGCTCCGCGGCGCCAATTACATTTCCGCCGATTCCTGCTGCGACGCCACCCGCCACACCCGCGCCGCGCTCCCCGTCAACGGCCGCGTCTGGCTCGCTCAGCGCTACGCCGTCGACTGGGAACAGCTCGACGACGCCAACCGCATCTACCATGGCTCCTCGACCGACCCGAACAGCTACACAATTTTCGGCAAGGAAGCCATCGCCGTCGCCGACGCCAAAGTCGTTTCCGTCATCGACAACCTGCCCGAGCAAATGCCCGGCCAGTACCCCACCAACATTTCCATCGATCAAGCCGACGGCAACTCCGTAGTCCTCGATCTCGGCGAAAATCACTACGCCGTCTACGCCCACCTGCAACCAGGAAAAATGCGCGTCCATCCCGGCGACACCGTAAAACGCGGCCAGGTTCTCGGCCTGGTCGGCAACACCGGAAATTCCGTCGCCCCTCATCTCCACTTCCACGTCGTCAGCAATCCGTCGCCGCTAGCCGCCAACGGCCTCCCCTACGAAATCGATCATTTCGAAGTCACCGCCGCCACCCCCGGCACCGCCGCCTTCGACCAAGCCGAAGAAAAAGGCACCCCGCTAGCCATCACGCCGCTCACGCCCCCGCGTCACGTAACCAACGGTCTCCCCCTCGACCAGCTCATCATTTCCTTCCAACCGTAGTTTCTCTTCGCGCCAAGAAAAAAAACCTGTCATCCCGAAGCGCAGCGAGGGATCGGCTTCAAATGCCGTCGCCGGTTCTACGCAGCACTAGCCTTCAGCCTTCGCCGTTGCCTTGTTTATGCCGGGGTGCCGCACTCTTTGCGCACCTCTGCAAAGGGTGGGCTTAGACGACCTCTTCTCCTAGTCTTCCAGTCCTACCGTACTTGGAGTTCACGCCAGCTTTTTGACGGTGACGATGACGGCTGCCTCATCGCCACACCGTACTTGGCCGTCATCCAGAGGAGCGCTTTTCGCGACGAAGGATCTCTCTTCGATTGCGCCCCAAACGATTGCGTCCCAAACGCTTCCGTCTCTCCGCACAAGACCAGCACCGGAGGTGCGGCATAAGTTAGCCCGGCCCGTAAGGGCCGGGTAACAAAGCGAAAGCGAGCCGGAGCACCGGAGGTGCGGCACACCCCTTCCGCCGCAGCCGAAAATCCCGACAAAATTGCCGTTGGAATAAAACAGGAAGGGAACTAAGGCTGGCCCGCCGTTGCGTTATTATTCTTCGCCGCCGGCGTCAATTTCCGGATCACAAATTCCTGCAACAAATTCGTCGCCGCATTCTCGCCAATTCCAATCAACGTATTTTCAAAAACCAAATCCGCCCCGCGATCCTTGTCCGGATAATACGCATTCGAAATCCCGCCCGAAATCAGGCTCCCGCCAATCGCCGAATAATTGAACTGCCAGCGCCCGTTGTCGCCCTTGCACATCACCGCCATCGACACCGCGTACCATACGCGCGACCGCACCGTTCCGGTTCCCTTGTAAAAATATCGCGGGTCCTGCTTCAGCAACGACGGCAAAACCGCTCCGCCAAAAAATGTACTGGTCACAAAATCCGCGTACGACGCCCCGTAACGTTTTCCATAGCCCTGCGCGCCTTCCCCGTAATCCTTGAAATTATCTTGCCACTGCTGCACGCCCGCAATCACGCCCACCACCGCGAAATTCACCGGATCGATCGTCGTCTTCCACGCCAGCCCGAATTTCTGCTTGGAAGTCAGCGGCGCCGCGTCCTGCACGTAACTCACATAAAAATTCGGAATCACGCCCAGCACCCGCTGCTTTTCCTGCTCCTTAATCTCTTCCGCCGCCACTTCCACGGTGGGCACCACCACCCGCACCTCCGTCGCTTCGGTGGCCAGCGCCAAGGCAATCGTCGGCACCGTGAAAATTTCTCCAGGATGCAAAATCCCGTTCGCCGTCTGCTCCGCAAACGACGCCGCCGTAATCGTCACCGTGAACGCCCCAGGCGCCACCGCCGCAAACGAGAATTGTCCATCCTCGCCGGACATCACCTCTTGTCTCGTCGCCACATTTCCGCGGGTCAACGTCACCCGCGCTCCCACCACGGCCGCGCCCGAAGGATCCACCACATACCCGCTGATGCTCCCCGCCGCCTGCGGATCACCCTGCTGCTCGCCAACCGCAGCCACGGCCCGCGGCGCATCGGGCAATCGACTCGCATGAGTTGCGGCCGCCGGCGCAGGCGGCGTCGGCTGCGTTTGCGCCGCAACCGGAGCAGGGAACCCGCAAAGCAAAACAGCTAAACCCGCCCACGCCGCGCTCTTGACGCCGAACGCCGCCGTCCCCTCGGCCCTTCGCCGCGTCCACCCACGCCAATGTTTTCCAGCAAGCTTCACGCCCAATATTTTATCGTGTCCGCCCATAGTCTCGAAGATATGACTACGATTAGTTGTTTCAGGTTGCACCCGTCCCATTAGATTGGCTACCGCACCAGCGCCCCCCGATTCACTTCATCTTGAAAAAAACACAATCAGAGTGCAAAGTCTCCGCAAAGGAGCACAACGATGCGCACGGTGACCTACGGCGGAGCCGTCAGCCTCGATGGATTTCTCGCTGGCGTCGACGGCGCGATTGATTGGCTTCACTTCAGCAAAGACGTGCAGGAGGTAATGGCCAACTACTGGAAAGACGTTGACGTCATCTTGATGGGACGAAAAACCTATGCCGTGTCCGTCGCCCAAAAACCCGCAGCCGCAAAAAATCCAAAGGCCAAGAGTAGCGAATCAGCAAAAAAACCGGCCATCCGCAGCTACGTCTTTTCCCGCACCCTCAAAACGATCGACGATCCCAACATCACATTAGTCTCCACCGACGCGGCCGAGTTCGTTCGTGACCTCAAACGTCAACCGGGAAAGAGAATCTGCCTGATGGGTGGCGGCGAACTGGCCCAATCGCTCCTCCGCGCGGACCTGATCGACGAGGTCGGCCTGAATATCCACCCGATCCTCCTGGGCTCCGGCATTCCCGTCTTCCGCGACGTTGAGCGTCGCGTGCCGATGCTGCTCAAAGAATGTCGCCAGATCGACGGCGGCTGCGTCCTGGCAACCTACCGGGTGTTGCACCCTCACTAACTCGGGTTAGCCTGAACGTGTTTACCCTGGCCATCGAAGCCTTCGAATTTCTGCCGCCTTTTGCGATATCCTCTACCGCACCAGCGCCACCCTGAAGCACGCTACGGAGCCACTCATGTCTCAACCCGGCAAAGCGCGCCCCACCACCACCATCGATCGCGCCCGTCTCCACCAACTCCTCTCCCGCGAAGAAAATAATTTCATCGCGGCTCATCCCAAATCCGCCGCGCTCTACGAACGCGCCCAGAAATCCCTCCTCGGCGGGGTCCCCATGAACTGGATGAAAAAATGGGCCGGCAAATTTCCGGTCTTCGTCGCCGAAGCCCGCGGCGCTAGCTTCACCGACGTCGACGGTCACCACTACGTCGACTTCTGCCTCGGCGACACCGGCGCCATGACCGGCCATTCTCCCGCCGCCACTATCGATGCCATAACCCGCCAGTCGCAGCAGGGAATCACCCTCATGCTTCCCACCGAAGACGCGCTCTACGTTGGCGAAGAACTTTCCTTCCGCTTCGGCCTGCCGTACTGGCAATTCGCCCTCACCGCCACCGACGCCAACCGTTTCGCCATCCGCATCGCCCGCGAAATCACCCAACGCCCAAAAATTCTCGTCTTCAACTACTGCTATCACGGCACCGTCGACGAAACCTACATCTCGCTCCGTCCCGACGCCACCTCCGGCCCGCGCCGCGGCAATATCGGCCCGCCCGTAAATCCCAATGTCACCACTCGCGTCGTCGAATTCAACGATCTCGCCGCCCTCGAAAGGGAACTGGCCCACCGCGACGTCGCCTGCATCCTCGCCGAACCGGTCCTCACCAACGTCGGCATCGTGCATCCCGAGCCCGGCTACTGGGAAAAAACCGCGCAGCTCGCCAAAAAATTCGGCACTCTTCTCATCATCGACGAAACCCACACCATCTGCACCGGCCCCGGCGGCTACACTCGCGCCCACGGACTCCATCCCGATATTTTCGTCATCGGCAAAGCTATCGCCGGCGGAATTCCCGCCGCCACCTACGGCTGCACCGCCTCCGTCGCCGAAAAAATCACCAAAAGTATTCAGCTCGAAGATTGCGACACCGGCGGCATCGGCGGCACGCTCGCCGGTAACGCGCTCTCCCTCGCCGCGATGCGCGCCACTCTCGAAAATGTCCTCACTCCCGAAGCCTTCGCCCACATGATCCCGCTAGCCGAACGCTTCGCCGCCGGCGTCCATCAAGCCATAGCCGCCGCCAAACTTCCCTGGCACGTCTCCCGCCTCGGCTGTCGCGCCGAATATATTTTCCTCCCCCACGCCCCGCGCAATGGCGGCGAAGCCGCAGCCGCCATGGATTTCGAACTCGAGCGTTTCATGCACCTCTACGCCCTAAATCGCGGCATCCTCCTAACGCCGTTCCACAACATGGCCCTGATGTCCCCAGCCACCACCCCAGCCGACGTCGACCACCACACCCATATCTTCACCGCCGCCGTCACCGAACTCACCCGATAGCGCGCTTTTGCCTTTGCACTTGGTTTTCGTTGTCATCCCGAAGCGCAGCGAGGGAGCTGCTTTTTACGATGTACGCGCGCCTCACGACCCGCGCGAACAACCAGCGCCGTAGGCGCGGCATAAGTTAGCCCGGCCCGTAAGGGCCCGGTAACCCTCGCAAAGGAGCCCTCCGAGCACCGGAGGTGCGACACCACCCCGTCTTTTGCAGCGCCAGTCTTCAAGCCCCATACTCACGCACCCACAAAATCACGCACCCCGCCACCAGCTCTCTTTGTCCTCTAGCCTTTCTCGGTGCCCTCTGTGTCAATTTTCCACGCTTTTGATTTCCAATCCGATCATTCACAACATCCAATTTCCTCGAGCATCAGCTAAAATCAACCAGATGCCCAACCCACCCCGTGAACGCAAACGCGCCCGAGAACTCGCCGCCGAATATCTCCAGAAGAACGACCCCACCGGCTGGTTCGACGCCCTCTACCGCGAAGCCGAATCCGGCACCACCACCGTCCCCTGGGCCGACCTGGCCCCCAACCCGCATCTCCTCGATTTCTGGCAAGCGCATCCGCAACCATCCGCGCACAAAACCGCGGTCGTAGTCGGCAGCGGTCTCGGCGATGACGCCGAGCAACTCTCTCACTGGGGTTTTCAAACCACGGCCTTCGACATTTCCGAAACCGCGATCCGCCGCGCCCGCCACCGCTTCCCAGATTCCAAAGTCACCTACGCCACCGCGAACCTTCTGACCCCGCCGCCCGGCTGGCAGCAAAAATTCGATTTCGTTTTCGAAGCATACACGCTGCAAGCCCTACCCGAACACGTCCGCGCGCTGGCCCAGACCAACGTCGCCGCCTTCGTCGCTCCACAGGGCCACCTCCTCGTCGTCGCCCGCGCCCGCGACGTCAGCGAGCCCCCCGGCGAGATGCCCTGGCCCCTCACTCGCCCGGAATTCTCCGCATTCATCGAAGCCGGTCTCGCTGAATTGTCTTTCGAGGACTACATCGACAATCACGAAACTCCGCCTGCTCGCCGGTTTCGTGCCTTCTACCAACGCGGTTAAACTAATTACTTCGAGGCTCACTTCGAGGCCCGCTTGAGGATCGGATGAATTCGAACCGCCGCCACTTCCTAAAAACTCTAGCCGCGTCCAGCGCCGCACTCGCCCTGAACCCGCGCGCCGCGCTGCTGGGCTCCGCCACCACCGAAATCGAAAAGCACCCCACCCCCGGCTCTCTCGATTTCGTTTTCTTCACCGACACCCACATCCAGCCCGAACTCGACGCCGCCCACGGCTGCGCCCTGGCCTTCCAAAAAATCGCCGCACTCAAACCCGAATTCGCCATTCACGGCGGCGATCTGGTTTTCGACGCCCTCGCCGTCAATCGCCCCCGCGCCAACCTGCTCTTCGATCTCTACCAAAAAACGGAAGCGCAGCTCAACGTCCCGCTCTACCACGCCATCGGCAATCACGACGTCTTCGGCATCCTGGCCAAAAGCGGCATTCAGCCCGCTGACCCGCAGTACGCCAAAAAAATGTTTGAAGACCGCATCGGCGCCCGCACCTACTCCTCGTTCGACCGTAAGGGCTACCACTTCATCATTCTCGATTCCATTTTTCCCACCGACGACCGCCAGTGGGAAGGCCGCGTCGACGACGCCCAGCTCCAGTGGCTCGCCGCCGATCTAAAATCAGTCGCACCCGCCACGCCGATCATCGTCATCAGCCACGTCCCGCTCGTCACCGGCTTCCTCGGCTATTCGCCCAAGCCCGAAGGCCGCCAGAAATACAATACCTACAGCGTCGAAAATTCTCCCGACGTCATCGCCCTCTTCGAAAATCATCAAGTCATCGCCGTCCTGCAGGGCCATTTGCACGTGAACGAAACCGTCCACTACAAAAATTGCGTCTTCCAGACCTGCGGCGCCGTCTGCGGCAATTGGTGGCACGGCTCGCGCATGGGTTTCCCCGAAGGTTTCACCACGGTAAGCCTGCGCAGCGGAAAAATCTCCACCCAATACCAAACCTACGGCTTCCAATCCATCGACCCACGCGAAAAATTCTAAACTTGTACGCCGAATGATTCTGAAGTTCAGGAGGGAAAATGGCTCAGGATCGCACTCTTCGCCGCCTCTGCGAAGGGTCGAGATTTTGACGATCCGCTTCTCCTAGCCGTCCAGTCCTACCTCCAAACCGTACTTGGCCGTCATCCAGAGGAGCGTAGTTCGCGACGAAGGATCTCTCTTCGATTTCAGCCTTCACCACCGCTTTTCGCCTTGGCACCCTTAAGTACGCGAGGTTGGCGCGAAACATTGTCGATCGATCGGCCTACTCGGCCCGCAGCGCAATCATTGGATCTGTCTTCAGCGCACGGTAAGCTGGGAAAAGGGCTGCCGCCGCCGCTACCGTCACCATCAGCCATGCCGCAAACGTAAAGGTGAGTGGGTCGGCTGGAGTTACTCCAAAGAGCATTTCTTGAATTAGTCGTGACGCACCGAATGCACCCAGCGCCCCAAAAGCTATACCTACGAAGATCACCCGCAAGGATTCGCCCACAATCAGTCGCAGAACATCGCGCGGCTGCGCTCCCAGTGCCATTCGCAGCCCTATCTCGTTCGTTCTCTGCGCCGTCGCATAAGACGTTACGCCGTAAACGCCAATCGCGGCGAGCATCAAAGCCAGTAGCCCGAGCGAGGTGGCCAGCCTTGCGCTCGTCCGCTCTCTGTCGTACATCTCTGTGCCGGACATCAAGCTGAATTCCAGAGCGAGACCCGGATCAATGCTTCTCGCGGCGTCTTTCGCACGCGCTTTGATGTCGGACAACGGCCCCATAAAGCGGACCTGGTAGGTGCCAAACCGCGGACATGGCGATGAACATTGCGCGATGGGACGATAGACTATGGGGAAGGGTTGATCGCTCGATCTCACCAGCTCTTTCACATCCTTCACGATCCCTACGACTTTGACCTTGGATTGCTGCCCGGTCTCGTCAACCTGCTGGAATGTCAACCCGAGCGGATTGATTTCGGGGAAGAATCGGCGCGCCGCCGTCTCGCTGATGATGGCAACTCCGGTGGATCCGGAGTGGTCTTCCTCGGTGAAATCTCTGCCCGCGAACAACGGAACATGCAGCGTTTGAAAATAATCAGAGGACGCCAGAACAAAGACACATGTAACATGATCCTCGACGCCTCCCGGGCGTTGAACGATCACGTTTGACTTAATTGAATTGCTGTGTGTGTTTGCGTATCTCGCGGCCGCCACTACTCCGGGTACGGACCGGAATTTCGCAAGCAGCTCGCGGGCGATAAATGCCTGCCGCTCCGGGCTTTCATCCCCGACTGCTAGACTCGCTTCAACCGTCAGGACGCCCTTTAGATCATAGCCAAGGTCCTGAGCCAACAGTTTCTGAAGTGTCCGGACCAACAACCCAGCACCGACCAGCACAGTCATTGACAGAGCGACCTGTGCAACGACCAGCAATGCTCTAGAGGTATCACGGCTCGTTGCCAAGCTGGCACGGCCTCCCTTCATCGCCAAATAAGGGGCCATTTGCGCTGTCCGAAGCCCGGGGCCCATGCCAATCAACAAAGCGCTCAGAATGGTGGCCATCGCCGGGAACCAGAAAAATCTTGCGTCGAATGGTAGGTAGAGGTATTGCCCGTTGGGCCCAGCATCAGACGTGCAAATCGCGAACGCCAACAGTTTGCCTCCCCAATGCGCGATAACAAGACCTAGCGCCGCGCCAATAATCGACAACGCCATGCTCTCGGTCAAAGCTTGACGAACTAGACGCCAACGGCTCGCCCCAAGCGCCAATCGCGTCGCGAGCTCGCGCTGCCGGGCGGCCAATCGCGCGTGCATGAGGTTCGCTAGATTCGCGCACGTGATGATGAGGATGGTCCCAGCCATGAAAATCATAAGTTCCATCGCTTGCCCGTACAGTTCCCGCGTCGTGGACATTCCGTTGGGCATGGGCGTCGCTCTTAGGTAGGCATGGCGAGCATACTGCCTCAATTTCTCATCCGTTCCCGGGGATAACCCCGCCTGGATCACCGCCGGGGCTAGAACACCCATCTGCGCGTTGGCACGCTCGTAGTCGATTCCCGGCTTCAGCCTGGCACCGATAAAGAGGCTCCACTTATCTGTATCGAGCACCGACCCGAAACGCGGCAGCATCCACCAATAACTTCGAGCATTGATGCCCGACTGTTTGGCGTCAACGATCCTTTCGCTTTCGAGTGGCACAATCACATCGAACGTTTCCCCAACATCAAAGCCAAAGAAACTTGGGGGTGTGACGCCAACCACCTCGAACTGCTGCCCATTAAGAGATAGCGTCTTGCCGATCACGCTCGGAGACTTGGCATACTGCCGCTCCCACAAACCGTAGCTGATCACGCAAACGAGCGAACCGCCACGTACATCGTCGCTAGGTAGCAGAGTTCTCCCACGAACCGCCGAGACGCCCAGAGTACTGAAATAGTCCCCGCTGGCGTACAGGGCCGGGATTGATCGTTTCTCCCCGGGCGTGACCAAATCAAATTCAGTTGGCATGTACGCAAACATCCCGGAGAAAACGTCCTGCTGTTGGCGAATTTGCTTCCACATGTTGTAGGAGAGCACCGTGCCGCCGACGCCTCGATTCACCAAGACCAATCGCTGAGGATCTGCTACGGGCAGCGGCCTGAGGATAAGCGCATCCAAAACGGAGAAAATTGCAGTCGTGGCACCGATTCCCAATCCGAGCGACAGAACTGCCGCAGCCGTAAAGCCCGGACTCTTTCGCATAGCGCGCAACGCGGAGCGAACGTCCATCCATATTGACTCTAGCCACATACTCAAACCCGAAATCTCCTTCGAAGAAATAACGTACGCCTGCTCGGGTCTCACGATCTTCTAAACTACGCGCGGCTAGACAGGAGCAAAAGCCGATCCCATTGTGGTTCCATTGAACTCACCGCTCCAAGCAGGGCTAGCGATCTTGATCTCTCAGGTACATACGCTTCCTTCCAGCTAGGCATTCTACAGGCCGGGTTACCGCGACTTTTGTGTCCGGCTTCGCGTGCCCTCTATTTCTTCTCCATCACCGGCGCAAACGTCTGCGCCACAATCTTCCCCCCGCGAACCAAAAACGTGTCCGTCGCGAACGATATCTTGTATTTATCCGAACTCCCGGTCCACACGATAAACGCCACTTCTCCCTCCACCACTTGTTTCTCCAATTTCGACGTACTGCTCTTTGCCGGCATAATGTCGGTGAACATGGTGGTGAACGCCGCGCGAATCTCCGCCACTCCCTTCCGTGTCCCATTCGGAGTAATCACCATCGCCTCCGGCGCATAGTCCTTCAATATCGATTCCACATCGCCCGCCTGAAAATCCCGCCAGTGCCGCGCCAACACCTCTTCCGTCGACCCGCCCGAACCCGCCGCTGAATTTGTCATTGCCGTCCCTCTTGCTGGATTTTTTCTGAATCTACCAAAACAGATGTTACAACCGCGGCCTCCGATTCGTAAGTTTCTGTAGAACGGGCCCAGGTAAAATGCACTGAAGGCAAGCGAAGCGCGCTTTATGACCGAATCCCCAAATCGCGATACCGACGTCCTCGTGGTCGGCGCCGGTCCCACCGGTCTCGTCCTGGCCCTCTGGCTCGCGCGCCTCGGCGTGCGCGTGCGCCTCATCGACAAAACCGCGGAACCCGGCACCACGTCGCGCGCTCTCGCCGTGCAGGCGCGCACCCTCGAATTTTATCGCCAGCTCGGCTTCGCCGACGCAGTCGTCGCCCGCGGTCATCAGACCATCGCCGTGAATCTCTGGGTCGCCGGCCACCACGCCTCCCGCGCGGTCTTCGGCGAACTCGGAGCCGGCCTTAGTCCTTATCCTTACGCGCTGGTTTTTCCCCAGGACGAACACGAGCATCTCCTCATCGCCCAACTCGCCCAGCTTGGCCTCCACGTCGAGCGCCAGACCGAGCTCCTCGCGTTCGAAGAAAAAGGCGATCGCATCGTCGCGCACCTCAAACGCCCCGACGGCTCGCCCGAAACCTGCTCGGCCGCTTATCTTGCCGGATGCGACGGCGCCCACTCCATCGTTCGCCAGATTTTGCAGCTCGATTTTCCCGGCGGCACTTACGATCATCTTTTTTACGTCGCCGACGTCGAAGCCGCCGGCCCGGTCATGAATGGCGAACTTCACGTCGCCCTCGATCGCACCGATTTTGTCGCGGTCTTTCCGCTCCGCGATCCATCGCGCGCCCGTCTGGTTGGCACCATTCGTGACGACGCCGCCCAGCATCCCGAAAATCTCACCTGGAACGACGTCAGCCAGCGCGCTCTCGCCGGGCTCGGCATCGAACCAAAAAAGATCAACTGGTTTTCCACCTACCGGGTCCATCACCGCGTCGCCAGCCATTTCCGCCAGGGTCGCGCTTTCATTCTCGGTGACGCCGGTCACGTGCACAGTCCCGTCGGCGGTCAGGGGATGAACACCGGCATCGGCGACTCCGTGAATCTCGCTTGGAAATTAGCCGCGGTTCTCCACGGCCGCGCCGGCTCCGCTCTTCTCGATACTTTTGAGCCGGAGCGCATCGCCTTCGCCCGCCGCCTCGTCGCCACCACCGATCGCGCCTTCACCGGCGTCACCAGCCCCAGCTTCATCGCCCGCCTGATCCGCTTGCGGCTCGCGCCGGCCCTGATGCCGGTTTTCCTTCAGTTCAAAATATTTCGCCGACTGATGTTTCGCACGGTTTCGCAGACCATCCTGAACTACCGCCGCAGCAGCCTCAGCGAAGGCCATGCCGGTTCGATTCAAGGTGGTGATCGCTTGCCTTGGATTCAGCCCGAACCAGGCGGCCGGGACAATTTTGCGCCACTCCAGTCTCTCGATTGGCAGGTTCACATCTACGGTGACCCCGCCCCCGAAATAAATTCGGTGTGCGCCGCCTGGAAATTGCCGGTCCACGTTTTCCCCTGGCGCACCGAAATGTCCCGCCGCGGCCTCGATCGCGACGCCGTCTACCTAATTCGTCCCGACGGCTACGTAGCCCTAGCCGATCCCGCCGCCAGCCCCAAATCCCTAACCACCTACCTCGACTCCCGCGACATTTCCCTCACCACCTAATTTCGCGCCCTCCCATCCCATTTCGCCCCCGCCATTTGGGCAACGTTGCCATGCCGAGCGAGGCGCGCACGCCTTTCGCGCGCCGACGAGGGATCTCTCTTCGATTTCCGCCTCACCACACTCCCGCCATCCGACTCCATGTCATTCCGAGCGTCGCGAGGAATCTGCTTTTTACAATCGGAATGCACGCTCACTCGCGAAGAC
>Ga0209169_10001919_pt1 | contig 12676 bp, 8 predicted proteins | sample HubBroMetageWRM4_FD_188346 | JGI IMG/M metagenome (GOLD analysis project Ga0209169, IMG submission 188346) | Warmed soil microbial communities from the Hubbard Brook experimental Forest, New Hampshire - Hubbard Brook CCASE Soil Metagenome WRM 4... | ecosystem: Environmental > Terrestrial > Soil...
GTTCGTCCCGCGAGCGAATCCCTCGTTGTTTGGCAAGCGCACGATCGGCACATCAGGATTGGCGCGTGCGATCAGCTCGGCCGAGCCGTCGCGCGAGCCATTGTCAATTACCAGTGCCTGCAGTTCCGGGGCGTCGGCTCGCAAACAGTCAAGACAGTCGAGGGTCGCCGCGGCATTATTCCAGTTGAGAACGAGCACGGCCGTCTTTCGGCATGCGGAGTTCTCATGCCGGTCTAGGTCATTACTGGACTGATCCTGTGTCGTTTCCCTCATCGGCCTGCCCGTTGGCTTCTCTCGTTCCTTCGACGAGGCGTCAGCATGCGGTAGCTGGCACCCGCCTCCGGTTCAAGACCGTTTCTTTCAACTCTCGCATCCCCTCCTGCGCTCGCGCGCTGCAGCGGCCAGCGCTGCACGCATCGAGGCGAGCAGCCATTCGGTATCCGGTAGGCAGAACTGTTTCCTAGCGCGATCCCGCCGACCTCGGTGATCCCGGTGTGGTCGGGACCGCGATACGCCTGGGCGTCGTTCGGCAGGCCGACTCTCATCGCCGCCCGTTCGGCCGTCGTGTCGATCGTCCCGGCGCTGCTGCACACCGTAAGTCCTCCGGGCTAGCTGGGGCGATCACAATTAGATACTAGCATGTTACATTCTGTAATGAAACGACAGCGGCCAGACCGTACCGCCCGGGGCTCAAGCCCCCGCCTGGCGAGGGTGCCCCTGGCCGCGGCCCGGCCCGCGTTGGCGAGCAGCGTGTCAGATCATCGAGCTGATCCATTCCACAGCCCCGCCGGGCATCTACCATTCCACCAGCAGCGGGCAGACCACCTGGTTCGGGCTGGCCCGAGAAATCCGAGCAGCGCACTGACCCGGCCGGCCCAACGGACGGACTACAGCGTGCTCGAAACGGTGCCTAGGGCTCGTCGCCTGACTTCTGTCCGGACCGGGTGTTAACCTCCGCCGCTGGATTTGCGCCAGTAGACACCAGTTCCGTCGATGTCAATTATCTCAGCGGATACTGAATTTCTTTGACGGTAATCCGTGACAGCGTGACGGCACGCATCAATTGCATGGTAGTCGTCGATAATGCAGAAACCCCCGGCCGAGAGCCTCGAATACAGTGCGTCAAGGGCCTGGATGGTCGACTCGTAGAGATCGCCATCGAGTCGCAGCAGTGCAATGCGATCAATCGGCGCATCCGGAAGCGTATCCTTGAACCAGCCGGGAAGGAAGCGAACACGATCATCTAGCAGCCCGTACCGCTTGAAATTTTTCCTGACCGCGGATTCCGGTATCGCGAGCACGTGTGCGGATAGGTTCAGCCTCAGATCCTTGTCGGCAGAGTAGTTCTCCGGATCAGGCGCCGGCACGCCTTCGAACGAGTCGGCCAGCCACACACAGCGCTCCTCGTCGCCGTAGGCACTCAGAACGGCACGCATCAGGATACATGCGCCTCCGCGCCAGACGCCGCACTCGATCAGATCTCCCGGAATTTCTTCGGCGAGCACGGTTTCGACGCAGTGCTGAAGGTGCGTCAGCCTTTGCATTCCAATCATCGTCTCAGCCGAAACAGGCCAGTCCAGACCCAAGTTTCGCTTTTGCTCGTCGAATGGAAGCGATCGAACGAGTCTGATGTTACGCTTAGCAAGGATGCCAAGTACGCGCCTTACCATGGGGTGGCTCCTGGCGCGTATCGGAACGAGCTCGTCCTTCCCAAACTCCGTAAGAGATCTGCGCAGCAAGTCCAGATACATGTCTCGTACATCTTTTATGGTGCTCACCAATCCAGCACCGCCAGCACCTCGCGCGCGGCTCGGATGATCAGGTCCGGTACCTTCTGACCGGTCGGTTGGTGCCCTCGGTAATGGTAACGGGCCGCTCGGTGGTGTTGTCTCGCGGCGTCAGGCACGGGATCCCCGGCGCAGCCGCGCAGATGAGCAGATGACTCGCACGGGACCGCCTCACAGCGTCTCGACGTTCGGGCCGGAAAGGACCCGGCGGCAGTCAAGGACGTAACGCGCGTGGCGGCAGAGGTCACCCGCCGCGAAGGCCTCATGGTCGGTGAGCAGGACGACGGCATCGGCGTCGGCGACCTCATCGGGCGTCGCGTGCACTCGGGCCACCTCCGGGCCGATGACGGCGGGCTCAGTCACCAGCGGGTCCGCGGCCCGGACCTCTGCGCCCATGCGGAGCAGCAGTTCGGCGACCCGGACCGCGGGCGATTCCCGTGCGTCGCCGGTGTTCTTCTTGTAGGCGAGCCCAAGCAGCAGGATCCGGGACCCCCTCACCGGACGGCCGCGCTCGTTTAGCGCCAGCAGCAGTCGGCGGACAACGTAGTCCGGCATGTGGCTGTTGATGTCGTTGGCCAGCTCCACGAACCTGAAACGCTGGCCAAGCGACCGCTCCACCCGCCAGGACAGGTAGGACGGGTCGATGGGCAGGCAGTGCCCCCCCACCCCGGGCCCGGGACTGAATCGCATGTACCCGAAGGGCTTGGTGGCCGCGGCGTCGATCGCCTCCCATACGTCCACCCCGAGCTCCCGCCCGAACATCGCAAGCTCGTTCACCAGCGCGATGTTCACGTGCCTGAAGGTGTTCTCGATGAGCTTGGCCAGCTCCGCCTCGCGTGGGGAGGACACCGCCACGGTCCTGGCCACGATGCCGCGGTAGAAGGCCTCCACTGCGGTCAGCGAGGCGTCGTCGATGCCGGACACGATTTTCGGCGTGGTGGCAAGGGTCCAGGTCCGGTTCCCTGGGTCGATTCGTTCCGGGCTGTAGCCGAGGTGGAAGTCGGCGCCCGCGACCAGCCCCGATCCCGTTTCGAGCCACCCGAGTACCTGCTCCTGCGTGGTTCCCGGGTAGGACGTGGACTCCATGATCACCGTGGCGCCCGGCCGCAGGTAACGCGAAAGGGTACGGCTGGCCGCCTTGACGCAGGACAGGTCGGGCATCCCGTCCTTCAGCGGGGTCGGAACGGTGATCACGGCGACGTCGAAGCCTGCGCAGGCGTCGGAGCTCACCGAGAGCCGGAACCGTCCGGATCGCAGCGCCGCCGCCAGCTCGTCATTGGCCACATCCTCGACGTATGACTCGCCGGCCTCCAGCCGCTTCACCCGGACCGGGTCGACGTCATACCCGGTGACTTCGTGCCCGGCCGTCAGCGCCCGCATCGCCAGCGGCAGGCCCACATATCCCAGGCCAGCCACCACCACTGCGCTCACAGGTGCCCTCGCGCCCAACCCCTTGACCGCCCCGTTGCCACGTTCCCCCAGGCTGAATGTCTTGCGCTGTCACCGTCGGCGAGCCATGACCCGCGGGTCATCCGCATGCGCCATCGGTCTCGTGCGATTACTTTATGTGAGCAAAGTGGCTGAGCGCAATTAGTGGCCATGTCGTTACTTAGAGTCAAAAGGCTGGCAGGAGGGGCACCAGAAGGTGATTCGATCCTGCTGTCCCTCGGCCCGTACCTCGGTGCCGCACCGGCGGCACGGCAGCCCTCGCCGCCCATACACCCAGGTCTCCTCGCCGCGCCTCCAGTTACCCGTGGTGACCTGGCCGATCCGTTCCTTGTTCGCCTCCAGCAGCCGCCTTGCCAGTTCCGCAACCGCGGCCAGATCCGGTACGCTGCCGACCGCCCGCCACGGGTCGATGCCGCGCAGGAACAGCACCTCGGCCTTGTACAGGTTGCCGATGCCCGCTAGGTTGCGTTGGTCCAGCAGCGCCTCGCCGATGGGGCGGTCGGGATCGGCGCTCAGCCGCCGAACCGCCTCGACGCAGTCCCAGTCAGCGCCGAGCAGATCCGGCCCGAGATGGCCGGTTACCCGCGCCTCGTCGGCCGTGGACAGCAACTCCACCACCCCGAGCTGGTATCCGATCGCCCGCCACTGCTCGTTGGCCAGCACCAGCCTGATCTGGTGGCTGTCGCGGAGCCGCTCCGCCGCGGGCCGCACCCGCCAGCTGCCATCCATCCGCAGGTGGGTATGCACGGTCAGCCCGTTCACGGTCCGGACCAGCAGGTGCTTGCCGCGGGAGACGGCCTCGGTCACGGTGTCACCGCGCAGGTCTGCGGTGGCCAGCCGCGGCACGCGGAAGTCGCTGCGGACCAGCGTCCGCCCGGCCAGCGCCTGATGCAGCCGCCGCGCGGTATACCAGACCACGTCTCCCTCAGGCATGAACCTAGTGTGCCCGCAGGCCAGACCGGCTCAGCAACGTGCCCGCAAGGCAGGCCAACTGAGCCCAGGTCGCCGCCCCCGCACCGGGTTAGCTCCGGCCTGCACCGGCTAAGCGGCGGTCCCCGCCCCGCGGGTCGTAAGGGCCGCGATACCCGTTGCCCTGCGGGTACGTCCGCTGCGGGTACGTGCTGCCGCGCTGGTAGCCGTCCGGCTGGTAGACCGGCCGGGTGGCACGGTCCGCCTCGCCGCCGCCGTTCGCCCGGCTGGCCTGCCGTCTCGGGTCCTCGGCCGGGCTGGCCGGAACGTCGTAACCGTAGCCCTCGCCGCCGTAGTCCTGCCCGTACGGCGGGGTGCTCACCGAGGAAGACTGAGGGGTGTCCGATGACCCGGAATAGGGATAGGGCGAGCCACGGTAGCCGTCACCCCGGTCACTCCCGGCAGCCCTGCTGCCCCCAGGACTCCCGCCCGGAACCGAATCGAACTGCCGGTACGGAGAAACGCCTCCTGGATACCCGCCGGTGGCTTCCTGGGTATCGGCGACGCTGAACGTCTGCGTGTCCTGTGAGACGGCGGCCTCGTACTGCTCCCGGCTGAGGTCCCTGGACCGCCGGGATGCCTGCTGGTACGACCGGCCGTCAACCGGCCCGCTCGTCCGCAGCGAGAACGCTGCGCTGGTGAGCGGATCTTCCTCCCGTGACCGCCTGCGCGTCTCGGTCCGGTCGCTGGCCGAGGCATAAGCCGGCTGCGGCCCGGTCTGAGCCTGCTGTGGTCCGGTCTGGTACGGCTCGGGTCCGGTCTGATACGGCTGGGGTGCTGTCTGGTATGGCTGGGGTCCGGTCTGGTACGGCTGGGGTCCGGTCTGAGCCTGCTGCGGACCCGTCTGGTAGTTCGGTCCCGCCTGGGCCTGGGCCTGGGCCGGCTGCGGCCCGGTCCGGTACGGCCGCGGTCCGGTCTGAGCCTGCTGCGGACCCGTCTGGTACTGCGGCCCCGCGGACCCGCCGCGTCCGTTATCGCGGCCGCGCCCGTTGTCGACGCCGCGTCCGCTGGCGCTCCCGCGCCCGCTGGCGCTCCCGCGCCCGCTGTCGCTCCCGCGGCCCCGCCGATCGCCCATCACCTGGGTGTCACCCAGACCCGCCAGCGGAACCGCATCCGGCGGCCGCCGCCGGGAACCGGAATCCGGCTGCGCGGTGCGCGCGGTCGTCGCGAGCGGCTTGTCCGATGCCATGTCGTCCCAGAACTGCTCGTCGCTAACCCCGAAGGCTTCCGTCGGCCAGAGCTCTTCGTCGATGTCGCCGCGCTTGAGCCAGCCCGAGCGCCGCTTTGATTTGGCCGCCCCGTCCTGCTCCGCATCCGCCTCTGCGGCGGCACGCCGACTGCCCGGCCTCGAGCTACCCCGCGCCGCGCGGGTCGCGCCGTCCATCGGCCCGGCGGCAGTCGCGGCCACCGGCAGCCCGGCATCCTCCGGCTCGGGGTCCCAGCGATCGGCGTGCAGCGCGGGCGCCTCTACCTCGGGCGCCCACCGATCGGCATCGGCTTCCGGCCGCCGGGCCCGGCTCCGGCCGGCTCCGCGGTGATCGGGGACGGCGTTCGGCCCGGTGCTGCGCTCCGCGGCCCGGTAATTCCTAGTGGTCGCGGCCCGGCCCGCGGTCCTGCCGCGATTGGGGCTGGAGTCGTTTACCTGGTACCTGTCCGGCCGGGTATGGCTTGTTCTGTCTGGCTGAACGCGTGAACCGCGTTTTTTACCGGAGTTGCCTGGGCGGATGCTGAAATAGAAGGCTGCCGCTATCCCGACAAGTCCCGCGACGGCGAGTCCAGCGACCAGAAACATGGTCTCCATCCAGAAAGCCCGGCCTGGTGGGTGGCGCTAGCTAGGCACACGCGGCCAATGACGCGAGCCTTCCCCGTGGTAGCGAGCGCCCTGTACCCGCTTGATGATCGATTCTTGCTCACGAATGGGGAGCGTGTCACACGATTGAAAAAGTTAAGTTTCTAAGTGATTACAAAATGTATCTGGTTGATCACGGGTTCCCGGTAACGACTATTCGTCCACGTCCGATTGTGGCGGCCGCGATCGCGGTCCAGACGGTCTCCAAAGGCGCTCCAGCGGGCAGGCTCAGCTCGGTGCTCAGCGCATAAACGGTAAACCGGTACGAGTGCGGGTGACCGTTCGGGCAGGGCGCGTCGTAGCCGACGATGCCCTCGCTGTTCTGCGCCTGCCGCGCGCCCGCGGGCAGCCGGCCCTCCTGGATGTCTGTCGTACCGGGGCCGAGGTGGAACACGAGCCAGTAGATGAAGGGCGTGATCGGCGCCGAGGAGTCGTCGACGACGATCGCGATGCTCTTGGTCCCCGCGGGGGCGCCAGACCAGTCGAGCGGGGGAGTAACGCTTTCCCCGTGGCAGGTGTAGCGCTGTGGCAGGACGTTCTGGCTGAACGCCTCGCTGCCGACCGACATCTGCCTCGGCGCGATCGCCGCACCCGCGCCGGCGTTCCCGCAGCCAGCCAGGAGCAGTGCCATGACCGCCATCGTGGCAGCGGCCGCCGCCCGCGCACGCCGCCGTCGCCACCAGCCACGGCGGCTATGCGCCAGGCCCGAAGTCACCCTCGTTGCCCCTCTCCTGCCACGGTTGATAGTAGAACGTGTTAGGAAGCGTAGGGCGATCCAACGCGTTGAATGTCCCAGCACGATCGCGGGAGCGGAGGCGAGGACGCGAATCCGCTGCGCACGGGTACGCCGGCCCCCGCCGCAGTCGCCGCATGACTCGCGATCCGCTGGGCAGGTGATCAATGGTCCCGGCCCGGCGGGGCAGGCGCCGTGCCGGGACCCCGGTCCCGCTGCCAGACCAGCCCTCGGCCCCCTCTGCCCCGATCGCGTCCGTCGCCGTCGCGGCAAGTCGGCCCCTGACCTCGCCGAGTTCAGCACTTCTGTACGCGGTAACAATGCGTGGCGAAATGTGCCTGGGTTAGTCCCGCTGGCGGGTGCTGCCGAACATGATCTCGTCCCAGGAAGGGACCGAGGAGCGCCTGCCGCGCGCCGCCTTCCTGCTCTGGCGCCCAGCCTGTTCGCCGACAGGCTCCGTCGGCGCAGCCGGGGCGGCAACTGGTGCCTCGCCCGGAACCGCCGCAGACCCGCCAGGCCCGCTGGCGGCAGGCGGCATCGCCGCCGCGGGGGAGGGCGTCACCGCAGCAGCGGGAGACACCGTCGAGACGGACGGCGCCACCGGAACGGACGCGTAGTCGTCATCCGTCCCGAAGTGCGCCGGTGGGGGCTCGGGTGCTACATGGCGCGGTAGCGACTGCCGCTCCGCCCCGCTCGAACGAGCCCCTTCGCCACTCCCAGCAGAGCTCCCGCCCACGCCAGGAGACCCGCCCACAGCAGGAGACGCAGCCACAGCAGGAGACGCAGCCACAGCAGGAGAAGGTGCCGCAGCAGGAGAAGGTGCCGCAGCAGGAGAAGGTGCCGGAGAAGCTGGCTCGGAGACGCCCGGCCGACCGGGACCCGGCCGCTCGTGCCGAGCCCTGCCGCCGCCACTAGCGCCGTTCCCGCCGAGACCGCCGCCGTTCCCGCCGAGACTGCCGCCGTTCCCGCCGAGACCGCCGCCGCTAGCGCCGGGCACGCCGCCGTTCCCCAGCGCCACCGGCCCGAACACGGAGCCGCCGAAGCCAGGTCCGGCGAAACCGGAACCGCCAGGTCCGCCAGGGCCAGCGGCACGCCCGGAAGCCACGCCAAGCCTCGGGGCCAGCTGGGTGACCGTCGCCTCGCCAGGCGGCGGAGGCGCCGGCAAGGGCGGCTCGGCGCCCGGCAGCGACATGCGGGCGGCGTTGTCGTCGGCGGGCAGCACGTGCCTGCGGCGCGGGTCGAAGACCCAGTCGGCCACGTGCAGCCGGCCGCCGGTGATGAATGTGAGCTGCACCTGCCAGTTTCCGTCGCCGCGCTTCTTTGCGTCCCACTGAGCGTCTTCCGGGTCAACGCCGAACCCAGCCAGCCGCTCGGCCACCACCTCGCCAAGCCGCGGACCCGGAGTCGAAGGGGCGGCATCGCCCTGGCGGCGTATCGACGCGGCCTGCGCCTGCTGCGCTATGTAGGCGCGTTCGGCAAGGACCGGGCCCTCGAACCAGCGCACGCGCTCGACGGCGACGCCGGCCGCGTCCGCGATTTCCTCCACAGTTTCCCCGGCGCGGATTCGTGCCTGGATCTCCTTGGGTCGCAACGGGCTCTCCACTTCGATTTCGTACTGCGCGAGCCGGGAGGTCTGGCCGAGCGCCACTGCCCTGAGGCGTTCATCTATCGGCAACGTGAAGCGCGCGCTCCGTCCTGGTACTGCGAGCACAGCGTAACGGCCATCCTCGCTCACCGCGACGAAGCGCAGTTCCTGCATCGTCGTCCCTTCCGCCCCGGCCCGTTTTACCGGCTTCTACGGACCGGTCCAGCCACCGTCGGCCGCCATCCTTTCTGGCGCTATCCCGGCGTACTTTAGCCGAGGGGCCGACCTGCAGACCCCGAACCACTCCATCCGGGGATCCCGGATCACTCTCATTCCTCCATGAAGTCTGGCGGGTCCGGTCCGTCATGGCCAGTACCACGCCCGGCATGTCCGGAGTTAATCCAGGTATCTGCGGTCGCGGGTACTCTGAGTCGGTGCAAGCCCCGGCCTCAGCCCACCTCGCGCAGGAACAGATCGGCCCCGAACTGGCCGACATCGTGTCCCGGCTGCGCCGTGCGATGCGCCGGGCCGCGCGAGCGGCCGACCCCGCGCTGGGGCTCTCCGTAGCCCAACTCGAGCTGCTTTCCTGCATGGCCGAGCACCCAGGCGTGCGGCCAACCCAGCTGGCCAGGATGCTCCGGCTCGCGCCCAGCTCGGTGGCGACCCTGCTCAACGGGCTCCAGTCGGCGGGTTACGTGCGGAGATCGGGCGGCACCAGCGACCGGCGAACGGTCAGCCTGCACCTGTCCGAGGAAGGCGTGGCCGCGGTCGCACGCTGGCACCGGGTGAACGAAGAGATCATCCGGGCGGCGCTGGCGACACTGCCGCAGCAGAGCCAGGCGGCCCTGCGCGATGCCGCCCCCGCCCTACGCGACCTGACCGTCTCAATCGATGCCCTGGCCGACTAGCCAGCGGAGCCGACTAGCCAGCGGAGCCGACTAGCCAGCCGAACCGACAGCCAGCCGAGCCGACTAGCCAGCCGAGCCGCCCGGCCGGCTAATAACCGGCTCTGCGGCGCGACGGGCTCCGTATCCCGCTCGGTGCCTTCTCCGCCGCCCTCTCCGCCTTCCGGCAGCGCGGTGACCCGGCTGAGCTTGGACGGCCACCAGTTCCACCGGCCGAGCAACATGACCGTGGCCGGCACCAGAACAGTGCGGACGATGAACGTGTCCATCAGCACCCCCAGCGCCAGGCCGACGCCAACGTCCTCGATCTGGCTGCCGCCGGGCTGACGCCCGCCGACGATGGCGAACACCGAGAACGTCCCGGCCAGCACCAGGCCGGCCGAGGTCACAGTGGTCCCGGTTGCGCCGAGTGCCCGGCTGACCGCCTGGTGTAGCGGAAGATGCTGAACCTCCTCCCTGATCCTGCTCATCACGAGGATGTTGTAGTCCTCGCCGAGCGCCAGCAGGAAGATGAACATCAGGAACGGGAGGATGAAGGTCAGGCCGCTGTCCCCGCCGATCTTGATGAAGATGAGGACGGACAGCCCGAGGGCGGCGAAGAACGACAGCGCCACCGACGCGATCAGGTACAGCGGTGCGATCAGCGAGCGCATCACCAGGCAGAGCAGCAGGCCGATCACGATGATCGCCACCGGCACGACGTGCGCCAGGTCGCTGTCGGAGATCGCGCTGATGTCGTAGAAGGCGGGCGCCTCGCCGCCCACCCCGTACGCGCTGGCGCCCAGGGTCTTGGCTACCGTGGCCGCCTCGGCGCGGATCGAGGGTACGGCGTTGATCGCGGCGGTGGTCGACGGGTCGCCGGCCTTCAGGCCGGTCTCGTACTGGATCGTCTCGCCGTCAGGGCTCACGTACTGCGCGGTGGCCCGGTAGGCCTCATACCCGGCGAGCGGGATGCTGATGTGCCCGGCCGGAACGGCGGGCAACGCCGCCGCGTTCCCCAGCGCCGTGTGCAGGGCCTGGTACTGAGCCCCCGTAAGCGTGACGCCCGCCGGGTTGAGCGGGCCGGTGACCCCGGTGAACACCCCGCTCGCTGCGAGCTGCCTGGTCGCGGCGACGATCGGGGCAGGGTCGTCCCAGACCGGCTGGGACAGCTTGTAGACCAGGTTCGTCGGGTTGGCGGAACTGACCGGGAAGTGCTTGGTCAGCAACGCGGTCCCCGCCGCGGAGTCGGTTCCGGCCGGAGCGCTGATGGCGCCGCCGAACCCGCCTGGCTTGTAACTCCCCACCCCGATCGCGAGCGCACCGAAGGCGATCACGCCGATCACCAGCGGCACGGCTGGCCTGCGCACCACCCGCGTCGCGATGCGCCCCCACAGGCCGGCCTTGCCGGTGCCCGCCCGTACCTTGGTCGGCCAGAACGCGGCCCGGCCGAACACCGCAAGCAGCGCAGGCAGCAGGGTGAGCCCGGCGAGCAGCATCGTGCCGATCCCGATGGCCAGCGGGATGCCCAGCTCGGAGTAGATCTGGAAGGTGGCGACGAGCAGGGAGAGCAACGCGGCGATCACGGTGGCGGCAGAGAAGGTAATGGTCTCGCCGACCCTCATGACGGCCGAACGCACCGCATCCTTCGGGTCCGCCCCGTCACGCAGGTTCTCTCGCACCCGGAAGACAAGGAACAGCCCGTAGTCGGTCCCGGCGCCGAGTACCAGCACGATCAGCAGGAGCTGCGCGATCACCGAGACTTTCAGCCCAGCGTGCGCCGCCTCGCCGACCAGCGGCCCGGAGATGGCCACGGCCATGAACGCCGGGATCAGCGTGATCAGCGGCGCGAGCAGCGAGCGGAAGATCAGCAACAGCAGGATCAGGATGAAGATCACGGACAGGCCCTCGACCTGGTTCCCCGTGTTGCCGGACTTGGCCTGCTGGTCCACGTTGATCGCGATCTGGCCGGCCAGGTGCACCTGCAGTCCGGCGGGCGGCGCGGCCCGGGTGATCTTAGCCCGCATGTTGTCGATCAGCGTTGTCTGGGCCGGCTGGCTGCTGCTGTTGACGTTGGACAGCACCTGCAGCTGCTCGGCCTGCCCGTCGGCCGACCTGCCGAGGTCGTGCACCGTGACCACGGTCGGCACCGTGCCGAGGTCGTGCTGCAGGGTGACCAGCCAGCTCGTATCCGCGGCGGTGAGGGTGCCGGTGCTGACCGCGGCGACCACCGGTACCGGGATCAGGTTCGTGCCGCCGAACGGCGCCGCGAGCTGCGCGGCCTTCTCGCTGGGAGCGTTGGCGGGCAGGAACGCGCTGTTGTTACCCTGGGTGACGCTGTTGAGCGAGGGCAGGAACTTGGGCACGGCGATCGCCGCGATTACCCATGCCGCTATGACGACCCAGCGAAATTTGACGGCGAACGCGCCGATTCCCCCGAAGATGGCGTGAATGCGCACCGGACAAGCTTATAGATGCGCGCTGGCGGCCACGCCGCCAGGTAGGGTTCGGAGCCATGCCGCCCACGGTCAGCGTCGTCATCCCGGTGCACGGGGTCGCGGACTACCTGGACCGCTGCCTTGATTCCGTGCTCGCCGAGAGCGACGTCCCGCTCGAGGTGGTCGCGGTCGACGACGCCTCGCCCGATCGCAGCGCCGCGATACTCGCCGCCCGGCACGACCCCCGGCTGCGGGTGATCCGCACCGAGGCGGCCGTCGGCCCCGGCCGCGCCCGCGAGCTCGGCGCCAAGGAGGCGACGGGGGAGTACGTCTGGTTCGTCGACGGCGACGACGAACTCGCCCCCGGAGCCCTCCCCGCGGTGGCCGACGCACTAGACCGGCTCCACCCGGACCTGCTGATCGTCGACTTCGAGAACCTCTACCCGGACGGCACGACCAGCCCCAGCGGCGCCGACCTCAGCGGCCCGCAACTGCGCACGCTGGCGGAGGATCCCGGCCTGATCCACCTGACGATGACCGTGTGGAGCAAGGTGTTCCGCCGGGATTTCCTGTGCGGCCTCGGCGTCCCGTTCGGCCCCGGCATCCACGAGGACGTGCCGGTGTCGGCCGCGGCGCTGCTGGCCGCCACCGGGATCGGCGTGCTCGACCGCGTCTGCTACCGGTACCGGCGCGATCGGCGGGGCTCATTCATGGCCGCGACCAGTGACCGTCACTTCGATATCTTTCCGTCCTACGAAAGGATCTTTAATTTTTTGGCCGAACGGGAAGTGGTTTCACCGCCACTCACCGACTCCGTCCGGGCGGCGGTATTCGAGCGAGCGATCTGGCATTACACGACGCTGCTCCCGCTGGTTCCGCGCAGCCGCCGGCGCGAGTTCTTCCACCGGATGTCCGCGGATTTCCGCCGCTGGCGCCCGGCGGGCTTCGTTTTCCCGCCCGGCGCTCGCGGCGTCAAGTTCCG